>Ga0137388_10000760_pt1 | contig 18638 bp, 14 predicted proteins | sample 15con2h14AmetaG_FD_104644 | JGI IMG/M metagenome (GOLD analysis project Ga0137388, IMG submission 104644) | Vadose zone soil microbial communities from Angelo Coast Range Reserve, California, USA - 15con2h1.4A metaG | ecosystem: Environmental > Terrestrial > Soil > Vadose zone > Saprolite...
AGCCTCTGGTTCCACGCCGTGGTGCGGGGCGACGTCGAGCGGGTGCGCATCGGGGCGCGCACGAACATCCAGGACAACGCGACCGTGCACGTGACGCGCGGGCGCTGGCCGACCATCGTCGGCGAAGGCGTGACCGTCGGCCATGCCGCCGTCCTCCACGGCTGCGCGGTCGGCGATCACTGCCTGATCGGCATCGGGGCGATCATCCTCGACGGAGCGGCCGTCGAGGACGAGTGCCTGGTCGGCGCCGGGTCCCTGCTCACGCCCGGCACGCGCATTCCGCCCCGCTCGCTCGTGCTCGGCAGCCCGGCACGGCGCGTGCGCGAGCTCAGCGCCGACGAGGTGGCCCGCCTCCACGCCTCGGCGGTCGGCTACCTCGAGCACGTGCGCCGCTACCGCGCCCACGGGGTGCGCTGAGCGCGCGGCGCGCGCGCAGCTCCAGGCGGAGCGGCACGCCGGTCAGGCGGAACGCGTCGCCGAGCCGTCCGACCAGATAGCGGCGGTACGCCGCGGGCACCAGGGCCGGCGCGCTCGCGAACACGGTGACTGCGGGCGGGCGCCGCCCGATCTGCGTGGCGTAGAAGAAACGCAGCGCCTTGCCCCCGGGGCTGGGGGGCGGCGTGGCGGCGACCGCGGCCTCGAGCGCGCGGTTGAGGGCCGGTGTGGGCAGCTCGGCCTCGTAGGCGCGCTCGACGCGGGCGACGGCGGGAAAGAGGTCGCCCAGGCCCTCGCCCGTCGTCGCCGATACGCAGAGGAGCGGCAGCTCCGCGAACGCCGGATGCGCGGCCACGAGCGTCTCGCGGAAGGCGGCCCGGTCGCGCCGCCGGGGCGGCACCAGGTCCCACTTGTTGGCGAGCAGCACGAGGCCGCGTCCCGCCGCGCGGGCGCGCCCGACCAGGCGCGCATCCTGGTCCGTCATGCCCTCGCTCGCATCGAGCACCGCCAGCACCAGGTCGGCACGCGTGAGCGTGCCCAGGGCGCGCACCGCGCCGTGGCGCTCGAGCGGCTCGCTCACCTTGCCGCGGCGGCGGATGCCGGCCGTGTCGATCAGCACGTAGGAACGCCCGGCGACGGTGATCGGGGTGTCGATCGCGTCGCGCGTGGTGCCCGGCTCGGGGGCGACGATCGCGCGCTCGGCGCCGAGGAGGCGGTTCAGCAGCGAGGACTTGCCGACGTTCGGGCGACCGATGAGGGCGATCCGCGTGCCGCCCGCCTCGGCCGCGACCGGCGCCGCCTCGGGCAGCGCGGCCGCCACCGCGTCGAGCAGCTCCGCCATGCCTCGCCCGTGCGCCGCCGAGACCGCGATCAGCGGCTCGATGCCGAGCGCCTGGAAGTCGTGCACCAGCGGCTCCCGCCCCGCCGTGTCGAGCTTGTTGACCGCGTAGACGACGGGCTTCCCGCTCCGCCGGAGCAGCCGGACGGTCTCCCGGTCCTCGGGCGCGAGCCCCGCCACGCCGTCGAGCACGCACACCACGCAGTCGGCCTCCGCGACGGCGGCGAGCGTCTGCTCGCGGACCCGCGCCCCCAGCGCCGCCGCGTCGCGCGGCGGCTCGGCGGTGAACCCGCCCGTGTCGACGCAGAGGAACGTCCGTCCGTCGTGTTCGGCGGGCGCGACGACGCGGTCGCGCGTCACCCCGGGAGCGTCGTCGACGATCGCCCGGCGCGCGCGCACCAGGCGGTTGAAGAGCGTCGACTTGCCGACGTTCGGCCGCCCGACGATGGCGACCACCGGGAGCCCGCGCGCCGCGAGGCGCGTCTCGAACGCGCTCGCCGTCACAGGCCGAGCTCCTTCAGCCGGCGCGCGTCCTTGGCCCAGCCCGGCTCGACGCGCACGAAGAGCTCGAGGAACACCTTCACGCCGAGCAGCGCCTCCAGCTCGAGCCGCGCCCGCCGCCCGATCTCGCGCAGCCGCGTGCCGCCGGCGCCGATGACGATGCCCCGGTGGCCAGGGCGGTCGACGAGCACGGCGGCACGCACGACGCGCAGGTTGGGCTTCTCGGCGAACTCCTCGACGTGCACGGCGGTGCCGTAGGGGATCTCCTCCTCGGTCTGGAGGAAGAGCTGCTCGCGGACCAGCTCCTGTGCCAGGAAGCGCTCGGTCTCCGTCGTGTACTCGTCCTCGGGGTAGAGCCGCGGCCCCTCGGGGAGCGCCTTCTCCACCGCCGCGAGGACGACGGGCACGTTCTCTCCCGTGCGCGCGCTGACCGGAATGATCTCGCGCTCCGGGAGCAGCGTCCCGATGGCCCCCATGACGGGGAGGAGGCGCGGCGGCCGCACCCGGTCGCGCTTGCTGAGCACGACGATGGCCGGCCGCGCGAGCGCCGCCAGCCCCTGGGCCAGGTCGCGGTCGGCGGGCGTCACGCCGGCCGTCGCGTCGACCACCAGGACCACCGCGTCCGCCTCGCCGAGCGCCTGCCGCGCGACGTCGACCATGCGCCGGTTGAGCAAGGAGCGGGGCTCGTGAATGCCCGGCGTGTCGAGGAAGACCACCTGCGCCTCGGGGAGGGTGCGGATGCCGAGGATGCGGTTGCGGGTCGTCTGCGGCTTGGGCGTGACGATCGCCACCTTGGCGCCGACCAGCGCGTTCAGCAGCGTCGACTTGCCGACGTTCGGGCGCCCGATGATGGCGGCGTATCCCGCGCGATGCGCCATCACGGCGTGCAGGCGAGCGCCACGCGGGGCGCCGCCGGGCCGCGCGCGTCGGCGAGCGCCGCGCGGAGCGTGACGCGCCGGTTCACCGGGACGATCACGGGTACGGTCGCCGTGCACGTGGTGTCGAGCGACGTGGGCAGCGGCAGCGCGCCGATCGCCTCGGCCAGCGCCTGATGGTTCGCGGCCTGGATCGGATCGCGGCGGCTCGCCCGCGGCGCCGCCAGGCGGGCGCGGCGCACCGTCCCGGGCTTGCACAGCGGGAGGCCCTTGCTCTTTCCCTTTGCGTGCAGCAGCGGATTGCGGAAGTCGAAGACGTTGAGACAGAGCGCGACGCGCATCGTGCACTGGCCGTCGGCCGTGCCGTCGGCATCGCACTGCGGGTCGCCGTCGCGGCAGGTCTGGCGCGCCGCGGGCAGGTGGTTCGGGCGCACGGTGAAGAGGTCCTGCTCGACCAGCCACTCGCCCGCGCACGAGTGCCCGCCCCGCCCGGTCGGCACCATGCAGACCAGGTCCGGCTCGCAGCGCCCGGGACCCTCGAGCGCCGCCGCCAGCGCGTCCACCATCGGCGCGCCCCAGCCGGTGGCGAGGTCGAACCCCGGCCCGGCCGCGAAGACCCCGTTGCTGCCCGTGACCACGTCGCGGAAGACGGGCGCACCCACGCCGTGCGCCTGGTCGCTTCCCGCCCGGTAGAGATCCGGCAGTAGCTGACCCAGCCCGCCGCTCACACCGCGCGTCTGCCCCAGGCGCTGGTTCACGAGCGCGAGCGCGCTCGCCAGCGCGGGCGTACCGGCGCTCGTCCCGCCGACGATCCGGCCCGCGCCACCCTCGACGATCACGTAGCCGGGCGCGATCGGGCTCGCGGCCAGGCCGAGGTCGGGGAGCACTCGCCCGCGCGAGAGCCCGGTCAGCCCCGCCGCGATCTGGTAGCGCGGCATGCCGAAGACGAGACTCTGCCCTCCCCCGCCGGCCCCCCCGCTGTCCGCCCACACGCTCTCGGTGAAGCCCGGCGGCACGCTGCCGTCGGCGGCGAGCGCGAAGCTCGTGCCGCCGACCGCGACCACGTGCGACGAGGAGGCGAGGCCGCTCACCGCCAGCGCCGAGCTCTGCGGCGCGCAGTCGCGACCGCCGTCGTCCCCCGCGGCGACCAGCACCGTCTGCCCCAGCGAGTTGGCGATGGCGTAGAAGGCGTCGAAGAGCTCGGTCGTGACCCCGGGCGCGGCCTGCTCGCAGAGCCCGAAACTGAGCGAGATGATGTCGCCGCTCGGTGCCCCGCTGGCACGGTTATCGACCGCGGCGATGAGCGCCTCGGGGATGTTGCCCTGCTGCGAGCCGATGATCACGTCGAGCGTCGCACCGGGCGCGAGCGAGCCCCCCCACTGCGTGTCGAGCAGCACCTCGATGCGCTCGCCCTCGTCGGCCAGGATGCCCGGATCCGCGCCTGGAAAGACGCGCACCGGTGCGAGCTGGAAGCCGAGGAAGTTGCTGGAGAACAGCGCCACGTCACCATCGGGGAAGTTGCTCCGCGCGATGACCGCGATCGAGTGCCCGGCGCCAGTGAGCCCGGCGGCCTGGAGCGGCGCCACGCCGTAGGCGGCGGCGAAGTCGCTCGGCACGAGCGCCGTCTGGCCGCCGGGGAAAGCCGCCAGCGGCCGGAACTTGGGCAGGTCGTCCAGCCCGAGGACGCCGCGCACCGCGCCCGCGATGCTCTCGGGCAGCGCCGGATCGGCGAGCGGCGCGTGATACGTGCGCCCGCCCTTCACGAAGCGACCGATGGGTGCCGCCAGCGCCGCCTCCACCTGCGCGGCGGTGCCGGCCACCACGAGCGCCGTGCGGAACGGCGAGTCGCGCACCACCGTGAAGCCCTGCCCGGCGAACCAGCGCCGAACGCGCTCGTAGTCTTCCCGGCGCGGCGCGAAGCGGTCGGCGATCTCGGCCGCGTCGAGCCAGCGGTGGAAGAGCGGCGAGCGCCGGTCCTGCTGCGCCGCGATGACCGCGTCGAGCGCGCGGCGGTGGCGGAGCCCGAGGAACACGGTCACGTGCTCGAGGCGGAGGTCGGCCGGCGCACGCCCCGCGGGCGCGAGCGAGGCCAGCGCGCGCGGCACGGTCCCGGGCAGGCGGCGGAGCGGCTCGGCCGCGACCGTCGTGGCGAGTAGCAGGAGCACGGCGGTGGCGATGCGGGACCTCATCGGACGCCCTCCGGGTGCGGGCGCGCGAGACCGGCCAGCGCCTGCAGGCGGGCGGCCTGCCCCGCGATCTTCTTGCTGCGCCCGACCCCGCGGCCGAGCCGCTCCCCGCCGATCGCGATCTCGGATGCGAAGCACTTCTCGTGATCGGGACCGCTCTCCTCGACCAGCGTGTACGCGGGCATCTCGCGGAAGAGCCGCTGCGTCAGCTCCTGGAGCTCGCTCTTGTAGTCGCGCAGCCCCACGATCAGGTCCTCGAGCACGTCGGCGGCAAAGTGCGCCTCGATCACGGCGCGCGCCCGCTCGTAGCCGGCGTCGAGATAGACGGCGCCGAGCAGCGCCTCGTACAACGCGGCCAGGATCGAGGGCTTGTCGCGCCCCCCGCTCTTCTCCTCGCTCTTGCCGAGACGGATCCAGCGCCCCAGCTCCAGCTCGCGCGCCTTCCGCGCCAGCGTGTCGGCATTGACCAGCGAGGCGCGCATCTTCGAGAGCTCGCCCTCGCGTGCCCCGGGGAAGCGCGCCATGAGGAGGTCGGATATCGCGAGCGCGAGCACCGCGTCGCCCAGGAACTCGAGCGTCTCGTTGTTTTCACCCGCGCCGAACGAGCGATGGGTGAGGGCGACCCCCAGGCGCTCGGGGCGGACGAAGCGGTGGCCGAGGGCGACCTCGAGGGCGCCGAGCGTCGCGCTCATGGCTCCGCGCTCGGGATCGCGGTCACCTGCCCGGCGGCGCCGACGGCGAGCCGGGCGCGGAGCCGCCGCCCGCGCCAGGCGTCGGGGCCGTCCAGCCGGGCGCGCAGGTAATTGCGCGTGTAGCCGCGTAGCGCGCCACTCCGCGGGTCGCGTGTGGTCTCGACCAGCACCTCGCCCTCGGCGCCATCGAAGCGGCGGATGAAGGCGGCGCGCTGGCGCTCGCCGAGAGCCCGCAGGCGCCGGGCGCGCGCGGCGATCGCCGCCGGCGGGTTCCGGCCCTCGAGCTTGGCGGCGGTCGTGCCGCTGCGCACGGAGTACGGGAAGACGTGCAGGTAGGTGAAGGGGCCCGCCGCGACGAAGGCGTGCGTGCGCTCGAAGGCGGCCTCGTCCTCGCCCGGGAAACCCGCGATCAGGTCGGTGCCGATGGCCGCGTCGGGGAGGAGCGCGCGCATCATCTGGAGGCGGTCCCGCGCGAGCGCCGTGTCGTAGCGCCGCCGCATGCGGCGCAGCACCCCGTCGTCGCCCGACTGGAGCGGCACGTGGAGGTGCGGGCAGAGGGCCGGCGCGGCCGCCAGCAGGCGGACCAGCGGCTCGGTCACCTCGTGCGGGTCGATCGACGAGAGACGGAGGCGTGGCACGAGCCCCTGCTCGGCGATCGCCCCCACCAGCCACGCGAGATCGACGGGCGGCGTCAGGTCGTGCCCGTACCCGCCCAGGTGGACGCCGGTCAGCACGATCTCCTCGAAGCCCGCCCGCGCCAGCGCCGCGACTTCCCCGAGCACCTCGCGCGGCGGCAGGCTCCGGCTCGCGCCGCGTGCCATCGGGATGATGCAGAAGGTGCAGAAGAGGTCGCAGCCCTCCTGGACCTTGAGAAAGGCGCGCGTCTGCCCCGCGAACGCGCGTGCACCGAACATCGGGACGGCACGCTCCCGGCGCATGTCGCCGACCACGACGCGCTCTGCGGGCGGCCCCTGCGCGGTGACCGCCGTCACCAGGGCGTCCAGCCGGTTGAGTCCGATCACGTGGTCGACGGCAGGCTCGCCCGCCGCCTCCACGGGCTTCGTCTGCGCGTAGCAGCCGGTCAGGATGACGCGCGCCGCCGGGTTCTCGCGGCGGGCGCGGCGCGCGAGGCGCCGGCTCTCGGCGTCGGCGGCGTCGGTCACGGTGCAGGAGTTGACGACCACCACGTCGGCAGGCGCGCCGGGAGCGACGATCTCGCACCCCGCAGCGCGCAGGCGCTCGGCGATGGTCGCCGTGTCGTAGGCGTTCACCTTGCAGCCGAGGGTGGTGACCTGGACGCGGGTCATCCGGCCCCTCCCTCCGCGAGGGCCTCCGCGATCCAGCCGCCGCCGAGGACGGCGTCGCCGCCGTAGAAGACGGCGGCCTGCCCGGGCGTGACCGCCGGCCCGTCATCGTCGAATAGAACGGCCGTGGCCGCCGGGTCCGTCGCCAGCAAACGGGCGGGGATGAGCGGGTGCCGGTGCCGGATGCGGACGGCGAGCGGGGTGCCTGCCGCGGGCGCCGCCCCGGCGGACCATGATGTCTCCCGCACCACGAGCCCGCGCGCCCGTAGCCCCGCCGCGTCGCTCACCGTGACCGTCGCCGTGTTCGCGTCGATGGCCCGGACATAGCGGCGACCGGCGGACGCGAGGCCGAGCCCACGACGCTGGCCGACGGTGAAGCGGTGCACCCCGGCGTGCCGCCCGAGCTCGCGCCCCGTCTCGTCGACGATGCGGCCCGGGCGGAGCGTCCCGGCAGGCGCGTGGCGCTCGACGAAGCCGGCCGCGTCTCCGTCGGGGACGAAGCACACCTCCATGCTCTCCGGCTTGTCGGCGACCGGGAGCCCGAGCGCCGCGGCCTGGGCCCGCACCTCGGCCTTGGTCAGCTCACCGACGGGGAAGCGCGTGTGCGCCAGGTCGTCGTGGCGGAGCGCGAAGAGGAAGTAGGTCTGGTCCTTGGCCGCGTCGAGGGCGGCGCGGAGCCTCGGGCGGCCCGTCGCCGGGTCGGTCCCGATGCGCGCGTAGTGGCCGGTCGCGAGCCAGCGCGCGCCGAGCGCCCGCGCGCGCTCCCAGAGGGCGCCGAACTTGAGCCGCCGGTTGCAGCGCGCGCAGGGGTTCGGCGTCCGCCCGGCGAGGTATTCGGCGACGAAGGGACGGATCACGTGCTGCTCGAAGTCGTCGGCCAGGTCGAAGACGTAGTGCGGGAAGCCGAGGCGGTCGGCCACCGCGCGCGCGTCGTGGAAGTCGTCGAGCGAGCAGCAGCTTCCGCTGCCGTCACGCGCCAGGCGGAGCGAGATGCCGATCACCTCGTCGCCCGCCGCCACGCAGCGCGCCGCAGCGACCGCGCTGTCCACGCCGCCGCTCATGGCGACGACGACCCGGTCCCGCCGGCGCATGCGCCTACGCCGCCGCTTCCCCGCGCGCCTGCGCCACCAGCGCCGGGAGCAGGTCGAGGACGCGGTCGATGTCGGCCGCGGTGGTGCCGGGCCCGACGCTCATCCGCACACCGCTGCGCGCCGCCTCCCGGTCGCGCCCCATCGCGAGCAGCACGTGGGAGGGCTCCGCCGCGCCGGCGGCGCACGCAGAGCCGAGCGACACCGCCACGCCGGCCAGGTCGAGGAGGACGAGGAGGCTCTCGCCCGCGCAGCCCGGAAAGGAGACGTTGAGCGTGTTCGGGAGGCGCGGCCCTTCGGCCGGCCCGTTGCGCACCACGGCCGGGACGCGCGCCCGGAGCCCCGCCCACAGCCGCTCGACGAGCGCCGCCGCCGCGCCCGCGCCGCCCGCCAGCTCGCTACGCGCCAGCTCCGCCGCCGCGCCGAAGCCGACGATGGTGGCGACGCTCTCCGTGCCCGCGCGCCTCCCGCGCTCCTGCGACCCGCCGGTCACCTGCGCGGCGAGCTCCACGCCGCGGCGCACCCAGAGCGCGCCGATGCCCGCAGGCCCGCCCATCTTGTGCGCCGAGAGCGAGAGCAGATCCACGCCGAGGGCGCGCACGTCGACCGGGATGCGGCCTGCGGCCTGCGCCGCGTCGCCGTGCACCGGGATGCCGCGCCCGCGGAGCCCCCCCGTGATCGCGGCGAGCGGCGCCACCGAGCCCACCTCGCCGTTGGCGAGGCCGACGCTGGCGAGCCGGGTCGCCCCGTCGCAGGCAGCGATCACCCGCTCCGCGTCGACACGCCCCGCGGCGTCGACCGGTACCACCGTGAGCGGCGCCGCCACCGCGCGTGCCGTCTCCAGCACCGAGGCATGCTCGATGGCCGTGGTCACCATCGGCCGCCCCGCGGCCGTACCGCGCAGCGCCAGGTTGTTCGCCTCGCTCGCCCCGCCGGTGAACACGATCTCGGCCGGCGCCGCGCCGATCAGCGCCGCCACCTGCGCCCGCGCCGCCTCGACCGCGCTCCGCGCCCGCGCGCCCTCGCGGTGCGCGCTGGACGGGTTCGCGGGCGGTCCCAGGAAGGGCAGCATGGCCGCGCGCACCTCGGGCCTGAGCGGTGCCGTCGCGTTGTGATCGAGGTAGATGCGCATCGTCTGCCCGGGGAGCGGCGCGCGTCGGAGCTAGCCGCGGTGCGCGGCCTCCGCGGCCCGGCGGCGGCGGTGGGCTCCCCGGCGCTCCTTGTAGAGCTTGTAGTCCATGCTGTCGACCAGGGCCTGCCAGCTCGCCTCGATCACGTTGTGCGAGACGCCGACCGTGCCCCAGCGCTCGTGCTCGTCCCCCGACTCGATGAGCACGCGCACGACGGCCTCGGTGCCCTCGTTGCCGAGCACGCGCACCTTGTAGTCGTGCAGGCGCACCTGCTCGACCTCGGGGTAGAACTTGCCGAGGGCCTTGCGCAGCGCGCGGTCGAGGGCGTTCACCGGCCCGTTCCCCTGCGCGGCGGTGTGCTCGGTCTGGCCGTCGGGGCCTTCCAGCATGATCGTCGCCTCGGCGATCGGGGGCTCGTCCTCGGTCCGCTTCTCGTCGATCACGCGAAAGCCGATGAGCCGGTAGAAGCGTAACCGGTCGCCGTCGATCGCCTTCCGCATGAGTAGCTCGAAGGACGCCTCGGCGCCCTCGAAGGCGAAGCCCTTCGCCTCGAGGTCCTTCAGCTCGCGGAGGAGCGCGGTCACCGCCGGCTGGTTCGATTCCAGGTCGAGGCCGAACTTGGCCGCCTTGTAGAGGAGGTTCGAGCGCCCGGCCAGGTCGGAGACCAGCACGCGCTGGCTGTTGCCGACCAGGTCCGGGTCGATGTGCTCGTAGGTGGTCGGGTTCTTCTGCACCGCGGCCACGTGGAGGCCGCCCTTGTGCGCGAAGGCGCTCTGCCCGACGAACGCCTGGCGCTTGCTGGGCTCCAGGTTGGCCAGCTCGTAGACGAACCGGGAGATGTCCGAGAGCTTCTTCAGCTGCGCGGCCGTGATGCAGTGGTAGCCGTGCTTCAGCTGCAGCACCGGGATGACCGACACCAGGTTCGCGTTCCCGCAGCGCTCGCCGAAGCCGTTGATGGTGCCCTGCACCTGCACGCAGCCGCCCTCGATGCCGGCCACCGAGTTGGCCACCGCCAGCTCGCAGTCGTTGTGGCAGTGGATGCCGAGCGGCGTCGCCACCGCGGCGCGCGCCGCCGCGACACCCTCGCCGACCTGGCCGGGGAGCGAGCCGCCGCGCGTGTCGCACAGGCAGATGAGCGTCGCGCCGGCGTCGGCGGCGGCGCGCACGCAGGCGAGCGCGTAGTCGCGAGCGGCCGCCAGGCCGTCGAAGAAGTGCTCGGCGTCGAAAACCACCTCGTCGACGCGCTTGCGGAGATAGGCGACGGAGTCACGGATGACTTCCAGGTTCTCCTCGAGCGGGATGCGCAGGTCCTCGCGCACGTGGAGGTCCCAGGTCTTGCCAACGATGGTGACCACCGGCGTCTCGGCGCGGAGACAGAGGGCCAGGTTGCGATCCTCGGAGGCCCGCACCCCCGCGCGGCGGGTGGAGCCGAAGGCGGCGACCTTCGCGTGCTTGAGCCCCACGCGCTTGACGGCGCGGAAGAACTCCTCGTCGCGCGGGTTGGAGCCCGGCCAGCCGCCCTCGACGTAGTGGACGCCCAGGTCGTCGAGCCGCTCGGCGATGCGCAGCTTGTCCTCCAGCGTGAAGGAGATGTCCTCGGACTGCGTGCCGTCGCGCAGCGTCGTGTCGTAGACCTGGATGCGCTTCATGGGCGCTTCCCGATGAAGGCGTCGTGCAGCGCGCGCACCGCGAGCTCGGTGTACTTGACGTCGATCACGACCGAGATCTTGATCTCCGAGGTGGAGATCATCTGGATGTTGATGCCCTCGTCGGAGAGCACCTCGAACATGCGCGACGCGATGCCCGCGTGCGTGCGCATGCCGATGCCGACGATCGACACCTTGGCGACGTCCGTCTGGCCGGCGACGCCCTGGGCGCCGATGTCCTTCGCGGTCGCCTCGACCAGCGCCCTGGCCTGGTCGAAGTCGCCGCGCGGCACCGTGAAGGTCAGGTCGGTCGTGCCGTCGGCGCTGGCGTTCTGGATGATCATGTCGACCACGATGTTGGCCCGGGCGATGGGCCCGAAGACGCGCGCCGCGAGGCCGGGCCGGTCGGGCACGCGCAGCACGGTCAGCTTGGCCTCGTCACGGTCGTAGGCGACGCCGGCGACCGACACCTCTTCCATGGTGGCATCCTCCTCGACGACCCACGTCCCCTCCTCCTCGTTGAAGGAGGAGCGGACGTGGACCGGCACGCGGTAGCGCTTGGCGAACTCGACCGAGCGGATCTGCAGTACCTTGGCGCCCAGGCTGGCCAGCTCGAGCATCTCGTCGTAGGCGATGCGCTCGAGCTTGCGCGCGCAGGGGACGATCCTCGGGTCCGTGGTGTGGACGCCGTCGACGTCGGTGTAGATCTCGCACACGTCGGCGCCGAGCGCGGCCGCCAGGGCGACGGCGCTGGTGTCCGAGCCGCCGCGCCCGAGCGTGGTGATGCTCCCCTGCCCGTCCACGCCCTGGAAGCCGGCGACCACGGCGACCGCGCCGTCGGCCAGAGCTTCGCGCAGGCGCTCGACGTCGATGCGCACGATGCGAGCCCGGCCGTGCGCGCTGTCGGTCTCGATGCGCACCTGGTGGCCGAGGAACGAGCGCGCCCGCACGCCGGCGTCCTGGAGGGCGAGCGCCGTGAGGGCCGCGGTCACCTGCTCGCCGGTCGCGACCAGGGCGTCCGACTCGCGCTCGTCGGGCGCCCGCGCGATGCCCTTCGCCAGGGCGAGCAGGCGGTTCGTCTCGCCCGCCATGGCGGAGACCACGACCACCACCCCGTGGCCCGCGGCGCGCGTGCGTGCGATGCGGCCGGCCACGTTCCGGATGCGCTCGACGTCGGCGACCGAGGTGCCGCCGTACTTCTGGACGACCACCATGGGGCCTACGCGATCGCGCTGTCTCCGGCGGCCGGGAGGAGTCGGTCGAACCACTCGACGGCCGCCACTCCCTCGCCGTAGAGCACGTTGGGCCGAAGAATAGCGCATGCGCGCCTGGCCTCTCAAGGCACGCGCCGCGCGGGCGACGGTCTTTCGCGGCCCCTGGCCACGATCGTGCAAGCAAGCGCACGGACACCACCGCTGCTCCTCGCCGGTAACGGATCGACGGCGGCCCGACGGCTCGCTGTCACCGGCAGCCGCGCGGTGCCCGGACCCACGAGCTCGACCTCCGCACCCGGGTCGAGCCCTGGTGGAGCGCAGGCCGCCACCGTTGACAGCCGGCGCCCCGCGGCCCGACAATCCCGGGCGCCGTGCTCTTCGAGGAGGTCCGCGCCGGCGGCGGCTGCATGTCGTACCTGATCGGGTGCGAGGAGACGTGCGGCGCCGTGCTCGTCGACCCGGAGCTGAGCCAGGTGGACCGCTACCTGGCGCTCACGGCGAGGGCCGGGCTCCGCCTCCACTACCTGATCGATACTCACACCCACGCGGACCACTTCTCCGCCGCGCGCGAGCTGTCCGAGCGCCTGGGCGTGCCCGCGGTCATGCACCGCGCGAGCGCCGCTCCGTACGTCGACGTGCGCGTCGACGACGGCGAGACGCTGATTGCCGGGAAGCTCCGCCTGCGCTTCCTGCACACACCGGGGCACACCGACGACTCGATCTGCCTGGTCCTCCCCGACCGGGTGTTGACCGGTGACACGCTGCTCCGCCTGGCGACCGGACGCACCGACCTGCCGACGGGTGACCCCGAGGCGCTTTACGACAGCCTGTTCGACAAGCTGCTGCGCCTCGACGGATCCCTTCAGGTATTTCCAGGCCACAACTACAAGGGCACGCCGGTGACCACCGTCGCCCGGGAGCGGGCCGAGAACCCGCGCCTCCAGAAGCGGGAGCGGGCGGCCTTCGTCGAGCAGATGCACCGTCTCAGCATCGAGATGCCCGAGCACCTGACCGAGGCGCTGCGCACGAACCGCACGGGCGGGAAGACGGTGGCCCAGCTCCTCGACGAGGCGGCGAGCCGCATCTCCTTCATGTCGATGGAGGAGGTGCGCGAGCGGATCACGGCGGGCGACCGGGCGCTCGTGATCCTCGACGTGCGCGAGCGCGACGCCTACGACGCTGGACACGTGCCCGGCGCGCGCCACCTGGCGCGCGGGCAGCTCGAGCTGCGTGTCGACAAGGAGCTGCCCGACCCGACGGCGCGCATCGTCACCTGCTGCGACTTCGGGAAGATCTCGACGCTCGCGGCGGCGACGCTGCGCACCATGGGCTACACCCGCGCGCTGGCGCTGGACGGCGGAATACGCGCCTGGCGGGAGGCGGGCTATCCCCTCGACACCGCGCCCGCGCGCCCGTGAGCCGGACCATGCCTGGAGGCGCCCGATGACGACCTATGAACGTCTCGGCGCCCTCGACGCCTCGTTCCTCGGCATCGAGGACGGGACCTGCCACATGCACGTCGGCGCGGTGCTCATCTTCGACGCCGCGCCGCTCCGCACCCCGAGCGGCGGCATCGACATCGACCGCATCCGCGCGGCGATCCAGGGCCGGCTAGGCTTGGTGCCACGCTTTCGCCAGCGCCTGGCCTACGTGCCCTACGAACGCGTCCCGATCTGGGTCGACGACGACCGCTTCCGCCTCGCCTACCACGTCCGCCACACCGCGCTCCCGCAGCCGGGAGACGAGCGCGTGTTGAAGCGCCTGGTCGGCCGCATCATGTCGCAGCCGCTCGATCGCAAGCGGCCGCTGTGGGAGATGTGGGTCGTCGAGGGGCTGGACGGCGATCGATTCGCGCTGGTCAGCAAGACGCACCACTGCATGGTCGACGGCATCTCGGGCGCGGACCTGATGTCGGTGCTCCTCGACGCCACACCGGACTCCGGCGTGGGGACCCCGGAGCCGTGGAAGCCGGCGCCCCCGCCGAGCGGTGCCCGGCTCGTGCTCGACGCTGCACTACGCCGTGCCGCGCAGCCACGCGAGGCGCTGCGCGCCGCCGTCCGCGCCGCCACGGCGCCGCTCCAGCGGCTGCGCGACGTCAGCGAGGCGGCCGCCGGTCTGGCCGACCTCTTCGCCCCCGCCTTCAGTCCCGTGTCGCCCACGCCGCTCAACGTCGAGGTGGGGCCGCACCGGCGCTTCGACTGGACGGCGATGAAGGTCGCCGACCTGAAGGCGGTGAAGAGCGTGCTCGGCGGCACGCTGAACGACGTCGTGCTCGCGACCGTGAGCGGCGCCCTGCGCGCCTTCTTCACGCGGCGCGGCGTCGATCCCGACCAGCTCACGATCCGCGCCCTGGTGCCGGTCAGCGTGCGCACCAAGGACGAGCGCGGGGCGCTCGGCAACCGCGTGACGCAGCTGAACGCGCCCCTGCCCGTCGACCGCGCGGATCCGGTGGCCCGCCTGGAGGCGGTGCGGAAGGCGCTGGCGGGGCTCAAGGAGTCGCGCCAGGCCCTCGGCGGCGAGGTACTGACCGCGATCAGCGACTGGACGGTACCGAACCTGCTCGTGCAGGCGGTGCGGCTCGCGGCCCGCACGCGCCCCTACAACCTGGTCGTCACCAACGTCCCGGGGCCGCAGATTCCCCTCTACCTGCAGGGCGCGCGCATGCGGACGGCGTACCCCGTCGTGCCGCTGTTCGAGAACCTGGCGCTCGTGGTCGGCCTCTTCAGCTACGACGGCGGCCTCTTCTGGGGGCTCAACGCCGACTGGGAGCAGATCCCCGACCTGCACGACTTCGTGCTCGCGCTGGAGGGATCGTTCGCCGAGCTACAACGCGCGGCCGCGGGCGCCGAGCCGCGGGCCGCAGCGCCGGCGGGCTGAACGCTCACGCGCCGCGGACGGCGTCGAGCAGCCGCTCGTGCCGTGCTCCGCGCGGCTCGAGACGGATCGTCCTGCCCTCGCCCGCCATGAAGCGGAACGTGACCAGGAGCACCTCCTCGTCGGCGGCGCCGGGTAGCCGGTCGAACCACTCGACGGCGGCAACACCCGCGCCATAGAGCACGTCGCGCAGGAAGGGAGCCTCCTCGAGCGGCGCCGCCAGGCGATAGAGGTCGACGTGCGCGAGCGGTAGCCGCCCGCCCGGGTAGTCGGTCACGATCGTGAACGACGGGCTGTGCACGCGCTCGGGGTCGATGCCGAGGCCGCGCGCGAGCCCGCGCACCAGGCAGGTCTTCCCCGCACCGAGCTCGCCGACCAGGCCGAGCAGCTCGCCGCCGCGGGCGGCGCGGCCGAGTGCCTCGCCGAGCGCCTCGGTCTCCTCCGGGCCGCGGGACGTGATCTCATGCGTCGCCACGGTAGCCTCGCCGGCGCGCCACCTCGGGACGGGCGGCCGTCTGCAAGCGCTCGAGCGTCGCAGGCAGCTCGGCGAGGAGATCGCTCGCCACGAGCCCCACCTCCCCCTGCCGCGCCGCCACGGCGTCCCCGGCGGCGCCGTGCGCGAAGACGCCGAGCGTCGCCGCGTCGAAGGGTGATAGCCCCTGCCCCAGGAGTGCGCCGATCACGCCGGCCAGGACATCGCCCGTGCCGCCACTCGCCATCCCGGGGTTGCCGGTGGGACAGATCGCGGTCGCGCCATCGGGAGCGGCGACGATGGTGCGCGCCCCCTTGAGCACCACCACGACCCGCTGCTCGCGCGCGAAGGCGCGCGCTGCACCCAGTCGGTCGGCCTGCACGCGCGCCGAGTCGCCGCCGAGCAGGCGGCCCATCTCGCCCGGGTGGGGCGTGACCACCGTGGGCCCCGGACGCTCGCGCAGCACGTCCGAGCCCGCCACCGCGTTGAGGCCGTCGGCATCGAGCACCAGTGGCGCCGCGCACCGCCGGACCACGTGGGTGATCAAATCGCGCGTGGCCGCGGCCTGGCCGAGGCCGGGGCCGCACACGACCGCGTTCCGCCCGGCGAGCAGCTCGCCCAGCGCCGGGCCCTCGGCCAGCGCCGCCGCGCCCTCGCCCGTGTCGGCCAGCGCCGCGGTCATCGCCTCGCGCACGTGCGCCTCGAGCACCGGCTGGAGCGTGGCGGGGACGGCGAGCGTGGTGAGCCCGGCACCGCTCCGTCCCGCAGCCTGGGCGGCGAGCAGCGCGGCGCCTGTCTTGCCGCGCGAGCCCGCGATCACCAGCACGTGGCCGAAGGAACCCTTGTGCGCATCGCGCCGGCGGGGAGGGAGGAGCGCACCCACCTCCTCGGCCTCGAGCAGCGCGGTGCGGGGCGCGACCGCGGCCAGCGCGCCGGCCGGGATGCCGATGTCCACCACCGCCAGCAGCCCGGTGTGCTCGACCCCCGGGTACATGAGCTGCCCCACCTTGGGATGGCCGAAGGTGGCGGTCACGGTCGCGCGCACGGCGGCGCCGAGCGGCGCGCCCGTGTCGGCCGACAGGCCCGACGCGATGTCGACGGCGAGGACGGGCGCTCCGCAGCCGTTGATCACCTCGATCGCCCCCGCCGCGACGCCGGCAACCGGCGCGTTGAGCCCCGTCCCGAAGAGCGCGTCGACCACGGCCGCCGCCCCGGCGAGCCGGCGCCCGAGGGCCGTGACGTCGGTGGCCGTGGCGAGCGCGCGCACGCCGCCGCGAGCCCGCCGCCACGCGGCCAGCATGCGGGCGGCGTCGCCGCGCACCTCCTCGGGGCGTGCCGCGAGCCACACCTCGACCGGGAGGCGCGCGCGGCGGAGATGACGGGCGATCACGAAGCCGTCGCCGCCGTTGTTGCCCCGCCCGCACACGACGACGACCGGGCCGCGCGGACGGTGGAGGCGCTCACGCAGCACGCGCGCTCCGCCGGCGCCCGCGCGCTCCATGAGGACGTGGCCCGGCGTGCCGTGCTCGATCGTCCAGCGGTCGAGGGCGCGCATCTCGGAGGCGGTGACGGCGATCACAGGCAGGCCTTCATCTCGCGTACCGCGGCCTCCATGCCGACCAGGACGGCACGCGCCACGATCGCGTGTCCGATGTTCAGCTCGACGACCTCGGGGATGGCCGCCACCGGACCCACGTTGTCGAGCGTCAGGCCGTGACCGGCGTGTACCTCGAGGCCCAGGCTCGCGGCCACGGTCGCCGCGGCGCCCAGCCGGACGAGCTCGCGCGCGCCCCGCGCGGCGTCGGTCGCGTTGGCGTAGTCGCCGGTGTGCAGCTCCACCGCGTGCCCGCCGGCCCGCTGGCTGGCGGCGATCTGCACCGCCTCCGGATCGATGAACAGGGCGACGCGGATGCCCGCCGCGGCCAGGCGCCCGATCGCCGCCGTCACGCGGGCGGCGTGCGCCGCCACGTCGAGCCCGCCCTCGGTGGTGAGCTCCTCGCGTCGTTCCGGTACGAAGCAGGCGTCGTCGGGGCGCACGCGGAGCGCCAGGTCGACCATGGCGTCGCTCACCGCCATCTCCAGGTTCAGCTTGATGCGCAGGCGGCGACGCAGCTCCAGGACGTCGCGCTCCTGGATGTGGCGGCGGTCCTCGCGCAGGTGGACGGTGATGCCGTCGGCCCCCGCCGCCTGCGCGAGCAGCGCCGCCTCGACCGGGTCGGGGTAGTCGACGCCGCGCGCCTGCCGCAGGGTCGCGACGTGGTCGACGTTGACGCCGAGCCGCAACTACTTGCCCGCGGCCACGACCGCCTCGCCGAGCGCACCGCGCGCGGCGGCCGCGATCGACTCGGCGAGGTCCCGGATCTCCCCGTCCCGCTCGCCCTCGACCATGATGCGCAGCAGCGGCTCCGTGCCCGAGTAGCGCACCAGCACGCGGCCGCGCTGCCCGAGGGCGCGCTCGGCCTTCGCGATCGCGGCCGCCAGCAGCGGTACGCCGGCGACCTCGCGCCGGGCCGCGACGGGCACGTTGAGCAGCACCTGCGGCAGCCGGGACATGATCCGGCGCAGCTCCGAGAGCGGCCGCCCCTTCTCGACCAGGAGGGCCAGCAGTGCGAGCGCCGTGATCAGACCGTCGCCGGTCGTGTTGTGATCGAGAAAGACGATGTGCCCGGACTGCTCCCCGCCCAGGTTGTAGCCCCCGCGCACCATCTCTTCCACCACGTGGCGGTCCCCGACCGGCGTCGTGACCACGTTGATGCCGCGCTCGCCCATGGCGAGGTGGAGGCCCAGGTTGCTCATCACGGTGGCCACCAGCGTCGACTGCCGGAGTCCGCCGCGCGCGAGCAGGTCGTCGGCGAGCATCGCCATCACGGCGTCGCCGTCCACCACCTCGCCCTGTTCGTCGACGAAGATGGCTCGGTCCGCGTCGCCGTCGAGCGCCACGCCGACCTGCGCTCCGTGGCGGCGGACGGCAGCCTGGAGCGCCGCGGGGTGGAGCGCGCCGCACCCCTGGTTGATGTTCGAGCCGTCGGGATCGACGCCCAGGCTCACCACGTCCGCTCCCAGCTCCTCCAGCACCTCGGGGCCGACCTTGTAGGCCGCGCCGTGCCCGCAGTCGACGGCGATGCGCATGCCGTCGAGGGTCAGGTGCCGGGGGAACGTGCTCTTCACGAACACGTTGTAGCGGCCGACGGCGTCGTCGATGCGGAAGGCCTTACCGATCTCGGTCGCGGTCGGGCGGAGCGCGTCGATCGCGTCGCCCAGCACCAGGTGCTCGATCTCCTCCTCCAGCTCGTCGGGCAGCTTGAAGCCCGCCTGGCTGAAGAACTTGATGCCGTTGTCCTGGAAGGGGTTGTGCGAGGCGGAGATGACCACGCCCGCGTCGG
>Ga0137388_10000765_pt1 | contig 18602 bp, 9 predicted proteins | sample 15con2h14AmetaG_FD_104644 | JGI IMG/M metagenome (GOLD analysis project Ga0137388, IMG submission 104644) | Vadose zone soil microbial communities from Angelo Coast Range Reserve, California, USA - 15con2h1.4A metaG | ecosystem: Environmental > Terrestrial > Soil > Vadose zone > Saprolite...
AATTTATTTTTCTTTTTTTAATCTTATTTAACCCCCACTACATGCTCCTTTATAGTTACTAAAAGTTTATATATTTTTTTTATTAGTATATAATAAAGTTAAATATTTTTAATTGAAATTTTAAGGATAATTCACTTTTTTTTAGAATACTTTAATAAATAATTTATTTAAACTTTATACATTATATTAAATTTATCCTATTATTTTTATAAAAATGTTTATCAGCAATTTTATTTACATTTTCTTTTTTTTTTAATATTAAAAAAGATACCCTCTATATCTCATTATAAACCTTATTGAATATTAATTTTATTTCAATAAGTTTATTGTTTATCCTCCTACCCTTCTCCTAAAGCACGGACTACTTACAGAGGCACAGAGCAGAGATAGTTCTTGAATAAAATTATTTATAAGAGCCTTAAACCTATAAATTGTCTGACATTATGCCTCAACTAATACCATTTTATTTTTTAAACCAATTATCATTTTCTTTCTTAACGTTATTAGCATTAATTTATATTTTTTCTAAATATATTTTACCTTTATTTACATTTCAACAAGTTATAAGAATGTATATCACAAAATTAAGTAACAAATAATTTAACCCCCAGCCCAGCCCTGGCCAAAGGGCAGGGAGGCGGAGCCTGCGTTACGCAGTAGCAGGGAGCGGAGCCCTTTTTTTTTTCGGTGCCACTCTAATAGATAAGTCCTCATAAACTTTACTTTGGTAAACTTTTCTTTTTAATTTGTAAAGACTATAAGTACTTTAGGAGAAACAGCATTCCTTTATAAAAAAAAAAATTAAAAAAATAAAAAATTTTAATTCTCTCCTGGCCACCCTGGCCAGCCCTGCCGAAGGGCAGGGAGCGTAGCACTTAATAAATTGAATTAATATTAAAAATTTTAAGTTCTTCTAGGTTAAACCTCTAATTGATTTATAGCCTCCTATGTTTATTAATCAATTGGTTACTGCCTTTCGTCGTTACTACTATTTAAATTTGTAAATTTTTATATTAAATTTATACTGATATAAAAATATAAAGTTAACTAAAATTATAAGAGAGCAAGTTTATGCAGGCTATTAAACATTAAACACAAATAATTATGAAACATCTATTTATTGATTTACTAGCTTGAGGAACTATTTTTTCAAGTGTGTTAGTTATTGTATCCGTAAATCCAGTTATTGCAGTAATATTTTTAATTGCTGTTTTTTGTAATGCAGCAGGATTTTTAATATTATTAGGTGTAGGATTTATAGGAATTTCTTATATCATTTTATACGTTGGTGCTATTACTGTTTTATTTCTTTTTGTAATCATGATGTTCAATATTAAATTATCTGATATTGTGAATACTCAAGCACAAATTAATGCCAATATGTCATTTGTTCTTGCAATTACAGGATTATTTATTTATGAAATGAAATGAATTTTACCTTTTGCAGTTAATGATGTTTCTGGTTTACCTACTTTATTTTTACATCAAACTAATAAAATATTGTTAAATTCTAATACTACTATAATAAACAATGTTTTAAATACATTAAATCCTAATACAGCAGATACTTCATTTACTTCTTTCTTGCAAATTGAAAGTATTGGAGAAGGATTGTATACTTATGGAGCACCATTACTTATAAGTTGTAGTATGATATTATTATTAGCTATGATTGCCCCTATATTCATATCAGGTAAATTTAAAAAAGAAGTATAATCAAAGAAAAGAGTCTAAAAAAAAAATCTATTTAATCTACTTTACTTTAACTTTTTCTTTAAAAATGAACTAAACTTACTTATTCATTATTCATTATTTATTTAATTATTTCTTATTTATTATACATTATTATTATTTGATTAAAAATGTCAACAAGCCTGGCTCCGCCTCCCTACATGGGGGGGGGGAGGCTATTATAAGATTAAGTCTTATAGTTAAGCTACAAACCTAAATTATTTTAATTTATAAAATTTATCTTTCCATATTATTATACTATATTAATTATAGTTATATAAACATTCCCTATATATAAACTATTAAAAATTTTTTACTCTATAACTAAATTTAAAAATTTATTTACTTTTTTTTGTTAACTGAGCGACAAGAAAAAGAATAAGTATTAACTTATTGTTTCTTATAATAATAAATAAGTACACAATAAGTAAATAAAAAGCGTCACAATATTATTAACTTAAGTAAACTTAAAAAACTTATTTTTCCAATATTAAAATAAAAATAAGAAAATAAAACACAATAAGGATATATTGAATAAAATAAAGGTAAAATATAACCTAAGAAAGAAAACATATAATAAATACAATCCATGATAACGTCTCTTCTACTAGTACCTATTATAGGTTCTTTTATTTTAATAGCGATGGACGAAAATTCAAGAAGCAATCGTACAAAAATGAAACAAATAGCTATTACAACTTCATTAATTAATTTAATAATATCTATTTTTATGTGAATAAATTTTGATTCTAGTTCAACTCAATATCAATTTGTTTATGAATTTAATAAATTAAGTTTTTTTGATTTTAATTTAGGTGTTGATTCAATTTCACTATATTTTGTATTATTAACAACTTTCTTAACTCCAATAGCTTTATTATCTAATTATACAAACATAACTAAAAATTTAAAATATTTCTTAATAGCTATTTTATTATTAGAAACATTACAAATAGCTACTTTCGTAGCACTTGATTTATTATTATTTTACATTTTCTTTGAAAGTGTTTTACCTATATTATTTATCTTAATAATAGTTTTTGGATCAGGTAAAAATAAAACTAGATCTGCTATGTTATTATTTTTATATACTTTGCTAGGTAGTTTACCTATGTTACTTTCAATATTAAGTATTCAAAGTATAGTTGGATCAACTGATTTTTTATTAGTTTCTTTATTAGACATTAATTTGGATACTCAAAAATTATTATGATTAGGTTTTTTTATAGCTTTTTGTGTAAAAACTCCATTATGACCTTTAAGTCGATGATTACCTCTAGCACATAGTGATAGTCCACTTGCAGGATCAATACTATTGGCGGGTACAATACTTAAATTAGCTTCCTATGGTATGTTAAGAATTTTATTAACTTTTTTACCTGATGCTACAAATTATTTTAGTCCTATGGTGCAGACTATCGCAGTTATTTCAATTATTTATGCAAGTTTAGCTACAATAGTGCAACAAGATACTAAGACATTAATTGCTTATTCTTCAATAGGTCATATGTCAGTTGTAGTACTAGGTATTTTTTCTAATACAATTATAGGTATTGAAGGAGCTATTTTATTAGCAATTGCTCATGGTTTCGTTTCACCTGCATTATTTACTTGTGTAGGTGGTATCATTTATGACAGAACAGGAACTCGATTAATTAAATACATTAGAGGTCTAGTATTCTATATGCCAGTATTTACAATCTTATTCTTTGTATTTACTGTAGCTAATACAGGTATACCACTAACTTTAAATTTCTTAGGTGAACAATTAGCTTTAATTGGAATTTGGCAAGTGAATCCTTGAATTGCTGTATTAGGAGGAACAGGTATAGTTTTATCTGCCTGTTACTCAATTTATTTATATAATAGAATATCTTATGGTAGTTATTCTCCTCATCTTAAACCAATGAAAGATATATCACGAAGAGAATTTGCAATATTAATTTCTTTATTAATACCTACCGTATTATTAGGAATTTTCCCTAACATTATATTAGATACATTACACGTAGCCGTAACTCAATTATTGTATAATATAATATAAATATAACCCCCTACCGATACTGAAATTTTTAGGGTTAAAATTATAATAAATTATTTTTTTTTTATTATTTTTATTAAATCTACCTCTCCCTCCGCTTACCTCCCTCCCCTGCTACTTCGTAACGCCAGGGCAGGTAAAATTTTTAATTTATAACATTTAAGCCACCCATTTCTGCTACTGCGAAGCAGCGGAGACACTCTATTTAAATTTTTATAGGATAATTATCTTAAGCCACATAAAATTTTAATAAACCTTCATTAAAACTTGATTAGGTTCTTTACTAAGTTTTTTTTTAACTAGTTTAGAGTATTTATTTTTTTCAATAGTAATAAGTTAAAAGTAGTATATAACACAAAACACACTTGTTTTTAAAAGAGTGTCGTATAATTGGTTAATATCGGAATCTCCAAAATTCTTTATGGGTGTTCAAGTCACCTCGCTCTTGAAAATCTACTTTTTTTGTGTCTTATATCGCACTACTTCATTTATATTCTGTTTTTAATTGTTTAGTTTATATCTTACCTAATTATTTATTTATATTTTTTTTTTAATTCTTTCTAACATGCTTTTTAATCTTTTAATATTTTTTTTATTAAAATGTTAGATTTTATATATTTGGAGTTAATTTTACTTAATATATAATATAGAGCAAAAGTCAGTTAAATTTTAGCTAATCAAAATAAATGAAAAATAAAATGTTAAATTAACTAACGGTTCTCGCTCCACAAAGTAGAAATACTTTTAAATTGTTTATATTTTTTATAATATAAATATTATAAATAAGAATTAAAAAAAATTTAAGAGCCCTTAGCTTAATAGGTAGAGTACCTAATTGTCAATTAGGGTTGTCCCAGTTCGAATCTGGAAGGGCTCGAAAAATATTATACTTATAAAAAACTGTTTAAATTTATTAAATAATAAAGCAGTAGATAATCAAAAGAAATTTTGCTTTTAAAAAATACGGATAATTTCTAAAACATTATTAGTAATAATAAATTGTAGATCTTCTTCTTAAATTCTTTATTATAACCTCCCTGCCCTTTGTCCAGGTTAGTGCCTTTAAATTGCATTTACATTTATGCAGAATCAATAGTAACATTTTTAAAGATTGTAAAATTTATTTTTAAAGTCTTATCTAAATAAATTTATAATACAAAAAGTAATACTATAGATCTAATTTTAACATATTATTTTTTTACTGCGCTGCTTCGCCCCTCCCCTGCCCTTTGGCCAGGGAGCGGAGCGCTTAATTTTTAAAATTAAATAAAGCCTCATAAACGCATACAATCTAATAAAGTTATAATTATTTAAAAACTTATTTTACAACAAGTCTACTTAATTATATTAAAGTTTTTATAATAAAATATAATAACTAAAAGAGTAGGATATAGCACATTCTATTATTATGCAACCAAGAGTAAAATCATAAAAAAAAGATTTTATAAATATTGAATATATACAAATAATACCAACACATTTTTAATTAATAATTTGACTTTATTTATTTTTATATAATAATTTTAACTATATTTTAAATAATAGAAATGAGTTATCCATTTGATCGATTCAGGTATTAGCCACAATTCAATAACACTTTACTAAATTATTATTTACTAATAATAACTATTAATTATAGTAGAGATTGACTTGGTGTTAAAAAAAAGGATTGGACTAGTTTAAGTTTAATTAATATCATTTTTACAATTATGAATAAAATTACATCAAATCAACTTCTTAATTCAATTAGATTAAGATTTCAATTTTTCCCTTCTCATTTAGTAGAAAGATCAATATGACCTATATTTCTTAGTTTTTCTTTATTTTCATTAGCAATATCAGCTGTACAATACATGCATGGTTATTCTACAGGTTTTATCTTATTACGAGCTAGTATCGTTTTAACAATCTTAGGAATGGGATTATGGTGGAAAGACGTAATCATAGAAGCAACCTTCTTGGGTAACCATACTAAAAAAGTTAAAGAAGGTATTTTACAAGGTTTTATTTTATTCGTTATAAGTGAAATTATGGTATTCTTAAGTGTGTTCTGAGCTTATGCACACTCAAGCTTATCACCTGCATTAGAAATAGGTGGGTGTTGGCCTCCTATAGGTATAACACCTTTAGATGCATTCGCAATACCTTTTATTAATACTTTATTATTATTATCAAGTGGTGAGAGCCATATAGAATTATTAGAAATAAATCTAATTTTAATGTCAAACTTAATCCCTATTCTTCCATTTAGTAAACCTAAAATAGGTGCAAAAAATAGAATAGGTTCTCATAATTTTAATATTCTTTCAATACTTATTTGTAGTTTATTAGGTGATAGTTATGCAGCTAAAGATCCAGGTCATAAGGGTACTAGTATTAGATTTTATTATGGATTAGTTAATATAGAATATGCTTTATTTATCCATTCTTTAATTTCAAATTTAGGATATTGTTATCCTGTTATTCCAAAAGTACAATATCGAAAAATAGAAAATAAATGAAATAATAGAACGAATAATTTTGTTCCAGCACTTAGTAACAATACAGTAAGAGGAATTATTAGATTTAATACATACTCTTTTTCAAGTTTTAATTGGATTCGTGAAACTTTTTATCCGAATGGTATAAAAATAGTTCTGCGTAGCACTATTGTAGAACAATATTTAACAGTACAAGGTCTTGCCATTTTAATAATGGATGATGGTTGTTATATTAATAATAGAGGAATTAGAATAGCTACACTTTCATACACTTATGAAGAAGTATTATTTTTATCTCAATTAATAACAGATAAATTTCATTTAAGAACTACAGTACAAAAAGGAAATTTAATTGAAAATACTTATCAAATTTATATAATGAAAGATTCACTTCCTCATTTAATTAATTTAATACAACCTTTTATGATTCCTTCAATGTTTTATAAACTAGGTCTTCCTAAAATTTAAATATACAAATTAAAAATAAATTTAACCCCACCCCCGAATTGGGGCCAGGGAGCGTAGCTCGTTACGTTGCTCTGCACCCTAAAAGGATTGGTAAAGCAGTTCTTGCTAAATAACCTAACCATTTATTTATTTTTAAAAACTTTTTTTTCTACAGTATTATTAAAAAATAAAAAATAAAGAACAAAAACTTACATTTATTATTAAAAATTAATTATGAGTATAAAAAGAAAGAAAGACATGTAAATTTAAGATTTCTAAATCTATAATCTTTGCTAAAATAAATTATATTATTACAGTATATTATTAATTTATTATATTTAAAATATAAAAAAAAGTAAAGGTTACACCTCAGAAAACGATTAATACTACAAATTTAATATTCGCTTTTTTTTAGAAAAATTTTTTATTGATTCTAATTTTTAAAGCTTAAGAAATATTATTAGTATCAAGATCGTCAGTTTATAAATAACTGCTACAGACTGGTTCTTCGGTGGGTTTTTAAATTTATATTTTTAAAAGCTTAATGCACAGTCGAAATATATGATTTTTTTTTTCATAACCAAAAATGCTGATATAGTTTTAACTTAGAATTATTTTAGTTATACGTATTTTCTTCATCGATAACGCTACGCGCTCTTATCCACCCTTCCCCTGTCACCGTGTACTTTAGGCGCTAACGCAGAGAAGCAGTCCTACCTTACGCACTCCTTAAAAATAATTGCTTATTTTTGCTTCGCACTTCGCAGTAAAGGAATCAAGGAAAGAAATAAAGAGAAAAATTAAAAAATATATTTGGCCTATATTACTTGAGGACACCATGCTCTTATTCAAAATAACAGAAAAGCAGTAATAACTGGTACTTTTTTCACAATTATTTTAGCTATTGTTTTTACTTATTTGCAATATGTCGAATACACTGAGTCTGGTTTTTCTTTTGCCGATTCAGTTTATGGTTCAGTATTCTATGCTACTACAGGTCTTCACGGTCTACATGTTCTAGTTGGAACATTGTTTATACTTGTTCAATATTTAAGAATTGTAAATTACCAAATAACAACAACTCATCACCTAGGACATGAATCAGCTATTTTATATTGACATTTTGTAGATGTTGTATGACTTTTATTATTCTGTGTTGTATATTACTGGGGTGGATCTACTCTGTAATAACAAGAATGTACAACAAAAATAATAGTTTTTAGCATTTTTTTTCTACTCCCCGGCCAAAGGGCAGTGAGAGGGCGGAGCCACACACTTTTTTTAAAGATTAAAGATGTCTATTTATAATAGTTTAATATAACTTCTTTATCTTTCTTTAACAAACCAAAATTTTTCTTTTTATAAACATTTATAAACAGTTCCCCAATGGAATAAAGCAAAAAAAAAAATGAATTTATCTTTACTCCTTTTTTTAATAGGTATTTTAGGTTTTATTATTAATAGAAAAAATATTATCCTAATGATTATTTCTATAGAAATTATGCTTCTTGCTATAACTCTATTAATATTGATTAGCTCATTTAGTTTTGATGATAATGTAGGACAAACATTTAGTGTTTATATTATATCAATTGCAGGAGCTGAATCTGTAGTAGGTCTTAGTATCCTTGTAGCCTATTATCGATCTTTTTCTTGGTCCTTTACTTTTCGAAAACTTTAAAAAACTATACTAAAAATTTTTACTATTATAGAAGCTTTTTTTCGATATGTATGCACGTTATTATTAGCTGGAATAGATTAATATTTTGTTCTACTCCTAGATCAGACTAAGATATTTAAGGATACATTTCTTTTTAAGTAATATTTTAGGGCTACGCAGCCCTTCCTCCCTCCCCTTCCCTCCTTGAGTCTGGGCTTAATTAATGTAAAATTTATAATATTAAACTTAATCTGTATAAGAGTCAAAAAGTTCAAATCATCAATATTTTTTATTTATGACTAAATCAGCTAACAAATATATAAATTATATTTGTTTCAGAGACTCCATATAACGCATATATTAATTATATGAAGATAAAGTCCGTCCTTTAATTTGAAGGAGTAAGAGAAAATATTATTACTGAAATTATTTATAGATATGAAAAGATATTATACTTGATCTAATATGCCAAAATCAGTTAGAGCTAAATTAAATATTTTAGCCATAGCTCGTACTATTCCTACAGGTTCTACTACACTAACCAAACTGACTCCGAATAACAATTGTAAATCAATAACAGTTTATGGGAGTAATTTAGGTTCCAATATTGGATTTAAACTTGATTCTAATACATTAAACAATATATTTATTTCACCTTTCATAATACAAGTATTAATTGGTATATTATTAGGTGATGGTAATATTAGAAAACCATACAAAAATGGTAACCCTCAAATTCAATATAATCAAGGTTTTGTTCATTTAAATCATATTTTAAATATTTTTTATATATTATCTCCAATACTTACTCATTTACCATCATTAGTTCAAAGACGTGATTTATCATTTTATTTACATCTTCATACTCGATGTTTAGCTTGTTTAATTCCTTTATATGATTTATTAATAGTTAATGGTAAAAAAAAAATACCAGATACTATTGGTCAATGATTAACTCCTGTAGGATTGGCTTTTTGAGCTATGGATGACGGTAGCTCTACACCTGAAGGCTTTTATCTTAATACTCATTCTTATTCTTATGAAGAACAATTAATATTACAAAAAGCTTTATTAGATAATTTTGGTATTATTTGTAATATACATAAACAAGGGATACACTATAAATTATATATTAGATCCCAGTCTATGACTACTTTCAGATCATTGGTATTACCTTACTTTTCACCTTCATTTTATTACAAATTGTTTCCATCTTCTAAGTGAAAAAAATAAGTTTGTTATTCATTTATCTTTGATTCTTTCCTTTCTCTCACACCCATGCCTGCGGAGCCCTTAATGGGAAAGGGAGCGTAGCAGGAGGACTCTGCATTAAACTTTGCACTAATTAGATTATGCTCTTCTCCTATAAGGTAGAAGAATACGAATAACGAAAGAATTAAAAAAAGGATAACTTAGGAATTTACCTCTCTTAAGAAATTGGTTAATTTTTTTTTGTAATATTTATTGTATGTAAGAGGAAATATTTTAATTACATCCTCATAATGTATCTATCAATTTTAATTTTTCCTCTATTAGGTTCAATAGCTGCAGGATTTTTAGGAAGAAAATTAGGTGTAACAGGTACACATATTATAACTTGTACATGTCTAATAATATCTTCTATTTTAGTAACATATGCTTTTTATGAAGTAGGTATATGTGGTAGTCCTGTTACAATTTATTTATTTAGTTGGGTAGATTCTGAAATTATGTCTATATCTTGAGAATTCTTGTTTGATCAATTAACAGTTTCTCTTTCATTAGCTGTTCTATATTGTTCTACATTAATTCACCTATATACTGTAGACTATTTATCTTCTGATCCTCATAACCAACGATTCTTTTCATATCTATCTTTATTTACTTTTTTTATGTTATTTTTAGTATCTGCTGGTAATTATTTTGTAATGTTTATTGGTTGAGTCTCAGCCCTTTAAAATTAATATCGCAAATCACTAAAAGCTGGAATTTATTTAAATTTCTAAATTTTAAAAATAAAATTATATTTGTGCATACAAAATAACATATGTCATTAAATTTATATTTCATACCTTGAGATTAGGTTATAATTGAAATATTTTCCTTATATTGAAAAAATATTGGAAAAATAAAAATAACCAGCTGCAAACGAAAATTATATTTTTCTCCCAGCCATTCTGGCGCTACGCTCTTTCCCATTAAGGGCGGGAGTGCTACGCTCCCTTTGTGTGCGTAGCAGGGAGGAGATAAAATGTTTGCTCCGAGGCTATACGTGATTTCTTAAATTAAATAAGTACAAGAAAGATAGAGCCCAGTTAAGTGAGACGTTAACTATTTTTTAAACTTATCTATTTTATTTATAATGGTTACTTCTATTTTATTAGCTCGAAAATTAGGTGATAAATATTAAGTTGATTATAAAAAAAATCAACATTTATCATCATTTCAGTTTGAAGCATTAATAGGTTTGATGTTAGGTGATGTTTTTGCAGAACGTAATAAACCAACTCATAATACTCGTTTAAATTTTGAACAATCACAATCTGAACATGAATCTTATTTATTATTTCTTTATTCGATTTTTAAAAACTTGGTAGGAACGGCTGCGTAGCCCTAAGTCTCCTAAACGTAAACCCCATTCTATCACTGGAAAAACTTATTCCAGTTTAGCTTTTAAAACATTAGCTTTTCCTTTTTTAAATATTTTTCATGAATTATTTTATGGAACAGGTGTAAAATCTATTCCTCAAAATATTTCTGACTATTTTACTGCAATTAGTTTTGCTTTTTGAATCATGGATGACGGTATGAAATCTAATGAAGGATTAAAACTTTGTACAGATTCTTTTCAATATTAAGATATTTTAATTTTAACAAAAATGCTTAAAACTAAATTCAATATTGACTGTAAACCTCAAAAAAGGGAAGTTGATTGTTTAAGAATTTATATACCTAAATCACAAATGGTAATAGTACGAGATTTGGTTAAATATCATATGCATCCTGATATGCTATATAAAATAGGATTATAAAATATCCATATTTTAAGCAATTCAATATTGAAATAATAAGAAATTAATTATTTCAATATTTAACAATTTACAAATTAATTTAGATTAATATTAATAAATCTAAAACGTGAAACTTAACATGTGAGAAGGTATTGGAGTTGTTTCATATCTTTTAATTAATTTTTACTTTACCAGAGTTCAAGCTAATAAAGCTGCTATACTAGCTTTAACAATGAATAGAGTAGGTGATTTTGGTTTAAGTATTGCTTTTTTTGCTATATTTGCTGTATTTGGTTCATTAAATTATGCTACTGTTTACTCATTAGCACCTTTTATAAATGAAACAGCTATAACTATCATTGCTTTACTATTGTTTACTGGGGCAATGGCTAAAAGTGCACAAATACCATTACATTCTTGGTTGCCAGGCTCTATGGAAGCTCCAACTCCTGTAAGTGCTTTACTACATGCTGCTACACTGGTAACAGCTGGAATATATTTACTTCTAAGATCTTCCCCTTTATTAGAATATAGTCCTACTGCTTTATTGGTTATTACTTTAGTAGGAGCAACAACAGCATTTTTCGGTGCAAGTTGTGGACTTGTAGCAAATGATCTTAAAAGAATTATTGCTATGAGTACAATATCTCAACTAGGTTATATGGTATTAGCAATTGGATTAAGTCAACATAATGTGGCTATATTTCATACGTTAAATCACGCGTTTTTCAAAGCATTATTGTTTTTGGCTGCAGGTTCTGTAATTCACAGTTTAGCCGATCAACAAGACGTAAGAAAAATGGGAGGTTTAATTAAATTCTTACCGTTTACTTATACATTAATGTTAGTTGGTTCTTTATCTTTATTAGCTACTCCTTGGTTAACAGGATTCTATAGTAAAGATTTAATTTTAGAATTAGCTTACGGTGCATATAGTTTTACAGGTACTTATGCATTTATTTTAGGTAGTCTAACAGCGGGTATGACTGCTTTCTATAGTTTTAGATTAATAAGTTTAGTTTTTTTAACTGTACCTAATAATAAAAAATCAGTATACTTAAATACTCATGAAGCCAATTTAGTTGTAATAATACCTTTATTTATATTAGCATTATTTAGTTTATTTTTTGGTTTCCTATTTTCTGATCTATTTGTAGGAGTAGGTACAGATTTTTTTGGTAATTCTTTATATATAAGCCCTAATAATATTTCAATGATAGAAGCAGAATTTTCTTTACCTTTATTAATAAAATTATTACCTGCTTTATTATCATTATTTGGTGCAACATTAGCTATATATTTATATCATGTAAATCCAGAATTTATTATTGGCTTAACTAATAATAATTTAGGACGTCAATTATATACATTTTTAAATAGTAAATATTTCTTTGATGTAATTTATAATAATTTTTTTATTGCTAGAGGACTTAAATTAGGTTATACTATTTCTAAATTTTTAGATAGAGGTGTTATTGAATTAGTTGGACCTTATGGTTTATCTTCAGCTTTAAATAAAACAGCATTAAGTATTTCTATGTCAGATACTAGAGTAATCAGTACTTATTCAACTTATATAATTTTCAATGCTTTATGTTTAATATTTATAGTATTCGCTCCTATTTTAATAAATTCATCATTATTATTTGAAATTAGATTAATATTAATCTATATTGGAGCTTCAATATTTGTTTTATATCCAGGTTTTAGAAGATTAACCAAAGAAGTTTAATTTCTAATTTAGCTAATAACCAACCTATTTACAACTTTTTTTTTCAACTTTTATTTTCCCTCTAAGACTTAAAATTTTTTATTATCAAAACTTTCTATTTTTTTTTTTTTACAAAAGCATAAGCAAAGAGCGGATTTAAAGTATATAACCCCCCCTACTGGCGGCATACCAACGCAGCGTAGAAGCATACTTGCTAATTAATACAAATAAGAAAGCCAAAAATGAATGAACAAAAAAAAATTAAGCCTAATATTAACATTTATAAATATAAAAATATTTAATCTGTAGTAATCTTATCTTGCTTTAAATTTAAATTTTAACTATTAATAGTCTGCTCTCCCCTTAGTGTGCGTAGCAGGGAGAAGCGGAGCCACACTTAACTATTATTACATTTATTTCATTGACTCTATATAATAACCTAATTATTAAAAATCTATTATTAATTATCCTTTTTTTTTTAATTAACAAAAATTGTATAATTAGTATAACCTTTTTCTTTGTACTTATAAAAAAAGTAGTGTATTGTATTGTATTTACTGTTAATTTTAACCAATTCTAATTTAAATAATCTTGTTTAATAAAAGATTGAATATATTAATTTTAATGTTTTAAATTTTTTTATCTTTTAATTTTCAACAATAAGGTATTATTTAAGTAATTTTTAACATTTTAGTTAATAAATTTAAAAGAAGTAAATATAAATATAAATATTCTATGTATTTTTTGTTTATACAAAACGAGTATAGTTAAATTGGTATAACCTCTTCCTTCCACGTAGATATCATCAGTTCGAATCTGGTTACTCGTAATCAAATTTTAATATACTCTCGCATAATAAATTTGTACTAATATAATAATGTACAAAACTGAACTACTGTTATAATTTAATCAATATTAATTATAATTTTATAAGTAAATAATAAATAAAAATAAAAAGTTAAATAAATTAATATTAAATTTAAAATTTAAAAATTTATATTTAACCAACAGACTTTAATTTTATTATACACATATAAAAATAAACATGACAAATAATAAAATATAAATGTAAATAAATGATATAATTATTACATAAATATGAACATTTGTTTACAAAAGTTAAAATACGAAAAATCATTATTTAAATTATTTTATATCTCTGCACCACCCCGGCTCCGCAGGCCTGCGGAGCCCTTAATGGGAAAGGAAGGAGAGCGCAAAAAATAATAAAAATAGATAGAAATCAACTTTTTTCTATTCAATTTAAATTTGTTTTAATTAACGATGAATACCGATCAATATCTTATTTATAACTTGTTAGTAAACAAAATATTCAAAAATTAGTTAATATTTTTTACAGAGTTTTAAAACATTAAATCAAAAGAATATCATGTAATGAATATTAAGTCAAAAATTTTACATATCGAATTATACTTATAGATTTTGTAATTTAATCAAGTAAATTAGTTAAACATATAAATATTAAGACTCATTCTGAACCATCATTTAAATTCTTAAGAATTTACCAACATCTTTGGATTTCTTTATTGCGAAGCAGCGAAGCAGCGAAGCAGAGGAAAATTATTTTATTAAAATTATTAAAGGTAACAAAATTATATTTTTTTTAATGCTTCTTTTCTTTACGAAACCTCGACTTTTTGTAGTTCTGCAGATGCAGAGAATTATTTATTATAAAAATAGCAAGTAAACTTCCTTTTTACAATCTATATAAAACTCTCCGTTTAGAACTAATAAATATTTAACTATGGATTTAGAAACTAGAACAATTAATAGAAAAATGTAAGTATAATTTTTAAGTAAATATGATGGTAAAAAATCTTACTATTTTAATTTAAGTGATTATAATAATCACGAAGTTTTGTTACTAGATACAATTAGATATTTAATGAAAATTAAATACGATAATTATAAAGTTTATATTAAAAATTTTTGTTAATTTGACGCTGCTTTTTTATTAAGAATACTTAAAAATTTTATCTGATAGTATTAAACCTAAAATTAGAGTTGAGCGAAATATTGATATTAGATTAATTTTATGGTAATGTTAAGAATAAATATACTTTATATTTAATATTTTAAATCTCTGGTCAAAGCAATCGCTTGTTTATTTAGATATATTTCTGTTTTTATATTATATGTAAATTATTCTTTGCTTACTTTCTATTATTAAAGAATGTATAGCATGGTATATTACTTTAAAAATCTAAAGGTATATTAGGATTAATAAAAAAAATAATAAAGAAAGATTCCTTTATTATTCACTCACAAATTCTGACCTAAATATTTTAATAATTTAGGTCAGAATAATAATGAATTTAAAAATTATTTTATTTTATAATTTATGTTTATGGATGTGGAGTTAATTATATAATATATAGAGTTTTAAAACTTTTTATAAAAATAATTATTAATGCTCCAGATTAAATATAGTATTCAAAAAAAGTATATGTTAAAATTTAACGTTTAACTGTATATTGGATATTATAAAGAAAAGTTAAAATAAAAATTATTAAAATATTTACCTCTACATTTTTATAGGGAGTAGAGGATTCGAACCTCTGTCTGTAAAGTGTAAATTTACTGCTAAAACCAACTCAGCTAACCCCCTACGAAGCCTTTATTTAATGTATTTGAACATTATACTTTATAATTTAAAAAGCAAAATTAATAGTAAGTAGTTACGTAGCTGCATTTTTAATAATAAAAATAGAAATAAAAATTGTGAACCTGTTTAATAGTTAAAAACTATAAAGTAAGTTTATTTATTTTTTAATTATAAATTATAAAAATTATGGACACGGAGTATCGGACTTAAAAATTTCTTATTTTAAAAGTTTATTAGTAACTTATAAACGCAATGAAGATCTTAAATTAATAAAAAACAAATAAACGTAATATTTAATTATTAGTCTAAAGAAAATTATATTTAAACTATATAAATATTTTTAATTTTTAGTTTTAGTTAATTAAACTTAAAATTTTTATTATAAAAAAAATAATCTTTACGTTAATTTTTATATAAAAAAGGTATTTACTAAAAAATAAAAAGTTAATACTATAATCTTAAGCCCTAAAGATTAAAAAAAAAAGGAGAGAGCGGGCGAAGTTAGTCTACTTTTTTAAAAAGGAGAGAGCGGAGCGCTTGAATAAATTACTGATTTACTACTTATTTCATTTAATAATTACTTATTACTTAAAACTCAATATTCATTACTTATTATTTCATTATTTTTTAAACTATTTATTACTCATTATTCAGTATTTAATTAAAGTATTAAATTAAGTATTTAATTAAGTATTTAATTAAGTTTTAATTATTTAATTTTAATAATTGAGTATTGATTTTTTGTATAAGTATTAGGTAAGGAAAGGGGGTTATAATTCAGTAAATTTCACCTAGGTTTTATATTACAGCAGCACCTTCCAGTACGGCTACCTTGCTATGACTTTTGAGATGTTACCCAAACGACTTAACAGCAATAATTATTCTTTAATAAAACAATTTATTCTAAATTTAATCTTCAGGTTCCATAAAGATTTTTAGTTAATTAATTTTATTCTTGTTTAATTAATTGACAGTTTCCACCAATCCAAGCTCCTTCCCAGCGACAGACGGTTAGTTCATCACGGATGCTAGCTTCACCGTTGCGTGGCTGATCAACGATTACTCGAAATTCCTTCTTCATGCCACCGAGTTTCAGGTGACAATCCGCTTATTAATACGTGAATTTTTTTTAATGATTAGCTCCTCCTCATATCCTTAAAACTTAAATTATAATTTTTTGTTCTTTTAATTTAATATAATTAAGTCGCTTTAACTCTCTTCTTCTTCTTTTGTTGTTTTAAGTTAAAAACAAGGACAGGTCTTGCGTCACTTTGTTAAAATTTTTGTGGCACGTCTATAGCCCAAGTTCATGAGGGCCATAACGACTTGTCTTCGCCCCAAATGGTTTTCTATCAAAACCACTAATTTGTTAAGTATAAATTAACACCAGGGATTTTGTCCGTTAGCGAAATTAATCTAACTTCTCACGATACGAACTGACGACAGCCATGCAACACCTGTTACTAAAGCACTTCCTAAAAGGAGTACTTATATCTAGTAATACAAGAACTGGTAAGATTTTACGCGGATTATCGTATTAAATAACATGCTTCACTTCGTTTGCTCCGAGACCGACTAATTTTTTAGATTTCAACTTTGCAGTCGTACTCGCAAGGCGGTATGGTAAACGCGTTAACTTCGCCACTAACATATTCTTAATACTAGCTGACTACCATACATCGTTGACTGTGTGGGCTGATGAGGTCTCTAATCTCTTTCGTTCTCCACACCTTCATTCCTCAGCGTCAATCTTTAACTAGATGAATAGCCTTCGCCATTGACACTCCACTAAGTTTTTGTGGATTTTAACCCTACTCTTAGTATTGTTTAACATCCTCTATTAGATTCTATCTTCGAATCACTTAATTCTTCTAAGTTAAACTATATGAAGATTTAAGCTTTCAAAGAAGCCTACGAATTCTTTACGCCTGTTAAAGATGACTAACGTTCGCGTCTCTGGCATTACCGAGTCTTCTGGCACCAGCTTTGGACAACACTATTGATAAAGAAATCATGATTTTTCTTTATTTTATCAAAGGAGACACTCCCTCGATTTCAGTTAGCTAGTTCACTCTTTCGAGCATTGACTAATATTCTTGACTGCTGGCAGATACCTCTACCTGGTAATTTCATTCCCAGTGTGGCCATATGTTCCTACAAACTTGGCTATCCATCGACGGCTTGGTAAGCTATTAATCCCACCAACTACCATAATAGACGTAAATAAAATCACTATAGCGAAAAATTTTCTTTCCTGCAAAAATAGTTTATTTTGCACTATATTCCGTTTCCTTAAGATAAGAATTAATCTTAATAAAAATTGTTACACTGTATCTACCTTAATATTAGGAAGGTAAATCTTATGTTACTCGAATTAATACAAATTATAATGTTCATATAATTATTAATAATTTTCTACTTATTATAAATGTAAATATAATTATCTCCTATTTACAAAGACTATAGGGTATACTATTTACTTTCCTCACCTCTACACCTTATTTCTTAATATAATTTAATAAACTAAACATTTAATTTATTGTATTATTTTCAGAAACAATGATTCGCATGTCTTAAAACTACTGAACAACGTTCAATCCGAACCAAAATTAAATTCTTCTAGATTTAGACAATTTATTGTTATTGTCGTATTTTATTTGCTTAATGCAATATTTATTATCTCTTTTAATAATTTTATTTTTTTGTTTAAATGAATAAGTAAATTAAAAAAATTATAAACTAGTAATAGTAAATAGTAATATATTAAATTAGTAGTCTAATAAATAATGGTTAAAAAAATAGTAGATTACAATTAAAAGTAGAAGCTAAATAAAGAAGATTTTTATAGTTATGGATACTTTAATTAATAATTATAAAATAATTTTCTTTGATACTTAAAAATATTAAAATATTTAT
>Ga0137388_10000771_pt1 | contig 18549 bp, 13 predicted proteins | sample 15con2h14AmetaG_FD_104644 | JGI IMG/M metagenome (GOLD analysis project Ga0137388, IMG submission 104644) | Vadose zone soil microbial communities from Angelo Coast Range Reserve, California, USA - 15con2h1.4A metaG | ecosystem: Environmental > Terrestrial > Soil > Vadose zone > Saprolite...
CTTGAACGTCAAACGGGTCTGCCCCGAAGCCATTCACCCTCAAAACAAAGGCCTCATAGCAATGGGCGTCAAATCTTCTCGGAGTGGGGTTGGCCCCCGTGAGGAAGTCATTTACGTCATAGAGGTTGTGTAGCATTTCGTGGATGATCGTTCCCGCGCGGCGGTCCACGTTAGGAAGTCCTCGCAAGGGTATTTCAGCCCAGAATGGCGGGCATAGGAAGATCGTAGAATGCACTCCGACTATGGTGAACGCATTACAACCAGCGTCGGTCCGGCACTCGAAGAGAATCCTCCGGCCTCCGTCTAACTCTCCCGCAACCGCACGAAGCCGATGGGCCACGGTGACACCAGAAGGCCCGCCGGCCCACGGGATTACCAGCGATGGATCGTGACAGAAAAAGAACTGGAACAGACGCGCAGTTTCTTTAGCATCTTTGCCGCGTTTGCCGGGTTCGACGCTGATCGCAGCGTCAACCTTATCCGCCGCGTTGCGGGCCAGTTTGATCGCTTCGATGACTGCCTGACGCAGAACAGCGCGACATCCCCCGCCATGAACCGGACACGCGGCACAGAGCCCATCCGGACACGCGACACATTGCCCGGCTGCACAACCCGCGCACGCAACCTCGAAGATCGGCCCCCCGCTTGCCGTAGTAACCGACGGAGCAAACACCTCCGCTTCCGACTCCAGATCGCTCTCCGCGAGAACGGTCATCAGGTCTTCGAGTTCCGCTTCCAGTTCGAGTTCAGGGTCGCGCATAACCTCGCCTCCAGAGAGTACCTGACAGTGGCTCTCGGTTCGTGAGCCGCGGCAATTACGTTCTTGCACCTGCGAGGAGTGCGTGCGTAGCCCGCCGGGCAACCAGTACACCGTCCCGGCACGGACTCAAGAGCTAGTCCGTGCCTGGACGGAGCGTCCCGGGTCAGACTTCATACTCGAACTCGCGTGCCGGCGCCCGCTGCGGAGAAACCCCCGCCTTCTGCCGGCCATTTGCCTTGATCGGCGTCGGTTGAGTCTGATCCCAGGGGAGTACGCGATGTGATCCTGTACGTTTACCCAGGCCCATCGCCTGCGCACTCGTGAGCCACTCTTCGGACTGCTCCGCGATCTCAAGCAGCAGCGTTTCAAACTGCGCCCGCGTGGTCTGCAGGATATGCGGCTGAGCCAGCCAGCGCAGCACTTCGCGTCCGGTAACGCCCATGCGTTGACGGGGCGAAGTCACCAGGCGCTCGTTGTGGTAGCGGATGAGAACTTCTTCCACCACGTCCCAGGCGTTATCGGCGCCGAACAGCCGCTTGACGTCGTCGGAGTCGAGGATCTTGAACGCCTCATCGAGCAGTTGCATCACCTCCACGCGCAGAACGTTCAAATGGCCGAAGGACAACCACTTGAGGTTGTTCCGCAAGTCCAGACCTGCGCGCCGTACGATCGCGATCGAACCAAAGCTCGGATCGTAGGCCCGTTCCCTGATCACATCGGAGATGCGCTTGTCGCGCCAGAACAGAGTGACCTGGTGAACGAAGTGAGCGAATAGCTTGTGGAAGTCACTGTTGGCACGCGAGCCTGTAGGTACTGGTGCGGCCCCGTATCCGAAGATGCGCTTGTACGCCGAGAGCCGATCGCTCTTCGTATAGCGCAGCACGTCGCGACGATCAAACTGGTAGAGGGCAAATGCGCCCGGACCAGCCGACAGCCGCACCGTGCCGGCCTTGAACAACTCTTGCAGCTTCTGGACCACGCGGAAGACCCCGATCTTCTCATGCTGCCAGAGGTAGTACATATCTCCCACAGCCATGATCCGCTCAGAGGTGATGGTCTCGTCGTAGGGTTCGACACCGGGTGGAACCCGCGTCGTGCCGAATTCTTTCGCAGCCTCAGGCCCGATACCAGCTAACTGGGCGAGGCCCTTGTCCGGCGGCGGTGTCGTCTTTGCGTCGGCGTCCACGACGGAGGCCAGCATGTCATCAATCTGCTTGGTGAGCGCATCGGCGAGTTGCGGGTTTGAGATCAAGTCGGCCGACAACTTGCTCGTCACCTGCTCCCGTAGTGCCGCTATACGGTCATATAAGCCTTGATACTCTTTTTCGGTCGCCATTGATGACCCTCCTCATTACTGTGCGCCATCTAAGTTCGTGGCCCATGGCCAAAATCCACGGAAGCGTCTGCTGTGAACCTTCTCACGGGCCGACAGTGAAGCCCGCCTTCAGCGTCAGTTGTTGTCCATCAGCATTCGTGACCACGACGTCCCAGGTCCCGAGGTTCAACAGTGGTAGCGGGAATGTCTGGGTCTTCAGCCTCACGATCAGCAGCGTGTCGGAGCGGAAGAACACTCCGGTGACTGTTGGTGCGCCTGGCCCCACGAATGCTACCGTCGCGGGAGTTGTCGGAGCCTGGAAGCCATCACCTCTGACATGCACAGGAATCGACGATGAAGTCGATCCCTGGGGCAAGTCGCTCAGAAAGATCGGCACCACGGCCTCCACTCCGAACGGCAACCCGAAGTCGGGTTCCGAAGTGATCTCGTGCTTGATGGGAGCGGCCAGAGTGATCAGTGATTGCAGCTGATCGACCAGGTCGTCCAACGAAAGTTTTACGCGTGGAGCGAAGAATCCGGCAGGCAAAGGATTCGCCACGCTGGGACTACTGGGTAAATTCACGATAAAGCTGAGGAGCTGGCGAACCACAGGCGTGAAAGTATTCTGCACACCAAACTTTCCGCCGTCCGTGATGAGCCTGGGGCCTTCCTCCGCCGCGAAATTGTGAATCCACGAGAGCAGATCTTCGAGGAAGATCGCCTTCAGTTCGGGCACAAAGGGATATGTCACTTTGGTGGATTGCCGCTCTGCAGGGCCAATGAACACCGAGTCAAGAGTGAAGCGAACCTCATCAACCGACTCAGCCACCACCGACAACTGCCGTGACAACAGCACCAGTTGCGTCCCGAAGAAGGGTTTCGGAGCATCCAGCCCAAAGAACGGGACGTTGTTGATCCAGCTCTGGGCCAGCGAAGTTACGTAGTCCGCCAGTATGCGGAAGTTCGAAAGATTCTGCTCGTCTCCCACGGAGTTCACAAAATCCTGGTCGGTGAAGTTCAGGCCGAGAACGTCGCGAAGATTTCCCAGTGTGCCCCCGAGCTGGTCGGGATCGACCACAAGCGGAGGCGCGCCGAGAGCCGGAGGAAACTTGGCTGTAGAATTTGCATCGATCAGCAACAGGGAGAAGTACTGGTTCACCCGTGCGATCCTGGGTCCGCTGAGGAAGGCGAGTTCATTGACGAGTTCAGTGAACTGGCTCTTGACTACCGCCTTCAGGGCCACCACGTCCTCGGTATCAGCTTCGGGATCCAGAGTGTAGAGACCGTCCAACAGAGGCAGGGATTGGTCGAGGGCCTCTTTGCCGCGGGCATAAACGCTGGCCTGTGCGCCAGTGATGCCTCCCGCCAGGTCGGTTTGAATCGCATAAGTGCGAGGCGTCCATTTGGATTCAACGTGGCCTTCCACCTCGGTAAGGGTGAAAGACTGGTTGAGAGCACCGAGGAAGCCCTTCGTGTCGCCGGCCTTGAGCTTCCAGCCTAGGACTTCGCCCACGGCCTTGTTGACGATCTGACCGAGGCCAGCGGTGCTTCCGCCGCTGCCACCACTTCCGCCCGTTCCTGGAGTTGCCAGCGGCGAGGGTGGATAGCCCACTTCCTCAGTGAGGATTGGATACGCGGCAAGATCCGCAATCGGATTCTTAGCGACCTTGGCAGCCGCTCGTACACCCTTCAAAATGATCCCTGCCATAACATTCCTCCTGGCTCAAATCTTTTCGGTCAGATAAACCCGTTCGGTTGCCAATCCCCACTCATCTTCTCTGGCGTAAACCGTGCTTCCGACGGGAGCTTGAAAACGTCCCTGCTGATCGGTCAACACTTCAATTTCATCCCCGTTGGGCAGCAGTACCGCCACCCGCCGGCCCACGAATGGCTTGTTCGTGTGGTCGAGGAGCAAGCCCTCGGCGTTGCGTCCGCTTGCCGTCACCGGCTGATCGGAGACGGCTACCGTAGTGACCGGGGGCGCACCCTCGCGCAAGTCGAGGGACGACGGCGTGAATGCTTTTCCCGCGGAGCTTACGGGAAGCACTCCGTTCAAGTCGTTCGGTATCTTCATAATCCCGTCTTCCCCGATGGTTACCTCCCTGTTGCCCACCAGCACCGTGGTTCCCTTTCCCCATCGGATGCCCTGGCATTTCTGCTGAACAAAAACCGCGGAGCGAGTGGGACGCTTACCACAAGGCCGGAAATAGTGCTTTATGTCCACGCTTCGCTCACAGCAGATGTAGCGATACTGCAAGGCCCCTCCCTCGCTGATATATCCTTCCGGTGCCCGGGCCTCGATTTGGTACAGACCATGGAGCGGCACGTCGAAGATCTCGGCAATGCCATCCACGCTTCTGGCGGAGGAAGTAAACGGTTGAAACCTGGGGGCAGATGGGTGGGTCGCCGCATGCGATTTGGCAGTAGATTCATGTGTGATCACGGGCGCGCGGACGGCGGTCACAACCCAGTCCACGCTGCTTTGGAACGCCTTCGCGTTCTTGATGAAGTCCTCTTCACTGGCATCAAAGGCGCGAAACTTTATGCTGCAGGCCTCCGCCAGCCTATGGAGAGGACAAGGAATGCAGCAGCAATCTGCATCCGACTCCTCTTTCACCAGGAACGTCACGGTAGAGGTCGCGTAGCGTGTGCACCCAACCTCGGGACCGGCGGACAGCCTGAATTCCGCAAAGAGAGGCTCCGTCCCCTTTCTTGCGTCCACTATTTCTTTGGGTACCTCAAAATGTTGGAATCCCTTCTCGCTCTTGGCTCCGAGTTTCACCGTGATCCACTTGCCGCCTCCCGAATGACGGACTTGCAGTTCGGTGTCCTCTGCCACGTAGATAGGGCTTTGATTCGAGTCATCGAAGAAATTGACGCATACTTTAACTTCCGCCATAAAGACCTCCGGATACGGTATCGACAGACCCACTTCTGCTGCCAGTCAAGTGACTCGTTCAGCGATATCATCCCTGGCGCGCACATCGCGCGCGACAATCTTTTGTCCGACAATCGCGTTGCGCACCGAAATCGATGTCGTTCCTGCTCGCTCCGCCAGCTCCTGCCAGCACGATGCCAAGGCCGTGCTGGTTTGTTCCAGCGGCAGACGGCATTGCTCGATCCCAAGCTTTACGGTGCCGGCCCAGGGCAGCCACGCCCGCCGCTCATTGCCCAGTCTGGCGAGTTCCTTGAGCTTCTCGTAAGACACCAGATCCGACGCGAACTGCTGCTCGATGCGGTGAAAACGCTCCTGGCAAAGGGTGAGCGCACGCCGAGCACGATCGTGATCTGGCGGGTGGCCAACTGCCTTGCGCGCCTGCAACGCGGATCTCCGTGCCTCGTGCAGCATGCCCAACATGTCGAGAACCACATTCTCCAATCCGTCCGCCAGTGCTGCCGAGTCGTTCGGCTGGTCTCCCGCAGTGACATGAAGCGCATTCAAGGCGTCATGCAGCTTGTGGAGACTTACTGATAGCTGCCGAAATGTTGTTTCCAGTGCCATCGCATTACCCGCTTGCCAGAGCCTTGTAAAAATTCTTGGTCAGAGTTTCGGGCCGAGCCAGGCGACGGTCCAGGGCCATCCGCACGGCGCCAATCAGAAAACGCTCGGGAATAATTCCGGGATCGACGCCCGCAGCCAAACGGCGCGAAGCCTCTTCGATCATCTGGTGTTCTTTGGCACCAAAATTCAAGACCTTGGCCAGACTGCGATTGCCAAGGGAGCGGTACGGCTGATAGCACATCGCATCTACCGCAATCGGACAAGCTTCACTAAACGATTTCAACATCGCCGGCGGTATGCTACCCGAAGACGGATTCGGATAAATACGCATCCAGGCCTTGCGATACAGTCTGCTTTCGGACTCGAATCCCATGCGCCGCAGCAATTCGGTGTTGATCAGCATCCTCAAGTATGGCGTCGGATGCGGCCCCCTCGAGCTGTAATACACCACCGTCTCCGGTCCTCGCGCCAGAATGTCCATGAGCGAACCGGCGAAGCCGGGACCGCCGAGCAGCATGCCGCTCATGTCGGCAAACATCTCGCGATTCCAGCGCACCCAGGTCCGTGCAACCTGGCGGCTGGCGCCGGCTTTGAGCAGACTCACGCCGATTTTTCGTGGGATGTCTTTGTTAAGTCCCAGATCGTTCTGCAGGTTGTGACTGATCTCGTGCATCACCGCCCCCAGCGTCCAGGGATTAACCAGCCGGTGGTAGGGCAACTGCACAAGCGGGAAAGGATTCAGCTGCTTTCCCAATCTCTTTAGCGGGATCCCCCTGCGAAATGTCGCCGGAGCGAATCCCGTCGCCATATAGGAGAACGGTGGCGGAGATGGAATCGGTCGAGCTACTCCGATCCCCAGATAATAGGCCCGATAACAATCCAGGCCAATTCGATCGCAGCTCAGCAGCCACTTCGCATAGCGAGTCTGGCGTTGTCCGAAGAGCTCAAAGTAGAAGTCCCAAATCTTCTCGATGCCCCGGACCCACTTATGTGCGTGCTCCTTCTTCCTCATCACATCCTGCAGACGAGAAGTGCTCGGCTCTTCGGCGGCCACAGATACGGACTTGCCTACCTTGCCGGACATTTTCAGAAGGCTAGTTCTTAGGCCCGTGATCAACTTATTGACCGCCTGAATGTGTCCCGCGGTGGGAGCCTCTGCGCCAGTCCCAAATTCATCGGCTTTGAAGGGACGGAGCGCAGCCGCGTGCCGTGTCACGTTGATCGACTGCGCCCGCAGCCACGGCAACATCACTGGAGCCGGACCGCCAGCAGCTTTCGGCCGCTGGCGGGAATCCGGAGTTTCCCCAGTGGTTGTCGTTGGTATGGTTTCGATCAGCGTTGCCATGGTCTCGCCTCAACGAGTCGTTTCTTATCTCAACACTTGCCCACAGCAACGGCAGTAGGCAGGAGTTGGCGCTGGGGTTGTAGTTGCAGTTGTAGTTGACTGGGCTGGGCTTGCGCCACAGGTCGGACAGGCCGCACAGCTGCATTGGCCCCCGACAACCTGTCCGTACCGGCCCGGACGTACACCCGCGGCAGGCGCGCCGACCCCCGGTACCGCGCCCGGAGCTGCGTATCCCGGAGCCACGCCGCCGCGAACACGACCACGACCGTACCGGTAAGGATAGCGGCCATAACGCCAGTGCGGCCGTGCCATCCCACGCGCGTAACGTCCGTGGAATTTACGCTCGAGCTGATTGTGATGGCGCAGCGCGTGCCGGCGTTGCTGCGGATGAGCCAGCACTCGACGCGTCTGTCTGGCCAGCGTTCGCACCGCCGTGCGTGGATTGATGTTCCGGCCATGCGCAGCCTGGCGGGCGATGCTCCCCACCGTGCGCCGGGCAATCGCCGGCACCGTCTTCAGCAGATGTCGGGTCTGCGGATTACGATGGAGCGTCCTCGCGACTTGTCCGATGCCTTTCGTCAGCCGCGGAGTAGCTCTTGTCACCGCCCGGGCGATCTTCGGCAGCGCCTTCTTCGCCATGGGCGCGATTGCCTTGGCCACAACCGGCAGCAGTTTGCTGGCGGCCATGCCGATGAGCGGCAGAAAGTGCTCGGCAGCCTCATCCTCGCTCTCCGCCTCAAATGCCAGCTCTCCCAGGTGCTCCATCATCGCGTCGGGATAGATCTTGCGGATGGGGCTGATCTCATCCTCCGCTTCGGACTCGAAGGCGCTCTCGTCCTCGTATTCGTCTTCTCCTTCGCCAAGAAGGCTTCCGACCACATTGCCGATGGCGCCGAGCCAGCCTTCGCCCTCCAGACTGGATTCGTCCTCGTACTCGTCTTCCATCTCGTCTTCACCTTCCCCCGAGTACTCATCCTCGAGTTCGGCCTGGATCAGTTCACTCTCGGACTCATATGCCATGACGATTCCTCCTGCAAGAGTGGTGGAACGGTTGCGGGCCTTTCATTCGAGCTCAGGTCCGGTTAGCGGAGTGCGGAGCGGCGGCGACGTTGCAGACGCCCACGCATACGCCGGCGCGGCCGCTTGTAGGAACGGCTCACCTTCACATTGCGCGTGATAGCGGCGGCACAGGCCCTTGGACTGCTCAGGACGCGGCGCACCTGTTTGGCTGCAGCGCGAGCCGCGGTTTTGCGCGTGATGGGAATTCCCCTGGCGGCTTGCCGTTTGAGATCTTTCACGGCGCGTCGCATGATGGTCGGCACGACCCGGACCACGGGGCGCGTGATGCGGCGACGGCGCAGGATTCGCGTGAGAATGGCTGTCCCGCGAACCATATGCGGCAGAATGCGGCGCAATGCTCTGCGGTCCTTCGGCGAAATCACGGTCACCGCGGCGGCTCCGGCCATGGCTTCGGCTTCGCCCTCATGCACTTCGTGCGAGGCGGCTTCCGCCATCATCTCGGCTACAGCCTCGTTGTGAGTCAGTTCGTGAGAAGCGATCTCTTGCGCCATCTCTGCTTCGCCCTCAGCCTCGCCTTCAATTTCGTCCTCGTACTCGCCTTCGCCGAGCGCCTTGCTGGCCAGGCCGCCGAGCGCGGCACCGAACGGACCGCCGATCGCCGTGCCCACGAGCGGGGCCGCCATCTTGGCAATTTGTTTCAGAGGGAGTTTCTTGAGGAATTTTCCAATCTTGCCGAAGAACTCCTCGCCTTCATCCTCGCCCTCGAACGCGCTTTCGTCCTCGAGTTCGTCTTCGCCCTCGCCGAGCAGGCTACCCACGACGTTGCCGATGGCGCCGAGCCAGCCCTCGCCCTCGAGGCTCGATTCATCCTCGAGTTCGTCTTCGGCTTCGAACGCACTCTCGTCTTCGGCTTCAAAGGAGCTTTCGTCCTCCTCTTCGCCTTCACCCAGCAGGCTGCCGACCACGTTGCCGATGGCGCCGAGCCAGCCCTCGCCTTCCAGACTTGATTCGTCTTCGCTTTCGCCCTCGTGGAACTCGTCTTCCAGTTCCATTTCCAGTTCGCCCTCATGCATGTCCGCCATGGTCTGACCTCCTCACGGTTGATGACGACCTGTGCAACTTAGACCGGAGCACGCGACGAGTCTAGTCACATCTTGTGGTGAGCAGCTTTGAGGTCACCGGAAGTGGGTCGCTGAAATGTGCGACAGCAGTGTGCAAGAGAGCTGAATTTGGGAGCGACGCGGTGGAATAGAGTTGGCAAAACCAAGCCCGAAGGGGCGGGGTTCACTAGCCCAGGGCGTAAGCCCTGGGCTAGGCTCCGCGGATTGAGTCCCGTAGGGGACGGCACCGTTATCATGCGCCGCTATAGCCCCCAGCCAGCAGAACGACAGACGATCAGTTGTGATGATAGCCACCCGCAACCTGACGCCCCAGAGACTTCGAAGACGGGTTCTTTTTGAAATGCTTGATGGCCTGCTGCAAATCCTCGAACAACAGCCCGGCTAAATCGCGGCTCACGCCCAGCCGCGCCAGCACGCGCTGCACAATCAGATCGCTTCGGTTGGCCGGCATGGGATACGCCGGCACCTGCCATCCCTTCACCCGCAGGCGATCCGCCAGGTCATACAGGGTGAAGCCCGGGTCTACGCCGTGCTTGAGAGTCCAGGTGCATCCTGGAATTCCACCGCGCCCATCGTAGACCAAATCGAACATCCCTAACTTCTTCACCTCGTCCGCAAACCAGGTGCCAACATCCGCGCAGCCCTGCGTGATCTTCGTGTAGCCCTTGCGGCCAAGCCGGACGAAATTGTAGTACTGGGCTACGACCTGTCCTCCCGGCCGCGAAAAGTTAAGCGCGAATGTCGGCATGTTGCCGCCCAGGTACTTCACGCGGAAGATCAACTCTTCCGGCAGATCTCCGGTTTCACGCCAGATAGCCCACCCGCACCCCAGCGGCGCAAGACCAAATTTATGTCCGGAAGCATTGATCGACTTGACTCGCGGCAAGCGGAAGTCCCAGACCACAGAACGATGAATGAAGGGTGCGATAAATCCGCCGCTCGCGGCGTCCACATGAATGGGGACATCAAGGCCACGCTCTTCTTCCAGGTCATCGAGCGCGAGGGAGATCGCCTGCACGGGTTCGTACTGAAGTGTATGGGTAACGCCGAGTGTGGCCACGACTCCGATGGTGTTCTCGTCGCAGCGTCCAAGAACTTCTTCCGGTGACATATGCAGGCGCTGTCCCTGGCAAGGAATCTGGCGGAGCTCCACATCAAAGTACCGGGCAAATTTGTGCCAGCAGATTTGCACAGGGCCGCAAATCAGGTTGGGCTTGCTCGTTGCCTTACCCGCCCCCTGGCGCTTCTTGCGCCACCGTGCCTTCATTGCCAGTCCGCCCAGCATCGCCGCCTCGCTCGATCCGGTTGTGGAGCAACCCTGCGTGTTCGCGGCATCGGGCGAGTTCCACAGATCGGCAAGCATGTGAACGCAGCGCGACTCGATCTCCGCCGTTTGCGGATACTCGTCCTTGTCGATCATGTTCTTGTCGATGCATTCATCCATCAGCTTACGCACTTCGGGTTCGACCCAGGTCTGACAGAATGTTGCGAGGTTCTGCCGCGAGTTTCCGTCGAGCAGCAGCTCATCGTGCACCAGTTGATATGCTGCTGTGGGATCCGACTCTTGCCCAGGAAACTTGTACTTGGGCAGCGGATGTGGCAGGAAACTCGTCCCGAATACCTCGTCGTCTATATTCGAGAGGACTTCTTCCTTGGAATGGACCGACATAGCCTCACCTTGCCGGAGAGCGTTTGGATCCCCGGAACTCGAACGCTCTTGTGGCGAGGCGGATTGTAGCTCCGATGCCGAGGCCTCGATAGTCGCTAGTTTAGGGTACGCACGAGAAGACCGCGCCGCTTGGCGATCGTCAGATTTCCGTGAATCGCCAGAGCAAATTGGCGGTCCTACGCTCATAATCAAACTAGTCATAACTGCAATGTATGAAGGCCGCTCTTCTTATATCTCCGCAGAACATTCAACATCGCCCTCTACGCATCGCTGACGTGCCCAATCCCCAGCCTGACGCCGGACAGGTTCTGCTGCGCGTGCGGGCCTGCGGAGTCTGCCGCACCGACCTGCACATCGTGGAAGGAGAGTTGCCCCCCGTGCAGAATCACATCACCCCTGGTCACCAAATTGTGGGGGAGATCGTTGACGGCGCGACCGCAGACCTTCCGCTGGGCACGCGCGTCGGCGTCTCCTGGCTCGGCGGCACCGACGGAAGCTGCTGGTACTGCCGCCGGGGGATGGAAAATCTGTGTGACGCGCCGACGTTTACCGGTTACACAGTCGCAGGCGGATATACGGAATACGCGGTCGCACGCGCTGACTTTGTCTTTCCGCTTCCCGCCGCACTCGACGACTTACAAGCCGCTCCGCTGCTGTGTGCAGGAATCATCGGCTTCCGCAGCCTGCGCGTCGCCGGAGTAGAGCCTGGCGAGCGCGTCGGCCTGTTCGGATTCGGCGCGTCGGCTCACCTCGCGATCGCGGTTCTGCGTGCCTGGAAATGTGATGTGTATGTCTGCACGCGCGGCGAATCCCATCGTCGGCTGGCGGCATCTCTGGGAGCAACCTGGGTAGGAAGTGAAAACGAGAAGCCGCCCGTAGAACTCGACCGCGCCATCACCTTCGCGCCCAGCGGAGACGTCGTCGTCGCTGCACTCGCTAGCCTGCGCAAAGGCGGCGTGGTAGCGATCAACGCCATTCATCTGGACCGCATTCCCGAGTTCGACTACGACCGCCTGCTGTGGGGTGAACGCCAACTGCGCAGCGTGACCAATATGACGCGCGCCGACGCCCGCGATTTCCTTCAGATCGCCGCGCAGATCAGTTTGCAACCGAAAGTCAAAGCATTTCCGCTAGATCAGGTGAACGAGGCCCTGCTTGCGGTCAAGAACGACGCGATCGACGGAGCCGCCGTGATCACACCCTGATCTAGATGATCTATGTGGAATCTATGTGATCAATGTGGGGACAGCCGCCCTCGGCTGTCCCTGGGCGCAGCCCAGCAGCAGCGCAATGGGTCTCGACCTGCAAGAACAAGCGCCAAAGGATTACGATCTCCAGAATGAAGATCTTCCCCCGGCCGACCCTTCGCCTGTTCTGTGCACTGCTGTTGGCCTTCGCCATGCCCGTAACGGCCCAGGCTCAAAATCCCGGTCTGGACCGGTTGCCCATGGTCGGAAACCAGCCCGACCTCGTGCCTCCGCTCGCCACCGATCTCTCCCCAGAACTGCAACCACGCGCCGTCCAAAAAGCCATGAGGAAAGTTGCCGATTGGCAACTGGCGCGCGTGCAGGGCCACTACAACACCAACTGGACCATGGGCGCTCTCTACACCGGATTCATGGCCGCTTCCGCCGCGACTGGAAATTCAAAGTACCGCAACGCCATGAAGGAGATGGGAAAGTCACTGCACTGGCAACTTGGCCCGCACTTCAACTACGCCGACGACAACGTCATCGCACAAACCTATCTTGAGCTCTACATGCGCCATCACGACCCGGTGATGATCGCGACGGTCCGCGACCAGTTTGACCGTGCCCTCAAAGTCCCGATTGATCACAAGGACCAGAAGGATATTCTCTGGTGGTGGTGCGATGCGCTCTTCATGGCTCCCCCGGCTTGGGCACGCATGTACAAAGTGACAGGAAATCACGCCTATCTCGACTACATGAATCGCGAATGGTGGACGACGTCCTCGCGGCTCTACGATTCCCGCGAGCATCTGTACTCCCGCGATGCCACCTACCTGAATAGGTCCGAAGCGAACGGAAGAAAGCTGTTCTGGTCACGAGGCAACGGCTGGGTCCTGGCCGGACTGGTCCGTGTGATCGAGTACATGCCCGAGGATTATCCCGACCGCCCGAAGTTTGTTGCGCAGTACAAAGAGATGGCGGCGTCCGTCGCGAGTTTGCAAGGAGACGATGGGCTGTGGCGTCCCGGCCTGCTGAATGCTGGCGCCTATCCTCTTCCCGAGGTTTCCGGGTCGGCCTTCTACACCTACGCACTGGCCTGGGGAGTTAACCACGGCATCCTGGATTCGTCCTCGTACACTCCGGTGATCGCCCGGGCATGGAAGGGCCTCATCAGCCACATTTATTCCGACGGCAGGTTGGGCTGCATCCAACCGGTGGGCGCGGCGCCCGATCAATACAAGGCCTCGTCCAGCTACACGTTTGGTGTGGGAGCGTTTCTGTTGGCAGGATCGGAAGTAAACACACTGTCCGTCAACCTGGCGAAGCACGCGAGGTGACCGGGAGCAATTAAGTTTGCCAGTCCTGATCGTCTCCTGGTTCGTTCTGCTACTAACAGTCTTCGTGGCCGGCGGATGCGGCTCGCTGCCGGGCGGCCTGCGCTCCCGACCTCTGTGGAGGCTTGTGAGGAATTTGCAGCGGAGGGATGTCCATCTCCACACTCTTGGGGAGGGGGACAATCGTGGCCCGAGTTCCGCCCCAGATCATTGTCATCTCTTGTGAGCAGAGATCGCAGAGCCAGAAGCGCTCGGTCAATTGATATCCCCGTGCCCTTGCCGCTGCCTGCGCGGCAGGACTGGGCGTCAGGCGGAAGATTTTCCCCTGACGTAGGTACCGGAACATCGCCGAACATTCGGGATTTGCGCACTTGGACAGCATCGCGCATTCTCTCGTCCGCAAGAGAATGCTAGCATCACTCCTCACCCCATGGCGTCACCTTACTAACGAACAAGAGTGATGCTCATCACGATTTAGACCCATTCTGGGAAAATCCTCGCCGCCCTTGAAGCAACTCAACTCCGTCCTCTGCGGCAGTTCTCCGCGAACTCTGCGATTGTCTTTTCTTGTACCCTCAACATCCCTTTTCAGAATGCTCTAGAATGTCCATTCCGCGAGAAGAAACCTGGAAGAATCCAAAGAATGACCCAAGTCCAATGCAGCGCGCTCCTGTTCGACATGGACGGCGTCCTCATCGACTCCACACCCACCGTAGCTCGCGTCTGGCACCGCTGGGCCGTCGAGCACGGTTTCAATCCCGAAGAGGTCGTCGTGCGCGCCCACGGCCGTCCCAGTCTGACCACGGTTCGCGAATATCTGCCCAACGCCGACCATGAAAAAGAAAACCGCGAAGTCGAACGCCGCGAGATCGAAGACATCGAAGGTGTAGTCCCCCTCCCCGGCACGCTCGACCTGCTCGCGAGCCTGCCGGAAAATCGCTGGACCATCGTGACTTCTTGCACCCACCGTCTCGCGGAAGTCCGCATCAAAGCCGCCGGCCTTCCCCTCCCGAAAAACCTGATTACTTCGAATGACGTTGTCCACGGTAAGCCTGATCCCGAGCCCTATCTGAAAGCAGCGTCGATCCTGGGATTTCCCGCCGCCGAGTGTGTGGTCGTCGAAGATGCTCCCGCAGGGATCCGTGCCGGCAAAGCCGCCGGCGCCAGGGTGATCGCCTTCACTACGACATCGCCCCTTCAAGAGCTGCGCCAGGGGGGATCCGACTGGATCCTGCACAATTGCGCCGATATCCGCTTGATCAGTTCCAACGGCAACCTGACACTAACTCTAGTCAACCCTGCATGACGCCCAATGCTCACGTAGCGACAGCCACCTCGGCTGTCCCGCCGAAGCGAAGCAAGGCGGAACCTAGCGAACCCCGATCCAGAATCAGAATTGGATCCCAACAACAACAGTGGAGGCTGCATTCATGAGACATCTGAGATCCCTTTTAGCCATCCTAACCCTCGCACTCTATTCGTTAGCGCACGCCCAATCCCCGGCCGACATCGACCAGCGCGTAAACTCCCTGCTTTCCCAAATGACGCTCGAAGAAAAAATCGACTACATCGGCGGCCTCAACGACTTCTACATCCGGGCCATCCCCCGGCTCAAGATCCCCGCGCTGCGCATGTCCGACGGCCCGCTCGGCGTGCACGACTACGGACTCACTACCGCCTACCCCGCCGGAATCGCGCTAGCTGCCTCGTTCGACCAGGACTTAGCCTTCCGCTTCGGCTCATCCATGGGCAAAGACGCCCGCGCTCGTGGCGTGAACTTCATCCTCGCCCCCGGCATGAACATCTACCGCGCCCCCATGTGCGGACGAAACTTCGAATACTTCGGCGAAGATCCCTTCCTCGCCTCGCGCATGGCCGTCGGCGTAATCAAAGGCATGCAGAGCCAGCAAGTCCTGGCCACTGCCAAACACTTCGCTGCGAACAACCAGGAATTCGAGCGCAACAAACTCAGCTCCGACGTGGACGAGCGCACCCTCCGCGAAATCTATCTCCCCGCCTTCGAAGCCGCCGTGCGTGAAGCCAAAACCGGAGCCGTCATGGACTCCTACAATCTGGTCAACGGCGTCCATTCCACGCAGAACCATCACATCAACGTCGACATCCTGAAGAACGACTGGAAATTCGACGGCATCCTCATGTCCGACTGGGACGCTACTTACGACGGCATCGCCGCCGCCAACAACGGACTCGACCTCGAAATGCCCAGCGGCAAATTCATGAACCGCGCGACCCTGATTCCAGCGATCAAAGACGGCAGAGTTTCTCAAGCCACCATCGACGACAAAGTCCGCCGCATTCTCCGCAAAGCGATCGAGTACGGATTCTTCGACCGTCCGCAGACAGACGCCGGCATTCCCGTCTACAGCCAGGAGGGCAGGGAAGTCGCCCTCGAAGAAGCCCGCGAAGGCATGGTGCTCTTGAAGAATGACCGCAACCTTCTCCCGCTCGACAAGGCCAAGTTGAAGACCCTCGCCGTCGTTGGCCCGGACGCATTTCCCTCTGTTCCCAACGGCGGAGGCAGTGCGCAGACCAAGCCCTTCAACTCCGTCAGCTTTCTCGAAGGCATCAGCAACTACCTCGGCAGCGGCGTGAAAGTGCTCTACGCCGTCGACACGCCGCCGCTCGACGATGTCTTCAACAACTCCGACTTTATGGTTTCACCCGGCGGTGAACGAGGTCTCAAGGGCGAGTACTTCGACAACGAAGACTTGAAAGGCACGCCTGCCATGGTCGTGACTTCGCCGCATATCAATTTCACCTGGGGCGACGACAGCTTCGCGGCAGGTCATCCCACAGACCATTTCTCAGTCCGCTGGACCGGCTACTTCATCCCCACCAAAACCGATGACTACAGGTTCTACAGCTCCGCCGACGACGGAGTGCGGCTCTTCATCGACAACCAGCAGGTGATCAACGACTGGCAACCGCACTCCGAAACTCTCGATACTTACGCCGCCCACTTCGAAGCCGGCCACGCCTACAAAATCCGCTTCGAATACTACGAGAGCGTCGGAGGCGCGCGCGCCAGCTTCGGCGTCCTCGCCGCTAGTGAAGGGGTAGGCCTCGAGACCAAGGCTCTCGCCGCGAAAGCCGACGCCGTCATCGTCTGCGTCGGATTCGATCCCGCCACCGAAAGCGAAGGCTTCGACCGCACCTTCGCCCTCCCCGGCGGACAGGACGAACTCATCCGCCAGATGGCCAGCGTGAACAAGAATGTGATCGTGGTCCTCACCGCCGGCGGCAACGCCGACATGACGAAGTGGATCGATAGCGTCCCCGCGTTGCTGCACGCGTGGTATCCCGGCCAGGAAGGCGGCACCGCGCTAGCGCAGATTCTATTCGGCGACTACAGCCCGTCGGGCAAACTCCCCGCATCGTTCGAGCGTCGTTGGGAAGACAATCCCACCTACAAAAGCTACTACCCCGTTGCGGGAGAGATGGCAGTCAAGTACTCCGAAGGCGTATTTCTCGGCTATCGCGGATACGACAAGTCCGGCGTGAAGCCGATGTTCCCGTTCGGCTATGGCCTCTCCTACACCACCTTCGCCTACAAAAATATTTCAGTCTCCCCCGCGCAGGGAGGTCTGAATCAGCCAGTAAAGGTTTCATTCGACGTTACCAACACCGGCAAGCGTCAGGGTGCCGAGGTCGCCGAGCTTTACGTCGGCGACTCCCACGCCAAAGTGCCGCGTCCCGCAAAAGAACTGAAAGGCTTCGCTCGCATCGAACTCAAGCCCGGCGAAACTCGCCGCGTCACCATCGAACTGAACCGCCGTGCCTTCTCCTATTACGACGTCGACAGGAAAGATTGGACCGCCGCCCCCGGCAAGTTCGAGATACTGGCAGGCCCGTCGTCCGACAAGCTTCCCTTGCAAGCCACATTTACGTCTGAACCCTAGACGGGTCAGAATTGCGTAGCCCCGGACGCATTCGTCCGGGGGCGGGCGGACGAAAGCGTCCGCCCCTACGTAGATCCTGACCCTGGTGCGAAGGGGAAGGACCCATGCACTTGCCTGCACCGGGCACGGACCTTTCGCTCGGCTCAAATTACCTGGAAGGCTTCGAACATCCCCAGGTTCCACAGGGGTGAAGAACTTAAAGGAAATTCCACACACCTATACCCAAAATACCGTATGCAAATAGTGGCACGACTACGTTCATAGTCACGCTGAAACCTGCCGTCAGGATTCCGCGGGTAATTGCTCGTGAAGCTCACTTTCGTCTGCCTCCTCCTCGGATGCGTTCCCCTCTCTCCCGCACAGGAGTCATCTCCCTGGGCCGGCGACAGGGTTGATGTACAGCGTCTATTCAAGTTCTCCGGTACGCTATCTCGTTCACACCGCGCGGGATTCAACATTGGCGCAGTCAGTGTGCACTTCACGCTGTATAAGGGCCCCGATGGCGGCGACGAGGCGTACTGGCAGGAGACACAGGACGTGCATCCCGATGCCCAGGGACGCTACACCGTTCTGCTTGGCGAGACTACGCTGGGAGGACTGCCAGCCGATATCTTTACATCGAGTGGCAGGCACTGGCTCGGGGTGCGGGCTTCGGGCCAACCGGAACAGCCGCGCATTCTGTTGGTCGAGTTACCCTCCGCATGGAAAGCAGACTTGATCGACTCCAGCGCTCCAGTTCCAATCCGCAAAAGCGGCATACTGCCAGTTGCCCCAAGCGAGCGGTACCTCGCATTGGTTCTCTTGATCATGTTTCTGGCAGGCGCCGCGATGGCCTGCAGGGAGGTGGTCAAGTGGTGGAAGACACGGACGAAACTATACGGAGCGGGGCCTCTCGCGACCCTGTTCAACTCTGCACCTGGTCCCATCAAACAGGGCACAGGCAAGATGCTCCGCTTCCCTCTCGCGAAGAAGTTCCGCTCCATTCGCGGGCGTTTTCAGCCTTCTCTTCAACGCATCGATATCGATATTGATATTGATAACGATAACGATGGGCCAACGAAAGTGGCGTGATGTCAAGCGTCCGCCGCTCGAAAAGCGATTCCACTACGGTGGTTCACGACAATTAGGTATGGTGTAATACCGCCCGAGTTAGAAACGTTGAACCGCGTAAATTTCCTCGCTCTTGCAGTCGTCACGCTGCTTGCGTTTTTCGCAAGCTCAATCTGTCCATGGTCCGGCGACGGCAGCAGGATCTGCCCGAGTTGCTGGCATTTTTCGCTTTCCCCCGGCACCTATGGCGCAAACTGCGCACCACCAACGTGATCGAGCGCTGTTTTGTCGAGGTCCGACGCCGCACCCGACCCATGGTGTGC
>Ga0137388_10000772_pt1 | contig 18546 bp, 13 predicted proteins | sample 15con2h14AmetaG_FD_104644 | JGI IMG/M metagenome (GOLD analysis project Ga0137388, IMG submission 104644) | Vadose zone soil microbial communities from Angelo Coast Range Reserve, California, USA - 15con2h1.4A metaG | ecosystem: Environmental > Terrestrial > Soil > Vadose zone > Saprolite...
CCCCCGCATACAATCCTCCTTTCTTCGACCCTGTTGTCGACCGAGACCCCTGTGAAGCGCATCAAAGCCATCTACCCCGGATCATTCGATCCTCCTACGAACGGGCATCTTGACCTGATCTAGCGCGGCAGCAAGATTTTTGAGGAACTGGTGGTCGCGATCCTGCGCAACTCGGAGAAGAGTCCGATGTTCAGCGTGGCCGAGCGGCTGGAGATGCTGCGGGCGCTTACCGAGGACATGAAAAATGTCCGGCTGGATACGTTCGACGGTCTGATGGTGGAGTATGCCAAGTCGATTGATGCGACCTGCGTGTTGCGCGGCATTCGCGCCATCAGCGACTACGAGTACGAACTGCAGATGGCGCTCATGAACCGCAAGCTGGAGCCGACGCTGGAAACGGTCTTCATGATGCCGGCGGACAAGTATTCCTACGTCAGCTCGCGACTGGTGCGCGAAGTTGCGCAGGCCGGCGGACCGGTGAAAGGCCTGGTGCCGGAGGTCGTCGAGCGCAAGCTGCGGGAGAAGCTCGAACCTGCTTATAAACTGCAGGGGGCAAGATTGATGGAAGTCTCGAAGAAAAGGAAAAGAAAAGCATGACCACTGCGACCGCTGAAGCGCTGAGACTCACTGAACGCATCAACCGCATTGAACCTTCCGCCACCATGGCCGTGGTGGCGGAGGCTGACAAGCTGCGCAGCCAGGGAATCGACGTGGTCGATTTCGGCGCAGGCGAGCCGCACTTCCCTACGCCACAGCACATTAAAGATGCGGCCATCGCGGCCATTCAGGCCAATTTCACCAAGTACACGGCAGTCGCCGGAACGGCCGAGTTGCGCGATGCGATCGTGCATCGGCACGCAGCGGATTTCGATTCCGACTACCGGCGCGAGGAAGTGATCGCCTCGGTCGGCGGCAAGCACGCGCTGTTCAATGCGATCCAGGTTCTGGTCGATCACGGCGATGAAGTGATTCTGCCCGTTCCGTACTGGGTTTCGTTCAAGGACATCATCCGCTATGCCGGCGGAAATTGTGTGCTGCTGCATGCCGACGAGTCCCAAGGCTTCCGCGTCACCGCGGAAATGGTGGCGGCGCTGATCACGCCGCGGACCAAGGCGATCATCCTGAATTCGCCATCGAACCCTTCGGGGGCGGTTATGAGTCCGCAAGACATGACCGAGGTGATACGCCTCGCTCATCAGCGTGGAATCTGGGTGCTTTCCGACGAGTGCTACGTGTACTTGAATTACACGGGTAAGAATTTTTCGGTCGGTTCGCTGCGGGAATACAAAGAGCGGTTCGTAGTCCTCGGTTCGTTGTCGAAGACTTATGCTATGACCGGGTGGCGCCTGGGATACGCACTTGCTCCGGCGGCGCTCGTCAGCGCGATGGCCAAGCTGCAGAGTCAGTCGACTTCGAATCCGACGTCGATCGTGCAGAAGGCCGCCGTCGCCGCGCTGAACGGGCCGCAGGAGTGCGTCGAGCAGATGCGGCGTGAGTACATAGAGTTGCGCGACCACGTGGTAAAAGGTCTGCGGTCGATACCCGGGATCACCTGCACGCTGCCCGAGGGCGCATTCTACGCCTACCCGAACGTGTCTTCGTTTCTGGGACGCAGTGGCGTGAAGTCGGCCTCAGACGTGGCCGGGAAACTCTTGCGCGAAGCTCACGTGGCCACGGTTCCGGGCGAAGGCTTCGGCACCCGCGAACACATGCGGGTGTCGTACGCAACGTCGAAGGCGGAGTTGGATCGCGGGCTGGAGCGCATGCGGAAATTTTTCGCGGCGCTGTAGACAGAGATAGAGTCTGCAGTCAGCAATACAGATTGTCATCCCGAGCGAAGCGAGGGATCTCGGTTTGTGCCTGGAGCGGCGCCGCGGATAGCGCAGGCAAAAACCCAGATGCCTCCCCTTCGCGTTACTCAGGGTCGGGATGACAACTGTAAGAAGGAGTTCTAATAGTGGGTCCAGTGGATTCGGGAAAGGCCGTTCCCTTGTGAGCGGCCTTTCTTGTGTAGCGGTTTCATTTCATGGGAAATCTTTATCCACTGCTGATGCTCCCAGGCTTCGACCCTCGTCCGTGGGGCACGCACGATCTTTCTCCGATCTATCCCAACCACAAGTTCGAAGAGAAGATTGGCGAGGCGTGGCTGACTGGCGACGACTGCAAAGTGGCCAACGGGGCACTGACCGGCAAGACTCTCTCGCAGTTGAGCGAGCAATACCAGCGCGACCTGGTGGGCGACGCCGCCCGCGATGCTCGACGCTTCCCTCTCCTGCTTAAGTTTTTGTTTCCCCATGAGAAGCTCTCGGTGCAAGTGCATCCCGATGACGAGCAGGCCCGTCGCGTAGGCCAGCCCTGGGGCAAAACGGAATGCTGGTACGTGGCGCACGCCGCCCCCGGCGCCCAGATCGCTCTCGGCCTGAAGCCTGGCGTTACGGTGAGTCAGTTGGAGCAGGCGATTCAGGAAAAACGCGCGGAAGATCTTCTCAACTGGCTGAATGTCTACGCAGGCGACATGATTTATGTCGCGGGTGGAACGGTGCACACTCTGGGACCGGGGTCTGTGATCGTCGAGACGCAGCAGCAGTCCGACACTACATACCGGCTGTATGATTACGGGCGTCCGCGCGAGCTCCACTTGAAGGAGGGCCTGGCGGCGGTCAAAGAGAAAGTTGCGTCGGGGAAAGTGATTCGTCCCGCGCCCGCACAATTTCTGGGCAGCCATAACCGCCGAGCTCCGCTGGTGGCTGCTCCCTACTTCGTCGTGGATATGTTCGAGACGAAAGAGGCGCTCGAACTTTCTACTCGCGACGATTCAGGGCGCAGTTCGGTGCAGATCTTAGTGGCGGTCGAGGGATGCGGCGTGGTTGAGCCTCCCGGCATGGAGCCGGTTACACTGGCCAAAGGCGACGCGGTCGTGATTCCGGCGAGTTTGGAGAAATTTGGGGTGCGTCCGCAGTGGACACTTGAATTCCTCAGGGCGTTTGTCCCCGGAAAGCCGCTGCCAGAGCCGGAAACGAGGATGTAGCCTGAGTGGCGGGTTCTACGCCGGCAGCAGTGGCGGCGCAGGCAAGAACCAAGATCCCTCGCTTTGCTCGGGATGACAGTTTGGAAGCCCGGGATGACAAGCTTTAGAGAGTCGGCATTACTGTGGCCAAGAAGCCAAATTTTTATCCCGTTATTCTTGCTGGAGGACGCGGCACCCGCTTCTGGCCGCTGAGCCGCAAGAAGCGCGCCAAGCAACTGCTTGCGCTCGACGGCAAGCAGACCATGATCCAGCAGACGGTATCGCGTCTGCTGCCCCTGGCGCCCGCCAAAAAGTTCTGGGTGATCACCAATGACGATCTTCGTCCTGCCATTCTGAAACAATTGCCGAAACTCCCGAAAGCGCAAGTACTGCCCGAGCCGGTGGGGCGCAACACTGCGCCTGCCATTGGACTCGCTGCCTTCCTCCTGTTGCGCGAGAATCCTGATGCGATCATTGGGATGTTCCCTTCCGACCACGTGATCGCTGACGAGCCGAGCTATCGCAAGACGATCGAACGCGGAGTTGATATCGCTGCAGCCGGTGAGAACATCGTGGTACTCGGCATCCGCCCCAACCGGCCCGAGACCGGATACGGCTACATCGAGGCCGGGAGCGTGTTTGGGGATGATGTACAGCGCGTTCGCCGCTTCACGGAAAAACCTGACGCCAGCAAAGCAACCGAGTTCGTGGCTTTGGGAAACTACTTTTGGAACAGCGGGATGTTTCTGTGGAGTGCGCGTACGCTGGCGAACGCCTTACGCGAGCATCTGCCTAAAACTGCTTCACTGCTCGAGGAAATCGCCGCGGCCTTCGGCACGCAAAAGTTTGCCGCAGCCTTTCGCCGTCTTTATCCGAAGGTTGAGAACATCAGCGTTGACTATGCGGTGCTCGAGCCGCGTTCCGCAAAGGGGGAACAAGCTGGAAATATCTTTTGTCTTCCCGCTGATTTCGGATGGAACGACCTGGGCTCGTGGACAGCATTACACGAGCATCGGGTCGCAAAGACTACTCCGCCCGAAGGCAACCTTATCGACGCTTCCGGCATATTCGTTCTGAATGCCCAGGGCAACTACGTGCACGCTCCGGGAAAGTTCGTTGCCGCAGTGGGCGTCAGCAATCTGGTAGTGGTCGAGACCCCGGATGCGCTGCTTATCACCACCCGGCAGCAGGCGCAGGATGTGGGCAAGGTTGTGAAGTATCTCGACGAGAAGAAGCTGCATAAGCTGGTGTGAAAAAAGTGGCCAGTGGCCGGCAGAATTCGCTGCGCTGCAGTTCAGGTCTCGACTGGCCACTGGTCACTGATCACTGGCCACTGACAAACCATGGAAATCAAATTCGGTACCGACGGCTGGCGTGGAATCATCGCCGACGACTTCACCTTCGAGAACGTGCGGCGCGTCGCCGGTGCCATCGCTTCGTATGTGCTGAAGTACGAAGATGCGAAACGCGGGGTCTTCGTCGGCTACGACACGCGCTTCGCTTCGCCCCGTGCTGCACAGGCGGTTGCCGAAGTCATCGCAGCGGCTGGCATTCCGGTGAGACTGGCCAACGACTACACTCCTACTCCGGCAGTGTCCTATGCGGTAAAAAGTCACGGTGCGGCGGGCGGCGTGATGGTGACGTCCAGCCACAATCCATGGAACTGGAACGGGGTGAAGTTCAAGGGCAAGTTCGGCGGCTCCGCCACGCCCGCCATCATGAAGAAGGTGGAGGAGGAACTTCATGCCGGCGCCATGCCAGCGGGAAACAAGGCGTCGATCGATGTGGTAGATCTGAAGCAGCCCTACATTGCCGCAGCGTGCCGCTTTGCCGACGTCGACCTTATCGCCAAAGCGAAATTCAAGTTTGCGGTGGACGCGATGCACGGCTCTGGACGCGGAGTTGTGGCCGGTGTCTTTCGCGAACTGGGCGTCCAGCACGTGGCGATCCGCCAGGAAGTGAATCCGCTGTTCCCGGGTATTAATCCCGAGCCCATCGAACCGCATACTGCCCTGCTGCAGCAGACGGTAGTGCGGGAGAAATGCGATGCGGGCCTGGCCACCGATGGCGATGCCGACCGCATCGGCGCCGTTGCCGAAGACGGCAGCTTCGTCGACTCGCACAAGATTTTCTGCGTCTTGCTGCGCTGGCTTCTCGAACGCAAGAAGTGGCCGGGAGACGTAGTGCGGGCTTTCAATACCACGCGCATGCTCGACCGTATCGCCGCCAAGCACGGCCGCAAACTGCACGAGTGCCCGATCGGCTTCAAGTACATCGCGGACCTGATGATGGAACGCGAAATCCTGATCGGCGGCGAGGAGTCCGGTGGCATCGGGTACTCGCGTTATCTGCCGGAGCGCGACGGCGTGCTGAATTCGTTGCTGCTGGCAAATGTGATGGCGGAGGAGGGCAAACCTCTGGGTCAGTTAGTCGCGGACCTGCAGCGTGAATTCGGCGCTCATTACTACGGTCGCCGCGATCTGCACATCCCGGAAAATGTGAAGCAGGGTGCAATTCAGCGGGCGCGGGCTAACAGCACGCTGAGTCTGAGCCGCTATCGCGTAGTGAAAAAAGAATATCTCGACGGCGTGAAGTTTTTCCTCGACGCATCGACCAACGGAAATGGCGCGGAAGCCTGGGTATTGTTCCGAGCCTCGGGCACGGAGCCTCTGCTGCGTCTGTATTCGGAGGCCTCCTCACCCGAACTGGTGAGTGAGATTCTGGCCAGCGGCGAGGATTTTGTCAGGAATAGTGTTTAGTATCTGGATATGCATGCGCGCGCCTTGCCCATCTTTCATCGAGCGTCACGCGCCACCGGTTAAGAATTAATTTTCTGGATACTCATCATTAAACTCATATCATCGCAATAGTGCGATACTTATAAACAGGATTGATTCGTGGCAGAAGGCCAAAAAGCGATGCAGCTCGATTCACCGGAAGCGCGCCGTTACAACCGCATCCGCCGGTGGTTGGGCGTTACCGATTTCATCGTGGGACTCGTCTTTCTGATCGCGCTGCTGGTGACGGGCTGGACGGGAACATTGCGGGACTTCGCGCTACGCGGAAGCGAGAACTATTCGCTGGCTCTGTTTCTGTACCTGCTGCTGCTGCTTGTGATCAGCAAAACACTGGGTATCGGTCTCGACTACTACGGCTTCCGGCTTGAGCGTAAGTTCAAACTCTCGAACCAACGCTTCCGTTCCTGGATTTGGGATGAATCCAAGGGCTTCCTGGTGGGCCTGGTGATCGCGACCATCGTGGTGGAGTTGCTCTACTTCACCCTCCGCCGATGGCCCCAATATTGGTGGTTGCTGGCCTGGGGCATCTTCATGGTGCTATTCGTGGCTTTGGCGCAACTGGCGCCGGTCCTGCTGTTCCCAATCTTCTACAAATTTGAACCGCTTGATAATGAAGACCTGCGCCGCCGGCTGGTGGTGTTGAGCGAGCGCGCAGGCACACATGTGCGTGGCATCTATCGGTGGAAGCTTTCCGAAAAAAGCAAGAAGGCGAATGCCGCGCTTACCGGACTGGGCACCACGCGCCGCATCATCCTGGCCGACACCCTGCTCGACAACTACGCTCCGGAGGAAATCGAAGCCGTGCTGGCTCACGAACTCGGCCATCACGTTCACCGGCACATTCTCAAGAGCATTGTTGTGCAGGCCGCAATCACGTTCTTTGGCTTCTGGGCGGCCAACTGGGCGCTGCACTTTGCTGTCGATCAGCGAATGTTCTTACAGCTTTCCGATTTCGCCAACCTGCCGCTGCTGGTGCTGGTTTCGACTATTCTGTCTCTGCTGCTGATGCCGGCGCTCAATGCCTATTCCCGCTTTAACGAGCGACAGGCCGACCGCTACGCGTTTGAATCCATCGCCAGCATCGCGCCCTTTATTTCATCGATGAACAAGCTGGCGGACCAGAATCTTGCCGAACGAACTCCCTCGAAGTGGGTGGAGATGCTGTTCCACTCGCATCCCGCGATCTCCCGCCGCGTAGCCGCCGCCGAAGCCTGGGGACGTGCGCAGAGCGCCTCCCCCAATCCCTGAAGTTCTCGGCGATCTCTGCGGAAGTTCTCAGCGTTTCCTGCGATCAAGGATTCCAATCACCCGCTGCAGGTCTTCCTCTGTGTCCACTCCCACCGAATCATACGGAGTCTCCCCCACGAAGATCGGGATGCCATTCTCCAGGAACCGCAATTGCTCGAGCCGCTCGCTTTTCTCCAAAGAAGATTCTGGTAATTTCACAAACCGGTCGAGCGCCTCTTTACGGTAAGCGTACAGGCCGAGGTGCTTGAAGTATCGCGGCCGCGTGCCATCGCGATCGTAGGGAATCGTGGCCCGCGAGAAATACAACGCGCGCCCGCTTGCGTCGGTCACGACCTTCACCGCATTGGGATTCGGGATGTCCTCTTCGGACGCTGGCGTCATCACCGTCCCCACTTGCACCGAGGGATTCTTCATCACGCCGAGTAGCGTTGCGATGTGCTCTGGCCGAGTCAGCGGCTCATCTCCCTGCACGTTGATGTAGACGTCGGCCATCAAGCGACCGGAAACTTCGTGGACGCGCTCAGTGCCGCTGCGATGATGGCTGGAAGTCATCTCCGCCTCCCACCCGTGTTGCCGGCAGACCGCCAGAATTTCGTCGGAGTCGGTGGCTACAATCGCGCGGTCGAGGAGCGGAGAAGACCGCACCGCCTCATAAACCAATCCGATCAAAGGCTTGCCTGCAATTTCACGCAGCATTTTGCGAGGCAGACGGGTGGACGCCAAACGAGCCGGAATCACAGCAATTGCTTTCATGGTCTCCAGGATGGGACTGACTAGTTTCCAGTTTCAGGGCACAACTGGCAAGCGAGGAATCTGAGCCAGGGCGTCGGACCTTGGACTTCAGACCTCGGACTTCAGCACAAAGAACCCGATATCTCTTAGTTCCCGATCACATCCTATAGGTCTGAAGTCCGAGGTCTGCAGTCCGAGGTCTGAGGTGCGAGGTCCACACAGTTTGACACTATTTTGTGAAGCCCCATAAAATCGAACTGGGACGTGGCGCGCCGCTCCGGTTCGTTGCCTCCAGAGCGAGACGGGTTTTGCTGGCGCCGGGTCGTCCAGTTCGCTTTCTCTCCGATTTATTCGCAACGTGGCGGCGTAGCTCAGGTGGCTAGAGCGACGGTCTCATAAAGTGCTGCTATCCTTGCGACCTCATTGTTTTCAACATCTTACAGTACGTCTTAACACGTTCTATACGTGCAGTTACGACATGTTTCGCGCTGAATGTTCTAGGGAATGTTCTATGGGCTAGAAGAGCGTCATTTCGACTCTGTTAGCGCTTATCGTGTAGCAAACGAGCAGCAAGAAGAGGGAGCTAGCTGTTAGGACGTGTTTCGCGCTGACTGAGAAGGTCTAATTCAACACCCTGTGAAGCATCTCGGTAAGTGCCGGGATGAAGCCGCCATGAAGTCGGTATAGCGCTGTGCGAATGACGCCTTGCCGTAGGACCGCCCTACAAACGACTTTCTTAATTTTCTAGACATTTTGTATCCCCCAAATTTTGGCTGTTTGGGAGGAAACTAGACTTTTTCAACAGCCACGCCTGATTACATCAGTTACTTCCAGATTCGTTATCAACAGGCGAAAATACATTTTGTCGCGATGAGAACATTGTCGCTGCTCTGCCGTTATGAATTTCTTCGACCCACCATATGCTTTCTGGTCAATTTGGCGTTCTCTCTCGTGGGCGCAACGCGGGTTCTTCCTAATCCTGTTTGCCGTGAGTGGGTATTGCATCTTCTCGTTGACAAAAGTCCTCTTGCGCCTTCGATCTACAAGCCTGACCCGCGATTGTGATTCTTCGCTGATCTATTCTCGTATAGCCCACTTGCGACAAATGATTGGAGCAACGTTCTACTTATTCGGCTTCGTGTTGTTCTTCAGCTTGCAATTTGCGATAAACACCTTCGGTGATGGTCGGGGCTCGCTATGGCTGCAAATCCTACAGAACTTCGTTATCGACTTTGCCTTTGCCGCAAACGTGTTCCTCGTCTTCTTGGCTTTGCATATTGTCTTGTGCTTCGCTTCTGTTGGATTGCACGCATACTCCAAAGCAAAGAGCCGCTGACTTTTGTGTCACAACCTCAAGGCTGATTGGCGTAACATCGCCATTACACTTACTGACCCTCTGCGTGCGTGGGGGTCGGTTAGCTCCCAAGCTGCTTCGGCGCAGGGAATGCACGCTCCATGCGCTCTTGAAACGTCTGGGGCGTCATCAGCTTCTTATAGAAGGTCAACGTGGTCGTCGCAGACTTGTGCCTGAGCAATTGCTGCGCGACTGCGAAGTCGCCGCCCGTCTGTTCTATTACGTTCGTCGCCGCGGACCGTCGCCCTGCGTACAAGCCCTTCCACTTTACCTCTTTCGTCACGCTCGGCACTGTCTTGCAAACCACGCACTTCCGATTGCCTTCGAGATGGGGCATGATGACGCGGGCAATCATGTTGTGCAGATCGACAGGCGTGTTATTGCGTGAACCGAACACCCACCCGTCTGTCTGCTCTGACTTCTGACGCCACAGCTCAAGGGGCACGCGCACTGCATCAACAATCGGCAGCTTCGCGATTGACTCTCTCGTTTTCGGCCTGTCCACGTTGCCACGCACAACTGAGCGTTGAACGTGCAACCAGCCGTTATCAATGTCGGACCACTTGAGGGCTGCAATTTCTCCTGGCCGCAATCCTAGAAAGCACGCGAGAGACATCACCAACTGGCAATCGACGTGATCGGCAAGAGCCGAGATCAGATCCTCAACCTCGCCCAGTGTGTAGTGAGCGGTGTCGTCGCCCTGTTCAGCATCTTCGGGAATTTGCACGTCGCGCCACGGGTTCGTCTTGATTAGTTCGTCCGAAACCGCGAGCTTGAAGATCGAACTGCCTAGGGACCGAACGTGCTTGATTGTCGTCTTACCCTGCGTGGCCGTCAGTGTTTTTAGAAAGCGGTTGCCGAGCACGGCTTCATAATTTGCGAGTGTGATTGTACCGAAGTGTGCTTTCAGATTGCGCTTCCAGATTTGCCTGTGCCCAGCGACCGTATTCGCTCTCTGCCGGGGGCGGCCGGTTCGCTGTGAAACTTCTTCGCAGTAGGGAATGTACCGACTCTCAAAGAACTGGGCGACGGTCATGCTGTCGGGATTCTCGACCGTGCCGTCTTTCGCTCTGATACCCACCATGTAGTCACTGGCAAGTTTCTTCACCTGCTTGCAGGTCGCGCTGTAGTGCTTCGCATCTTTGCGGCATAGCTTGTGACTGCGCTGCGCGCGGACTTCTTTGCCCTCGCGAAGAACAGTCGTGTAATATTTGATGTGAAATGCCCCGTACGCTTCATAGATCGAACCTGTCTGAAATCGAGTCACAGACGGCCTCCTTGTCGTTTGCAGCGACAAGCAATGATACGTTCTATGACAGTTCTATTCAAGTTACGAGAGTGCTCTACGTAAGTTGTTGTAAATAAATAATATGGCGGCGTAGCTCAGGTGGCTAGAGCGACGGTCTCATAATCCGTAGGTCGTTGGTTCGAGTCCAACCGCCGCCACCAATTCTTTTTCTTTCAGCAACTTGCAGGAGATTCGGCTTGGAGACTCCGAACACCGTGCACAATCGTGTTGCTCTGGTGGCCCTGAAATACGGAATTGCCGCCGTTGCGGTGACTCTGGCGCTTCTGATCACGCAATCGCTCCAGCCCACGGTTTTTCCGACCCCTTTATTTTTTGCCGCCATCGTAGTCAGCACATGGTTCGGCGGCATTGGCCCTGGAATCTTCGCCGTAATCTTCGCTACCCTTTTACTCGACTATTACTTCGTTTCTGCGACCCGGACATTTTCGGTTCATCCCGCTGCGCTGCTGTATCTGGCGCAGTTCTCGTTGCCGGCTCTGCTCAGCGCCTGGTTTGTGAAGAAAAGAAAAGACGCAGAACAGGCGCTCAAGGAAGCGCGCGACCAGTTGGACGTTAAGGTCCAACAGCGAACGGCGGAATTACGGGAAGCCAACCAGCAATTGCAGTCAGAGATCACCGAGCGCCAGCGCGCGGAAGAAGCATTTCACAAGACCCAGGCCAACCTCGCCCACCTGACCCGCGTAATGACCATGAGTGAGCTGGCCACGTCCATTGCCCATGAGGTGAACCAACCTCTTGCCGCTATCGTGACTACCGGGGATGCGTGCGCCCGTTGGCTTGCTCTCGATCCTCCCAACGTGGGCAGAGCGAGGGAATCGGTTGCGAGGATCATTGCGGAGGGTAGTCGCGCCAGTGAAGTCGTCAAGCGAATTCGCGGCCTGTCGAAGAAGACCACGTTTCAGAAATCTGCGTTACAGATGAATGAGCTCATTCATGAGGTAATTGCCTTGCTCGATGCCGAACTGGTCAAAAATAAGGTTCGTGTGAGGACTGAACTGGACCCCGACCTTCCTTTAGTCTTTGGAGATCGAGTACAACTTCAGCAGGTGATTCTGAACTTGATGGTCAATGGCATCGAGGCAATGAATGAGGTCGCGATCCGGCCGCGCGAACTATCCATCAGGTCGCAGAAAGTGGATCCCGGCCGTGTGCAGGTGAGTGTTCAGGATTGCGGCTGCGGACTCGAATCCGATCAGGTCGAACATGTGTTTGAGGCATTCTTCACGACCAAGCCCGGTGGTATCGGTATGGGATTGTCCATCAGCAGAACGATTGTCGAATCGCACGGCGGCAGGTTGTGGGCGACCACAAGTCCGGACTACGGCGCGACGTTTCAATTTGCATTGCCCATCGCGGAGGAGGGCAACTCGTGACTGCTGCAAAAGCCATCGTGTACGTAGTCGATGACGACGAGGCGGTCCGGGGGGCCTTAAAGGATCTTCTCGAGTCGGTCGGCCTGTGTTTTGAGACCTTCCCCTCTTGCCAGGATTTCTTGAAGGCACAACGCGCCGATATTCCCTCGTGCCTGATCCTGGACGTCCGCCTTCCAGGTACCAGCGGCCTCGATTTCCAGCTTGAGCTAGCGGCCATGAACATTGAGATACCGATCATATTCATCACCGGCCATGGTGACATACCGATGACAGTGCAAGCCATGAAAGCCGGTGCGGTGGACTTTTTGACAAAACCCTTTCGAGACCAGGAACTGCTCGACGCGATTAACAAGGCCGTCGATCGCGACCGGAAGCGACGCCAGCAGCGTTCCGAAGTGACCCAACTGCGTGAGCGTTACGAGGCCCTGACTCCGCGTGAACGGGAAGTTCTGGCGCTTGTCATCCAAGGCCTGCTCAACAAACAGATCGCGGGGGAGCTGGGCACCAGCGAGACCACGGTGAAGATCCACCGCGGACAGGTGATGCGGAAGATGCAGGCAGAATCCCTGCCAGATTTGGTCCGCATGGCTGAAAAAATCTGCATACCTTCCCAAAAGTGTTAGTTGGCCGTCCAAGAGTGAAATAGATTCCTCACCCTCGCGCGAGATACCTTCTTGCCTAGTAACGGCGGCCCCGAGCCCCATCTGGTTGTCCGCTGCTCCCCCTGATCCAGAATCCAAAAACTTCAGGAGCAAAAGTGTCCCATTCGAACCGGAACTTCGCAGTTGCATACGTATTCCTGGTAGCCCTGCCCATTACCGGCCTAGGGGGCATACTCCGGAGCGGCCGAAGCCTGAAGGCTCCCACGTCGGTGGACGGCGTATGGGGCTTTCAAGCCACTGCGGCCAATGGCACTTTCTCGTCGTGCATGAGCGCGCTCGGCTTCGACCCGGACACGCGAGTTACGATTTCACAATCCGGCAAGAATTTCGCCATCAATGCCGGGAAAACCGCAGGGAGCGGTCTGATCGAGGGAACAACCCTGCAAGCATCTCTCAGGCCGGCGGGACCTATCCCCGCGACTCCGAATTGCGGAGGCGACGGCTCTGTGACGCTGACGGCCACCGTCGATGCTAAGGCAAGTCCCCGCGTACTCTCCGGCGCCTTTTCGGTTACCGGTTGTTCGTCTTGCGAGCCCGTCCAGTTTCATGCGGTAAAGCAAGCTTCGACACAAAAGAAAGGTGCCCAATAATGCCGAACCTCTTTATTCTGGTGCTGCAGATCGCGGTCGTCCTGGTGATATGCCGCGTAGCTGGAACTCTCTTCCAGAAGATCCATCAGCCGCGCGTGGTAGGAGAGATGTTTGCCGGCATCATGCTTGGCCCTTCGCTGCTTGGCTGGGTCGCGCCGCATTTTTCAGCGTATGTATTTCCCGCGTCCAGTCTGGGTTTCCTGAATGCGCTGAGCCAGGTTGGCGTCATCATCTTCATGTTCCTGGTGGGCCTGGGCATTAACCCGCGCGAACTGAAGAGCCAGGGTCATGCTGCCGTGCTGACCAGCCACGTGAGCATTACCGCTCCGTTCGTGCTGGCGTCATGTCTTGCGATCTACCTCTATCCTCGCCTTTCCGATGACAGCGTAGCGTTCACCAGTTTCGCGCTCTTCATGGGCGCGGCTATGAGTATCACGGCTTTCCCGGTGCTGGCGCGAATCTTGAACGAACGAAACATGCTGGGCAGCCGGCTGGGTACGGTGGCGATTGCCTGCGCCGCCGTCGATGACGTCACGGGCTGGTGCATTCTGGCTTACATCGTGGTGCTGATTCGTTCCTCGCACTCCGGAACGCCGATCTGGGTAACTCTGGGGGGAGTTGTCGGGTTCGCCCTGGTCATGATCTACGGCGTGCAACGCCTGCTACAACGCTTCGCCAGCAGTTTTAAGAAACGGGGCGAACTCAGCGAGAACACGATTGCCTTCGTGCTCGTATTGGTCCTGGGATCCGCGCTGTGTACAGAATCGCTTGGCATCCATTTGCTGTTCGGTTCGTTCCTGATGGGCGCGATCATGCCCAAGGAACCGAAGTTTGTGCGCTACCTCCTCGACCGGTTCGAGACGATAACCGTCACGTTACTTCTACCTCTCTTCTTTGCGTTCACGGGTCTGCGAACCAACATCGCCTTGGTGAAGGGCCGGGAGATGTGGCTGTATTGCGCTTTGATTGTGCTGGTCGCCACCGTGGGCAAGCTGGGCGGTTCCATGCTCGCGTCCTGGCTCACCGGCATGCCCGCAAGAGAGGCCGCCGGGCTAGGGACTCTTATGAATACTCGTGGGCTGATGGAACTGGTGATTCTGAACATCGGCCTCGATATCAAGGTCATCTCGCCTGCGCTGTTCTCCATGATGGTCATGATGGCGCTGGTTACGACCTTCATGACCTCACCGGTGCTGGAACTCCTCTGTCCGGATGAGATGAAGCGGAAAGTTGCGCAGCCTGCAAAAGCGCGAGAAGTCTCGTTGGAACCGGCGGCCGTGAACGCTGGCGATTGAATCGCCCGACGATAAATGGCTACCGCATACGGCGCGCTCCGACGACTCCCACAAAGCACGCGTATGTCTGCCTCCCTCTGGCGCCTCAACGGAATCGGAAGATTCCGGACTAATTACGAATTGCACTGCGACTTGCGGAAAAGAATTGCCTGATTTCGATCAAGGAAAAACAGAGAGAGGGAATCCATGAGAACGAACCTGTGGTGGGCAGTACTGCTTCTGGCGCCTGGCTTGATGGCCCAAAGCGCCGTGAATTCGAAAAGCACGCGCGAGCAAGGGGGCAGCAGCGTAAGCGTCAAGGATTTTGAAGAACTGCGACGAGCGCTTGCTGCCCAGCAAGAGGAGATGGAACACCTGAAGCAAGAACTGCAGGAGAAAGACCAGGCCATCGAACAAGCGAAGCAAGCAGCGCTGGACGCTCAGCAAAAAGTGAATTCTCTGGTCAGTGCCGCGGCTGAACCAAGCAACCAGAAAAGTACAGTCACGACGCTGCAGGCTGAAGTTTCGCAGCTCAAGACAGCTACCAACAATGTCGCATTGGGACTGCAGGAACAACAGAGGGAGACGAAGGAACTGCAGAGTCCATTGGCGATCCACTACAAAGGCATCACCCTCACGCCCGGAGGGTTTCTCGAATCAGCGACCATCTTTCGCACCCACAACGAGAACGGAGATATGACCAGCACCTTTGCCAACATTCCTTTCGGCGGCTCGGCAAACTCGCACCTGAGTGAATTCCGGGGCAGTGCGCGCCAATCCCGCATTACGTTGTTGGGTGAAGGAAAGACCGGCGACTGGAAACTTTCTGGCTACTACGAGGCCGATTTTCTCGGTGCCGCCCCCACGGCGAATGAACTCCAAAGCAACAGCTTCAACTTGCGCCAGCGCCAGCTCTGGGGACAGGCCGAGTCCAGTGGCGGCTTCTCGTTTCTCGCCGGGCAATCCTGGAGCCTGTTAACGACGAACCGGAAAGCCATGACCGTGCGGCAGGAATTCATTCCTCTCACCATCGATTCTCAATACGTGATTGGCTACAACTGGGCGCGCCAGTGGGGTGCACGCTTTACCAGGAACTTCAACAACCGCGTGTGGGCAGCACTTTCGGTGGAGAATCCCGAGACTAACCTCAACGTCGTGAACCCACCGCCAGGTGTATTTGGATTCAACAACAGTACCAACTCGACTTCGCCCAGTTCGCAATTCACTCTGAACAATACTCCCGGCGCCAACGGGATTTCGACCGACCTTGCTCCCGATCTGATCGCGAAGCTGGGATTCGAGCCCGGCTTCGGACACTACGAAATCAAAGCCGTCGGACGCTTTTTCCGCGACCGGATCGGTGGCCACAACGACGTTCAAGGAGCGGGTGGCGCGGGATTCGGAGCGATTCTTCCCGCCACGAAAAAGGTCGATGTCATCCTGGAAGCTTTGGGCGGCCGCGGAATCGGCCGTTATGCCTCTGGAGTCGGCCCCGACGTAACTCTGCGGGCTACCGGGACCATTGTGCCCATTCAAACTTTCCAAGCGATGGCCGGCTTCGAGGCCCACCCATCGCCCAAACTGGATGTCTACCTCTACGGCGGCGACGAATACTATGGACGTTCCGCCTATGTGAACGCGAGCGGCAAAGGCGTTGGCTACGGGTCGCCGCTGAACGATGTTTCCGGCTGTACCGTTGAGAGTCCTTCCTCCTCGCAGCTCTGTCAGGCGCAAATCCGAAGTCTGTGGCAGATCCAACCAGGCTACTGGTACCGCTTCTACAAGGGACCCATGGGGACGGTGCAGTTGGGCATGTCGTACTCGTACACCTATAAGAACGTATGGGCGGCTTCGAACGGACCGCTGCCGAAGGGTATTGAGAACATGATTATGACTTCATTCCGCTATTACTTGCCCTAGCAGGATGCTAGGGTTCTCCGAGAGACAGACAGCCAGACGAAATCTCCTCTCAAATCGCGGGAAGTTACATTGGGGTGGATCATCCTTTGGGGGAGGCTCAATCGCGCTTATCGCCCGATTATGCCGGGGGACCGGCAAACCGCAAGTCGCACACTTAAGAGAAATTCAAGGCGTGGCTGGATAGAACAACAGGAGTTGGTAACGCTCCAGCGTCTGACTTTAAGGACGGGCTCAATCTCTTCAACGGCTTACGAGCGCCGGCCAGCCCCCACGGTATTCGCTATACCCCGAGTCACGCCCAGCAGGTTACGGAAGTTTCTCCGAAATCCCTCAAACCATTGTTTCTAAACGTGTTAGCTGATACTTATGGAGATTCGGCGATAGAGGAGTAGTGTGCTGACCAGTATCGTTCAGAGTAGCCCAGGCAGGGCGGGTGTTTCCCACCACGCGCGCTCGTGGAGAGGTCTGCCGCTCGCTGCCAAGACATTCATCAGCCTGATCGTCCTGATCGGCATCGCGACTCTCGTTTACGGCGCGATCCATCAGAGCAGCAAGAATATCGCCGAGTTCATCTGCTATCTGGGTATCGCGATTTTGGCCTCGCGGCTGAAGGTGAACCTTCCCGGCATTACCGGAACTCTGTCGGTAAATTTCCTGTTCATTCTGATCGGCGTGCTGGAACTCAGCTTCTCCGAGACCCTCATCCTGGGCGCGGTCTCGATGGTGGCCCAGTGCCTGTTCCCTGACCGTCCGAGTTCGATTCAGGTCACATTCAATGTCTGCGCCGGATCGATCTCAACCGCGCTGGCTTACCTCGTCTACCACGACCCCCTCACGAACCTGATGATTGGCAACCGTCCGCTGTTGTTGGGTCTGGCAGCATGTGTCTATTTCATCGCCAATGCGGGCAGCATTGCGACCGTCATCTCGCTGACAGAGGGTCGGCCCTTGCGGAGCATCCTGGTCGACTGCTACTTCTGGTCGTTCCCCTACTATCTTGTAGGCGCTGGAATCGCCGGCGCTATCGCCTGGCTGAACCACACCTTCAACTGGGAGACCTCGCTGCTTCTGGTCCCCGCCGTCTACGTAATCTACCGCTCCTATCGCCTTTACCTCGGCAAACTTGAAGACGAAAAACGCCATGTCGAGGAAATGGCGAACCTCCACCTGCGTACCATCGAGGCCCTCGCGCTTGCTATCGAAGCCAAGGACCAGACTACGCACGATCACCTGCAACGTGTGCGCGTCTATGCCATCGAAGTCGCCAAGGAGCTGGGCATCGGCGGCACCGAGTTGGAGGCGCTCCACGCCGCCGCCCTGCTGCACGACATTGGCAAGCTTGCCGTGCCCGAGCACATCATCTCCAAACCCGGACGCCTCACTCCCGAAGAGTTCGAGAAGATGAAGATTCACACTCTGGTCGGGGCAGAAATTCTGGAACGAGTCCGCTTTCCGTACCCGGTCGTGCCCATCGTGCGCGCCCACCACGAGAAGTGGGACGGCTCCGGCTATCCGATGGGACTGAAGGGCGCAGAGATTCCCATGGGAGCCCGCATCCTGGCGGCCGTCGACTACCTGGATGCTCTCGCCTCCGACCGCCAGTACCGCCGCGCTTTGCCGCTGCAGGAAGTGATGCAGAAACTAAACGTCGAGTCGGGCAAGTCGTTCGATCCCAAGGTCGTCGACATCCTGCAACGCCGGTATCACCATTTGGAGCGGTTGGCGATAGCGAAGTCCACCGCGAGTGGAAACCTACCCCTCTCGACGGAAATCAAGATCGAACGAGGAGAAGCTCCCGCTGCAGGTTTCGAGAAAGCTGCAGTCCAGGAATCCGTCCGAAGCGAAACGACGTTCCTTTCCTCCATCGCCGCTGCACGCCAGGAAGCGCAGTCACTGTTCGAGTTGAGTCAGGATCTGGGTGCTTCGCTCAGCCTGGGCGAGACGCTCTCCGTCTTCTCAGTGAAGCTGAAGCCGATGGTGCCCTACGACGCCATCGCCATTTACATCCTGCGCGACAACGAGCTCGTCCCCGAATACGTGAATGGCGACAACTACCGCCTCTTCTCCTCGTTGCGTATCCCGGTCGGCCAGGGACTTTCCGGTTGGGTCGCCCATAACAAGAAACCGATCGTGAATGGGAATCCTTCTGTCGAGCCGGGATACCTGAACGATCCCACCAAGTTCAGCACACTGCGCTCTGCCCTGGCCGTTCCCCTGGAAGGTGTCGGGGGCATCATCGGCGTCCTGGCTCTGTATCGCGGCGAGCGCGATGCCTTCAC
>Ga0137388_10000777_pt1 | contig 18496 bp, 13 predicted proteins | sample 15con2h14AmetaG_FD_104644 | JGI IMG/M metagenome (GOLD analysis project Ga0137388, IMG submission 104644) | Vadose zone soil microbial communities from Angelo Coast Range Reserve, California, USA - 15con2h1.4A metaG | ecosystem: Environmental > Terrestrial > Soil > Vadose zone > Saprolite...
GGAATATCTGCTACGGCACAAAGACCAGGTTGTCTCGCGGGAGATGCTGGCGCGCCACGTCTGGAAGGAGACTGCTCGCGCAACGCCACTAGATAACGTTATGGACGTTCACATCAACCGGCTTCGCCGCAAGGTGGATGAGCCTTTCGATCGCAAATTGATTCATACCGTTCGTGGTGTCGGATTCGTGCTGCGCGAGGAAGAATGAGATTCAGGCCGCGCAATGTCCGTTCCCGTTTAACGGTCTGGTACGTGCTGGTGCTGGCCAGTCTGTTGGCCCTCTACGCGGGAGTCGCCTCGTTATTCCTGTTTTTAAGCTTGCGCGAGGACTTTGACCACAACCTAGTTGAGGACCTCGACACTGTGGAAGGGACGCTCACAAAGGAACCAAACGGCCTCGTGTCTCTGCATTCCATTCATCCTGATGCGGCCGAACCAAGAATAGGCCATTTTATCGAAGTGTGGTCGCCTCAGGGTTCGCTTCTTTTTCGAAGCGCAGCCTTGCGAAACCAGGCTTTGGGTGGTCCTCCCGACCCAAATGAAGGCATCCGCGATCCAACTCCATCCACGACCCGGCTTCCGAACGGCGCCCAAGTCAGGCTGGTGAGCAGTGTGTACCACCTAGAAGACCAGCGCGTCATTCTGAGAGTTGCCTACAGTGAGGAAGGATTGTGGCGTGAGCTGCGCGAATTTGGAGCGGTTCTTTTACTCGGCTTTCCGATCGCTCTGCTGCTCGCCGGTGTCGGTGGCTATGCGCTCGCGCGAAAAGCGCTGGCGTCCATCGATCGCATGGCTATCCAGACGCAAAGAATATCTGCCGAACGGTTGACGGATCGCCTATCGATCGAGAATCCCGAAGACGAATTGGGGAAGCTAGCAAGCGCTTTTAATGCCATGCTTGCGAGGCTTCAAGCGGCATTCGATCAACTACGCCGCTTCACAGCAGATGCCTCCCATGAATTGCGGACACCCCTGACTGCGATTCGGAGTGTCGGGGAGGTAGCGCTCCAAGAGCAGAAGAGTCCTGCAGAGTATCGGGACGTGATCGGTAGCATGCTCGAAGAAGTAGACCGCCTAACCCGCCTCGTTGAAAGCCTGCTCACCTTGTCTCGCGCGGACGCCGGTCATGTTCAGTTACAACGTATGGATATTTCTCTTCTTGCTCTCACAAGAGAAGCCAGTTCGATGGTTGAAGTGCTGGCGGAAGAGAAGGGGCAAAGAATCGACATCGACGGTGACGCGGGACTTATCGTCAACGTAGACCGCCTCGTTCTCCGGCAGGCAATCGTCAACTTGCTGGACAACGCCATCAAGTACTCGCCGAAGAATACGCGCATCATGGTGCGCATCGCCTCCAGTGCGCCTGGTCAAGCATCGATAGACATCACCGATGAAGGACCGGGAATCCCATACGAGCATCAACCGTACGTCTTTGATCGATTTTATCGCGTGGATCAAGCACGGACGCGGGAATGGGGCGGCGCGGGCCTGGGGTTGGCGATCACGCGATGGGCCATTGAAGCGCACGGCGGCAAAATCGACCTAACCAGTAAGAACGGAGCGGGCACCACGTTTCATGTTTCTTTGCCGCTCGCGGCGCAGTCTTTCCGCCAGACGGTGGTTCTTACATGAGGAAGATTTGGGGAATCCTCGCCGCGCTTATTGCCGTCTTAGGACTGATTTGGCTGGTTTTGCAACGGAAAGACGAAAGCCAGCGTGTTACGGCCGCTCCACCCGAAAAAGCCGCTCCGCTTCAACAGGCGGGCTCGACCTTCACGTACAACTTCGACAACGACAACGTTGGATTCCTGCCTCGGAAGTTTCACACTGCGCGAACGGGTGAGGGGCCGCCGAGCGAGTGGGTCGTCTTGGCGGACTCCACGGCTCCGTCCAAACCGAACGTTGTAGCGCAGACATCAGTCGATTCGACCGATTACCGATTTCCGCTACTCATCGCGGATGAAGGCAGCTTTCGCGATTTTGAGGTAATAGTGAGATTCAAAGCCGTTTCAGGCGACATGGACCAGGCCGGAGGATTGGCCTTTCGGTTAAAAGACGCCAACAATTATTACATCGCACGGGCGAATGCGCGGGAAGGCAATTACCGCTTGCTTCGGGTGGCTGCTGGGAAGCGCCGTACCTTTGCAGGAGCGAATCTGGAGGTCACCTCCCGAGAATGGCATGAGTTGCGGGTCGAGTGCGTCGGAAATAAAATCATCTGCTACTACGATGGCATCAAGAAAATAGAAGCTACGGACGACACATTCAAAGACGCCGGGAAGGTCGGGCTGTGGACCAAAGCCGATTCCGTCACCTACTTTGACGATTTCCGAGTTATCGCGAAATAGTCGCGGTGGAGCGCAGGCCCGACATTTCTTGGGCGAACAAGGATGATGTGATTTTCTGAAGAAGAAGGATGGATCAATCGGAGCCAAAGGCCGTCGGCATGAGATTTCGCATCTGGATGATTGCTGTTTCACTCCTGGTCGCCAGTGCGCTGGGTGTCGCGGTTGTGCTTGGCGTTCAGAATCATCAAGACCATGTCCTGGCTGCACAAATCACACAGACCGAAGCTGAACTGCGAGCGATGGGGGCCCGGATTGCGGATGTCAAGGATCATGAGTTCAAGACGATGGCGGAGTACGTTGCCGCCTACGCGCAGATCGAACCCCTCCTGACCCAATACGATCGGAAGCTGCAGGAATACAGCGAGCTTTACAACACAGCTCAACAACGAGATCAGAAACGAGGGCTGATCAATATTCAGCGCTTGCACAACCGCTACAACCCCGAAGTGTGGAGGAACACGTCGGAAATCATCGCGCTGATTCGCGAGATCAACGACGTCATGAAGAAGGAAGCATCCGTCATTCGAGATATGCGTTCGATCCCCAAACAGGAACAAGTCCAATTCTGGCATGAGGAGTTCATGCCTCTCCTGGCGGAAGAACAAGCTTTGCGTGAGCGGCTGGTAGTCGCGGGACAGAAAGTGTCTCAGGAGCGGTCAACCCAATGACGCAACGCGCAAGTCGGCTCTCTCAGTCGTTCTCCACATAGTCCCGCCCCCAGTCTTTTCGAACCTTCTCGGAAGAAACTGAATAATTGACGTAACCGTTGTTATAGCTCTAACATCACAGAGGAATGGGTGTACGAAGACAGTCGAGTGTGGCTTGGCTGCTGCTGGCCTTTACGCTGCCCACCAAGCGAGCCAGTCAGCGCGTGGAGGTCTGGCGAAAATTGCAACGCTACGGAACTGTGCCGCTAGGGAACTCCGGGTACTTGCTGCCCAGCAATGAGATGAATGAAGAACGCTTTCAGTGGCTGGCCACGGCTATTCGGAAATACGGGGGCGATGCTTCCATCGTTCATGTGCAGGGCATCGACAACATCTCCACGCCGCAATTAATCGGACGCTTTGCGGAAGCCCGCGCGCAGGAGTACCAGGAGTTGATTCGGCAGATTGATGAGTTTTCGGCTCTGCCTCTGCAGAAGCGGGCCGTCGGGCGTCTCAGCCGGCTGCGCAGCCGTTTCCAGGAGATTGTCGAGGTGGATTTCTTCGAGAGCCCACTGCAAAAGCGCGCAGCGGAACTGCTGGCGAAAGCCGATGCCGCGCGGGTGGCCACGCAGAAGCCTGAGACGCCCAAGGTCAACCCACGCGACTACAAAAGCAGGGTCTGGGTTACGCGGCCGAGACCTGGTGTGGACCGATCGGCATCCGCCTGGCTGATTCGCTGCTTCATCGACTCCAAGGCACGATTTGCTTTTGCTCCGGAAGAGACAGTTCCACAGGCGTCCGTGCCCTTTGACATGTTTCACGAGAGAGGTTTCGGGCACCGTGGCGACGACTGCACGTTCGAAACATTAACCAAGGAATTCAGGATTCCCGACCGGAGGGTAAAGATCATTTCCGAGATTATTCACGACGCGGACCTGGCGGATCAAAAGTTCGGACGCAAAGAGGGTTATGGAATCGACGAGGTGCTGAAGGGCTGGGCACGGCAAGGAATCTCGGATCAGGATCTGCTGGATCGGGGAATGCAGTTGATTGAGGGGCTGTATCACTCGCTCTCCTGAGTGAGTGGGCACCGAGGTTTGAAATGAGGAACGGAAAAATTGTGTTAGGGAAATATCACGCGGACCTGAGATGGATTGTGGTCGCTTTTGTTTTGCTGCTGGCTCTCGGCCCAATGGCCGTGGCGCAATCCCCCAAGGTGCTTACCTTGGAAGAGGCGGTGGACTTCGCCCTCAAGAACTATCCGGCGGTGCGCGCTTCGCTGGAGCGGGTTCGCGCAGCGCAGGCGGGCATTGGCTTAGCACGCACGAGCTATTTGCCTCGCGCCGACATGCTGTGGCAAACGAATCGTGCGACCGACAACAACATCACGGGACTGCTCCTTCCGCAGTCGGTCATTGCTCCGATTACCGGTGCCGTGACACTCTCGCCGTCGAATCAGAGCGCATGGGGAAGCGCGGCGGGACTCCTGTTCTCCTGGGAACCCTTCGATTTTGGATACCGCGGGGCAAGGGTGGACGCGGCGCGTGCTGTTCGGAATCGTGCTAACGCCGAGTCTTCGCTGACGCGGCTCGACGTGGCCGTCGCGACGGTGAACGCCTACCTAACGGTTCTAGCGGCGGAGCAAACGGTGCACGCGGCCGATGCCGATGTGCAACGGCGCGAGACGTTCCAGAAGGCCGTGCGAGTGCTGGTGGACAACCAGCTTCGTGCAGGAGCAGACGCTTCGCGCGCGGACGCAGAATTGGCTCGCGCCAGAGTCAACTTGGCGCGAGCCCGGCAGCAAGAGCAAATCAGCAAGGCAGCCCTCGCGGACATTCTCGGAATCGCCGATACCCCCGTAGAGGTTAGCGCGGGGTCGGTCGTTGGGCCACCACCCGAGGCGTCAATCCAATCGAGCGCATTGGCAGCCCATCCCGCCGCGCAAGTCGAGCAAGCGCGCATCAACGAGGCCGCGGCGCAGATCCACGCCCTAGACCGCGCCTACTATCCAAAATTCTATTTTCAATCGGCGGTATTCGGACGAGCAAGCGGCTTCGCTCCGGCGGGCAACTTCCTGGGTGGGACAAACGGGTTAGGCCTTGACCGCTCCAACTGGGCGGTCGGCGTTACCGTTACTTTTCCTCTTTTCGACATATTTACGATCAGGTCGAGAAAAGCAATTGAATCCGCGAACGAACGCGCCGAGGCGGCCCGTTACGATCAAACCCTACAGGATCTGACCGGCCAATTGAGGAAAGCACAGGCTTCTCTCGAAGGGGCTCGCCACGTCGCCGAGAATACTCCGGTCGAACTGCAAGCGGCACGCACAACGGAAGACCAAGAACGCTCGCGGTACCAGGCAGGGCTGGCAACCTTGGTTGAAGTCGCCGATGCGCAAAGCCTGCTCGTGCAGGCAGAGACGGACGACGCTCTTGCGCGGCTCGCCGTCTGGCAGAACTTGGCTGCGGTGGCCGCGGCGCAAGGTGATTTGCAGCCCTTCTTGCAGTTTCTCCATGACAAGACGCAAGGAGGCCCATAGCCCATGTGGCTTGTTCGTCTAGCTCTAAGGCGTCCGATCACGATCATGGTCATCGTGGCGGCCATTGCGCTCTCGTCAATCCTGGCGGTTCTGCGAACGCGCATCGACATCTTTCCGAATCTGGACCTGCCGGTCATCTATGTCGCGCAACCGTACGGCGGCATGAGCCCGCAGCAGATGGAAGGGTTTATCTCGTATTACTACGAGTACCACTTCCTATACATCAATGGGATTGAGAGCGTGGAGGCAAAGTCCATTCAGAGTACAGCTTTGCTACGGCTTAGCTTTCATGCCGGCACGAACATGAGCGAGGCGCTGGCGCAGACCGTCTCTTACGTGAATCGTGCACACGCTTTCATGCCTCCAGGAACCGTTTCGCCATTTGTAATTCGTTTCGACGCTGGAACATTGCCGGTCGGCTATCTCGTGTTCTCAAGTCCATCGCGTACGTTATCGGAGATACAGGACCTGGCCCTGAACCGTGTTCGTCCGGTATTCGCAACGTTGCCGGGCGTTTCGTCGCCACCGCCTTTTGGCGGCAATCAGCGGACGATCGTGATCAACGTCGACCCGCAGAAATTGCATGCGTATGGGCTCTCACCGGACAACGTCGTGCAAGCGCTGACAACCGGAAACAGTATTCAACCGGCGGGAAATGTCGACATTGGCACAACCAATGCGCTGGTCACAACCGATTCTACGGTGACACAGATTAATGATCTGCTGGATATTCCGCTGCATCCGGGTTCGGGGGCCTCCATCTACTTGCGCGACGTCGGTGGTGTCAAGGACACCTCGGATGTTCTCGCTGGTTATGCGCTGCTGAACGGCCAGCGAACCATTTACATTCCCGTGACCAAGCGGCCGGATGCTTCCACGATCACGGTTGTGAATGAAGTGCGTGAGAACATCGAACGTTTTCAGTCGCTCATCCCGCAAGACATCAAGATCACCTATGAATTCGACCAGTCGCAATACGTACGCGCATCGCTTCTGTCTGTGCTGCGCGAAGGCCTAATCGGGGCTGGGCTCACAGGTCTGATGATCTTGCTCTTTCTCGGCGATTGGCGCAGCTCCCTCATCGTGGTCATTACCATCCCATTTGCATTGCTGACGGCGGTAGTGATGCTGCGGCTCACCGGCCAGACGATCAACATCATGACGCTGGGCGGCCTGGCACTTGCCGTGGGCGTGCTGGTCGATGAAGGCACGGTGCTGATGGAAAACATCCACGTACATCTGGCGCAGAAAGAGAAAAAAGCGCAAGCGGTTCTCGCGGCCAGCCGCGAAGTGGCGGTCCCACGCTTATTGGCCATGCTCAGCGTGCTGGCCGTTTTCCTGCCGTCCTTCTTCATGACCGGGCCTGCGCAGTCGCTGTTTGTGCCGTTGTCCCTCGCGGTTGGGTTCTCGATGGGTGCATCGTATTTGCTGTCGAGCTCCCTGGTGCCCGTGCTGGCCAATTGGATTCTGAAGCAGGAAGAGAACGAGGCGGAACACCCCAAGGAAGAACGCTTCGATCGTTTTCGCAAACGGTTCCAGGCGGTCCTGGAGCGCATCATGGAATTCCCCAAGTTGCTGCTCGGCGCGTACGCCCTGGTCGCTGTGCTGATTATTGTGTTGATCGGGCCCAGACTGGCTGAGGAAATTTTCCCGTCCTCGGCATCGACGCAGTTCCGCTTACGCATTGATGCGCCCGATGGCACACGAGTGGCTGTGACCGAGGTCCTGGTCCAGAAAGTTTTGGCAGCGATTGCCCGGGAGGCGGGCGCTGGCAATCTCGATCTCACGCTTGGTTATATCGGGACACAACCTTCATCGTACCCGATCAATACAGTCTTCTTGTGGACCAGCGGATCCCAACAAGCGATCATGAACGTCGGCCTTAATCCTGGGGCGAAGATCTCACTGCGCAGCCTCGAAGAGAAGCTTAGAGAGAAATTACGTCAAGAATTTCCAGGCACCCACTTTTCTTTTGACCCTGGCGATCTCATCAGTCAGACCCTGAACTTCGGCGCGCCTTCGTCCGCGGAAGTTGCCATTATGGGCCCACAGTATGGCGACGTGCAGAGCTATGCCAATCGCGTTCAGCAAGAACTGGTAAAGGTAAAAGAATTGCGCGATGTCGAATTCGAAGAGCCGCTTCGCTATCCGACCGTGAACGTTCACGTAGACCGGGTGCTGGCCGGCCAACTCGGCGCAACCGCGAATGATGTCGGCGCGGCGATCGTCACTGCCACCGCTTCGAGTCGCTTCGTTGCTCCCAACTATTGGCGTGACCCCAAATCCGGTGTGAGTTACCAGGTCCAGGTGCAGGTGCCGCAACCCGCGATGACTTCGCTCAAAGATATCCAAACCATTCCCGTCAATAGCAATACGGGAACGCACCCGATTTTGAGCCAGGTCGCCGACATCCAGTCGACGACCGTGCCCGGAGAATTAGACCGACAGAATGGAATGTGGATGATCATCGCCTCGGCCAATGTCGGGAACAGCGACTTTGCACGAGCCGCCAAAGAAATTGATCGGGCAATTGCGAAGGCAGGCCAGGCGCCTCGCGGTGTTACGACCCAGGTACGCGGCCAGGTGAGCGCGCTTAAGCAGATCTTTACCGAGTTGGCCATCGGTCTGGCTCTGGCGGTGGTGGTAATTCTGCTGCTGCTCACCGCGAACTTTCAGTCGTTCCGTCTCGCTCTGATCGTCATCTCCAGCGCTCCGGCTGTACTTGTCGGGGCCATCCTGATGCTCTTACTCACCGGCACGACGCTGAACCTTGAAAGTTTCATGGGCACGATTATGGCGATGGGCGTCGCCGTGGCAAACGCGATTCTGCTGGTCAGCTTCGCTGAGCAAAATCGCCGGAATGGCGCCGACCCCGTTTCCGCCGCACGGGCGGCTGCGGCGGAGCGCTTGCGGCCCGTGCTGATGACCAGCCTAGCCATGATTGCGGGAATGATTCCCATGGCTCTTGCGATCGGCCGAGGGAGCGAAGAAACAGCTCCTCTGGGCCGGGCCGTTATTGGCGGTCTCTTCGCCGCTACGCTTGCAACGTTGTTCCTGCTACCGACCGTGTTTGGCATCGTGCAAAAGGGTGCATCCCTCACGTCGCCGTCCCTCGATCCTGAAGACCCGCATAGTCCTTTCGCCCAGACGCCGGAGCACGCATGAAAACCGTTATCGTTTTCCTAGCACTTTCGCTTTCCGTCTTTGGTTGCAACGGAAGTCCAAAAGCCGCCGCCGGCAGACAGGCGGAAACGGATGCGCAGACAGTGGAAGTTGTCCCGGTTGCCTCGCAGAAACTCGCAACGGTGTTCACATTGCCAGCGCAACTCATCCCTTTCGAGACCGTGGATATCTATCCAAGAGTTACTGGCTTCATGGACATGATTCGCGTGGATCGCGGGTCTCGCGTTCACAAGGGTGAACTGATTATCCGGCTTTCCGCCCCGGAACTCGTGGCGCAGCGGGCGCAGGCGGAATCCGCCCTGCGTGCGGCGGAATCGCAATTGACCAGCGCCCAGGCCAAGCTCACCTCGGACAAAGGCACCTACCTGCACATGGCTTCCGCCGCCAAGACGCCCGGCGTGGTTGCGGAGAACGACGTGATGGTGGCCAGCCAGACCGTTTCCGCGGATCAAGGGCAGGTGCAGTCAGCAGAAAGCAACGTCGCGGCCGCGCGGAACGCGCTGCGCAGCGTGGCGCAACTCGAATCGTATCTAAACATCTATGCACCATTTGACGGAATCGTGACAACAAGAAATCTGCATCCCGGAGCATTGGTCGGACCCGCGTCCGGCCCATCGGGAACAATGCCCATTGTGCAGATTGTGGATACCGGTCATTTGCGATTAGTCGTGCCAGTTCCAGAAGCATATGTGGGAGAAATACAAGTGGGCCAGCAGGTGGCGTTCACGGTTCCCGCCCATCCTGGTGAGACGTTCCATGCACCCATTGCGCGCATTTCGCATGACGTGGAGCTGAATACCCGGACGATGCCCGTCGAGCTGGACGTCCACAGCACCGATGGCCGGTTGTCGCCCGGCAGTTTCAGCAGTGTGCAATGGCCGGTCCATCGCGCCGCTCCAACCATGTTTGTGCCGGTGTCCGCCGTGACCAATGACCAACAACGCACCTTCGTCGAGCGAGTACGCAATGGGAAGGCGGAATGGGTGGATGTGGTCACGGGTCTGGGTGTGAACGGCAATATAGAGGTCTTCGGTGACCTCAAGCCTGGAGACGAAGTCATCCGCAACGCCACAGATGCGATTCGTCCCGGACAGCAGGTGAAGACTGGCTTGTCGCATTCTTAGCGTGCGCGATGACGGTCTTCAAGGATGGTGAACTTGGAAAGCGAAATCCTCCGACTTGTCTGGCCCATGTGCCCTATCGCGTGAGTCGCCTTTTTACCAGCGAGTAGCGGTCAAGACGAGTCGGTCAGAAGGAGATTTGCGGTGAAGTGGATAACGCGCAGTAACGTTAAGGTCGACAGGGTAGCCTGCCCGTGGCTCATTCGGCGCTTCGTTGACCCCGAGGCCGAATTCCTATTCGTGCCCGAAGATCAGCTTGTTGAGGCGGCCCGCCGCGAAGAGGCGATACCTTTCGACGCGACACGATTTCCTGAAGTAAAGCTGAATCACCGGGGAGAGCGCTGTACGTTCGAGGCCATTCTCGAGGATTTCAAACTCGTGGACCCAGCGCTTCACCGGCTGGCGCTGATCGTCCGCGGGGCGGATGTCCAAGGACAGGAGCACATCTGCTCCGAAAGCCTTGGATTGCGGGCCATCGCTCAAGGTTTCGCGCTATCCGGGATAAGTGACGAGGAGCGTCTCGCGCGGGAGTTTCCGCTCTACGACGCACTATACGAATTCGTTCGCCACCAGCCGAACTGAACGTTGAACGTTAGACTCGGAAAAAGGAGAGCTTCACATGAACCGTTTTGTTAGAAAAGGCAGGATTTTTTCCTTGGGTTGTTTGTGTTCGACGTTGCTCGGCGTCGGTGCCCGCGCGCAGGAGATGCCCACCGACTATCAGGAAGTGCTGAAATCCCTCGATCGCAAAGGGGATTTCAAAGCAGGGGTGCTCAAGGTCAACATCCCGCGCAACGATCTGAAGATGACGATCCAAGGCGTATCCACTCCAACGCCTTTTGGTTTCGGAGGGTGGGTTGCTTTAACGAAAGGGACGGATGGCTCCGAGGTGATGATGGGCGATTTGGTGTTGCTCCAAGAAGAGGTAAATCCGGTGATGTCCGCGCTCTTGGAGAACGGCATCGAAGTGACCGCACTGCACAACCATTTCTTCTGGGATGACCCGCACGTTTATTTTATGCACGTTCATGGAATGGGAAAAGCGGCAGATCTTGCCAAGCGCCTAAAACCGGGGTTGGATCTGATCGGCCATGCGCCGGCGGCCGCCGCCGCTCCAGGAAGCAGTGGTTCGACGGCAACTCTGGACACAGCCAAGATCGCGAAGATCGTGGGACATGAGGGCGAGCAATCGGGCGCCGTTTACAAGATCACCGTGGGACGCGACGACCTCAACATGAAGGAACACGGCGCGACCATCAACGCGCGGATGGGCCTCAACACCTGGGCAGCCTTCGTAGGTACCGACGAGGATGCCGCGATCGCTGGCGATGTAGCCATGCTCGAAAACGAAGTCACTCCTGTTTTAAAGACTCTTCGCAAGAACGGCATTGACGTGGTCGCAATCCATAACCACATGATCGAAGCTAGGCCCGTGGTGATCTTCCTGCATTACTGGGGCAGAGGCCCGGCAGAAAAGCTAGCCACCAGTTTCAAAGCGGCTCTCGACGAGCTCGGCAAAGGCAGAGCGTCGAACGCGATGGCGCACAAGTGACCAGTGACTACCGAATTCTGACGAATCAGCGGAGGATCAGCATGCGGAATAAACGTATTCCGATGATCGGACTGATCGCACTGTCCGGAGTGCTGGAAGTTGCCGCCGGACCTGGTGCCCCGACGCTTAAAAAGTTGACGGAGTTTGATTTGCCGGGACCGCCGGGAAAGCGGTTCGACTATCTCACCATTGACCCGGACGATCATTATTTGCTCTCCGCTCATCTCGCCGCGGGGCAAATGTATGTCATCGATTTACGCACCAACAAAATCGTAGCCACAGTGACCGACACTCCAGGTGCGGAAGGCGTTGAGTACGTCCCCGAATTGAAGAAGGCATACACATCGAACGCTTACGACAACACCATTGGCGTGGTGGACCTTCGCCAGATGAAAGTCATCAAGAAGATCCCTACGGAAGCCAAGCCGGACGGCAGTGCTTACGCGGCGCCATTTCATAAGCTTTATGTTTCCGATGAAAGAGGTAAAGCGGAAGCCATCGTGGATGTTCGGACCGACACGCTGGTCAAGACTCTTCATTTTAAGAGCGAGACCGGCATGCCGCAATACGATCCCGTCGCAAAGAAAGTGTATGTGAATTTGCAGGACGAAAACATTTTTGCGGTCATCGATCCTGCGAGCGACGAGGTAATCGGCCGCTATCCAGTCGGCCGTTGCAAGGGAAACCATGGAATGACGCTGGATCCGGAACATCACCGCGCGTTCCTTGCGTGCGAAGGGAACGATCTCATGACCGTTTTCGACCTGGACAAGCACGAGCCGATTGCCTTCCTGCCCATGGCTTCGGGGCCGGACGTGATCAAGTTCGATCCGGGGCTGAAGCGAGTCTACGTCGCCTGCGGAAGCGGGGCGATTTCCGTCTTCCAAATGGATGACCCCGATCACTACCGTAAGCTCGAAGATTTTCTAGTCCAAAAGAAGGTCCATAGCCTAGCCGTTGACCCGGAGACACACCGCGTGTATGCGCCCGAACAAGAAGCCGATGGCAAAGCTGTTGCGCGAATGAGTGTCTATGAAGCGGTGGTCCGCTGAATTGAGGACACAGCCAGCTACTGCGTAAGAGTTTCCCGGCCCATATTTCAAGAGAGAGGTCCTGACATGATGCTGAGAACATCTACAACGTGGGAAAACAATTCGCAAGCATCGCCTCGGCAAATCCTCCGCAAGTCCGGGAGACTCGCTTTGTGGTGAAGTACACTTACTCCTGGCGACCTTAGGTCAACTCCTAGCCTGTTTCGTCCCTGGGTGATCGACATCTAGTTCGCTGACCTGCTGAGCGAACCGTCAGTTCGGAGTTAACCGAGAGGCTAAGCGACTAAGATTCGCTAAGCGAAACTGGTCAGGATGAAACTCAATGCTGGCCCCGTAAGTGTGGGTTCGGACGTCCACTGCAGGAATAACGGCAAAGCCTGAATCAACGTACTCTGCTGCGTGGTGCCGGACTACGTACCCGCCGATTAGATACCCGAAAACGCTACCTACAAGTGCATCAGAGGGAAAATGTTTTAGCGAGGTTACTCTGGACACGCTGATGGCTGTGGCAAAAGCGTAAACGCCAACCTGCGTCAGCCTGTTGGGGTATTCGGATGCAATAACTCTTGCGAGCGCCCAGCTTCCTATCGCGTGGCCCGATGGAAAGCTATCGGAAAACGTGCGTGTACCATGCGCCCAGAATCCGCCTGTGCCATTGCCCTCATCCGGGCGTTCTCGGTTGGTCGCCAACTTCAGCGCCTCTCCAACCAGGGTGGCATCAATCACGGCCTCTGTTCCCAGACGCCCCGTTTCTGCCAGATGGTCATTATGAGTTAGTCGGCCGACAGCGTAGAGAGCACCACCCTCGGCGAGCGTCGCATAGGTAGAACCAAACAAGGAAATGTTATTGCTCGTATCAATTCTGGTCTGATCGACACCCAATTCCTGCCGGGCCCTAGCATCATAGTGGATCGCAACAGCTGTCGCGCCCGCGAACGGCACCAGCCAAAGTGCGTCTCTGGATTGGAGATGAAGCGGGCTGGTCCAAATGCCCGCTTGATCAAGAGCTATGTCCTTTAAACATCGGCCAATGTGCGCCGGACCGCAAAGTACGGCTTGTGACGATGGTTGTTGCGACGCTTGCGAAGTCTGGTCGGATGGCAAAGTACCGGAACCTGGTTGCGCCTCCTTTGTTTGCGCAACTGATGAATCAGCCGTCTGTGCTGACGCCGTTGGCCCCAGGTCGTAAACCAGGGCTGCGCAGATTAATAAGGTATGCGCAAGCCAGAGAGCCGCGTTTCTCATTCGGGTAGTCGCCATTTCTTTAAAGCTCCTTTCACACTCATCGTTTCTCAGAACTCAAAATCTAAAGAGAACTGGATTTGACGGGCGCCGGTTCCGGCAATAGGTTGCTTAAATCCGGCTATGGGCGTTAAGCCTGAGCCGAAAACGGGATTGATCTGGGAGACGTTGGCGCGGTTGAACAAATTGAAGAACTCCGCTACGACGTCGAGACGTTTCTTCCCGCCGAACGGGAAATATTTAAGAGCGCGAAAATCCATCGTGAATAGTGCAGGCGTCGTGAGAGAGTTTCTGCCGAAATCGAGCGGCCTTGCTGAAAGGGGAAAAGCGTGGTTCTGATTCGAGTCAAGGCAGGTCACCGGGTTCACGGGTCGGCCACTTTCGAAGGTCAGGATCGGCGCGACTTCAATATGACCGAACGTTTGAGTGAGCCATCCTGTGTTTTCTTCTGACTTCCCGCCTTTCTCCTCTTCGTCTCCGATGGGCAAATCCCAAAGCGCGTTGAATACAAAGCGCTGCTGTTGCTGCTGCCGCGAGACTGCATTCTCCGCGCGCAGATCGAAAGGATTTTGGGGCTGCTCGTCGTAGTCCGAAGCGTCGTCAAATGTCTTTGACAGGGTATAGCTAGCCGAAAATTCCAATTCCTCGTTCATCCGGCGACTCAAAGTGAGCGAAGCGCCGTGATACGTCGAGGCTGCGGAATCCTGCAATTCATAAATATCGTCAAACTGCGGATTGCGGCGGCCCGGAGTGAAGACCTCCCGCCCGATCTGTTGCGGCATCGGATTCGCAACGCCCAGGGCACCAGCATTTGCGACCGTGAGCACAACGGGCGGCAATAGATTGACATTGATCGTCGGCGGCAACTTAAGTCCATGCACAAACAAATAGTTGCCGCGAAGTGTGAGATTTTTTGCCAACTCGTATTCCCCGCCCGCGCTGGCCTGCTGACTGTACGGAGTCGCCATCTGCCGGTCGGGGCGAAAGATGGATGGCGCAATCGCAGGGTCCGGCGCAGCTAGCGGGCCACCTTGGGCCAGCGCGAAGAGATTTACCGCCGAGTTTCCGTCCGCCACCTGCTCAAATGCTTGTGAGCCGTTTTTCTCGATGGCGCGGCTAAGGTTCGCCAGAACATAGCGATCGAAGAATATTCCGTATCCCGCGCGCAAAACCCATTTCGAGGAGGGGCTCCAAGCCAAGCCAATTCGGGGGCTGACATTGTTGGTGTCTTGATTGAACGCTGCAGGTAGGCGCTCGACGTCGTATCGCACGCCCAGGTCGATCGTGACTTGTCGCGTCATTGACCAGTGATCCTGGACAAAGCCGCCGAAACTCGTCACCGGAAAATCGACATTGGGATTCCCGAAAGCCTGGCGGAATTGAGCGGGTTGGCCGGCAAGAAAATCTGCCTCCGAATTGAACAGATATATGCCGTTAAATCCGTCGGGTACATCAGCGCGCAACCGCACGCGATTCGCCGTGCCACCCACTTTCCAGAGATGTTTCCCGCGGGTGCGGGTGTACGTGTAACCCGACTGATAGTGGCTCTCGCGGCGCGCACTGTCTCCTCCGTAAGGGCGCCCGAACGTGACTAATCCCGCCACATCGATTTCTGGGCCGAACGGCTCGTTCGTGCGCAAAACGGCATGGCGCGTCGCGACCTGGAACCGCAAATCGCTAACAGCCTGTGATCCGAAAACAGTTGTGAGCGATCCCGAAAGAGCGTTGTCGCTCGTGAAGCTGCTGCCCCGCGCGCTCGGGTCAATCAAACCGTTCGTGTTGAATGCGTCGCCCGCCTCTTTGTTGTTCGTGAAAACATATCGAAGCATCAGCGCAGTGTTTTTCGTGAGTTGATGATCGAGTTTGCCCGCCGCTTCAGTTTCTGCTCGTGCCATTGGAAAGAAACCCGTTGCGAGGTGGCGCGTCGCCAAACCGGGGAAAGCCCCTGTCGCCAGAAACGCGTTTATGTTGGAGACAATCGTGGGATCGATATCTGAACCTGCCTGCCCGCGATTGTGCTCCTGCTCCGCCGCGGCATAGTAGAACGTCCGGTCCGGCACTATGGGTCCACCGACCGCAACGCCGCTGCGAAAACGGCGGAACGCGGGCTTACTAGGTTCGGCCTCGAAAGGGTCGCGCGCATTCAGCGCACTGTCTTGAGCGAACAAGAAGGCATCACCGTGAATACTATTTGTGCCCGAACGCGTGATGACGTTGATTGAGCCGCCCGAAGCACCGCCCGATTCCGCCGAGAGCCCGTTGTTGACAACCTGGAATTCTTGAACGATTTCAGGCGACAGTTCGGTCCGGCTTGATCCCATGTATTCGTCATTGTTGTCCAGTCCGTCGATAGAGATGTTGTTACTGCGTGCGCGCAAGCCACCAAATGTGAAGCCACTGCCGCTCAAGGGGGCGGCCCCCGCCGACGAAGATGCCGCAGGAGAGGTCGAAACGCCCGGTGAAAGTAGTACGAAATCGAGGTAGTTGCGGTTGCGCACTGGCAGTTCCTCGATTCTTTCCTGGTCGATTGACGACACGACGGACGTCTGGGAAGTATCCATCACGGAGGGCTGCGCACTTACTGTGACACTGGCGGATGCGGACGCTGGCGCAAGCACGATGTCGAGATCGACGGTCTGTCCCAGACTGAGTTGAACTCCGGAGTGCAGATAGGGCGCGAAGCTGGCTTGGTCTGCGCGCACTTCATAGGTGCCAACTGCGAGCGCTTCTGCCCGAAAAAAGCCCCGCTCATCGGTTGCTATGGTGCGGCCTTGATTTGTCAGCGTATTCCGAAGGATAACTTTTGCATCAGGGATCACAGCCCCGCTGCTGTCGGTCACCGTGCCTTGAAGAGTTGCTCCAACTCGCGAAGCTTGGGCGCCAGCGTTGGCCGCGCAAAATAGAACGGCGAACGATGTGACAATCCCGATAGCAAGGTGTCGTACAGAAAACAAATGACAAGCCAAAATCATCTGGGGTTCACCCATTCCCAATAAATCGTGGAAGACCAAAGAAGTCAGTTTGATCGGATCGGACCGGACCTGCGGCCCGCCGCCGCGCAGTTACAGACGGATTTATCCCTGAGCGCGTTTGTCGGTGAGTTATCGAAGATTTCTAGATACGCAGAGGAAGGAGAGGAGGACTGGTCGCATCAGAAAGCCCTAAGGTCAAACTGCATAGTGTGAATAGGAAAGGGTTCTGGGCAGGAGTTGCGAAAGCATTCTTTGCAACAAAACCAAGCAATGCGGATTTAAAGATAAAGCGTGCGGCCGAATATGCCGCGCCCACGCACAATGCAAGGACAACCAAAGCGTACTCAGTATCGTTGCCCGTTTGAACCGTGTGATCCCAGGTGTCGAACGTCTCTAGTAGCGGGCAGACAAAGCACGTGAGCAATACCAGCGTGACGGTTATTCGAGACGCCTGAGATCGCATGGTCTTGAGTATAGCGCGCTAGGCTCCCCAGGTCCGTAAGCAAAGCCGAGAAACCAGTCTCCGCGGACACTGACGTTTCCGGCATAGCCCAGGAATGCTGTCGAGCATGCGATTGTTTTTTTCCGTGGTACGTGAAAAACGCCGAACATTCTACTGGCCAGTTGCTGGCCAATAGGGTGCAAATGAGGTGCTTTCAGTGCAACTGACGTAGGCCAACATCCAACAAAACAAACGAACAGCGATGAACACGGACAGGGTTGACTAAATTAGCAAACCGCAGCATTCAGCCACTCTGCCACCTCTCCGGTGAGTGGTTTCAAGAGGTTACCACGAAATCGAAAAACATATGCTGGCCATTCGCTGGCCAATGGGCGCAACTCTGGAATCTGAACGTATTCTCGAGGGTCCTAACTCTAATCAAATGAAGAGCATTGCAATGCAAACCGCGATTTAACGGGCAGGAAAACCGCCGCCTAACAGCCCCCCACGTCCCGAAATGAGTCGACTCTAGTGAAAGGACTGTCACATGTTGCGTACGCGATTCGGATTCAGAGGAGGATGGCTCCCAAGCTAGATTCGAACTAGCAACCCTACGGTTAAAAGCCACTTGAGTTATTTAATCACGTTTTGCCGGAACGGGGGTTTTCCGAGAGGAATCAGCAAGTTGCATGAAACGAGATGAGTCAACTTCTCTCCTTTATTCACCTTTTATTCGCAATGCATCGCGATTTGCCACGATTAGCGTGACATTTCCGTGACAGCCGAGCATTCGGTTATCGACCGAATGCTCGGATTACGCTCTAGCGATCGACCTTCATACAGTGGGCCTCTCCATGAGAATTGCGAGGACGGATTGAACCTAACACAAGGCCGCGAAAATGGAGAGGTTTCCTAAATTGGTAAATCGGGCCGCATTGAGAAAAACGTGTCAGCATAGTGCAATGAAACACCCAAAACACAGCAAGGCCCCGCCGACTCCATCTGTGTTGGCAGTACCTTCGTATCATCGCATTCTGGTCAAGCATGGCCTGATTGAAAAGACACTGTCCATCCCCGATGCGTATAAAGTGTTTTTGCGAGTGGGCGCTGATCCAGAAGTAGAGAAACTCCGTCGCAAGGTAGAACGCGGCAGCAAAATCAAGCACGTTCCCGCTTTGTATCTGGCCACGGCGATGGCTCTGCAAGGCATGACCAAGCAGGAGCTTGAAGCTCTGAAGGGGCGGATTGAAAAGAAGCGAGTATGAGCGCCCCAAGAATTATTTCTTAGACTATGTACTACATCGGTTTGGATGTTCACAAGAAAACGATCGACTACTGCGTGAAGGACGGCAGTGGCCGTATCTACGCAGCAGGTTCGATACGCGCCACACGATTAGA
>Ga0137388_10000778_pt1 | contig 18495 bp, 20 predicted proteins | sample 15con2h14AmetaG_FD_104644 | JGI IMG/M metagenome (GOLD analysis project Ga0137388, IMG submission 104644) | Vadose zone soil microbial communities from Angelo Coast Range Reserve, California, USA - 15con2h1.4A metaG | ecosystem: Environmental > Terrestrial > Soil > Vadose zone > Saprolite...
CCGATCGGCTGGCCCTGCGACACACTCTGTCCGACGCTGACGAGCGCCGTCGAGAGGTGGCCGTACAGCGTGTCGAGCCCACCCGAGTGAGCGATGACCACGTACTTGCCGTAGCCGCTTGTCGAGCTGCCGACAAGAGCCACCACGCCATCGTCGGCGGCGTAGACCTGCGAGCCAAACGGCTCGACAAGGTCGATGCCGGTGTGGAAGTGCGGGAAGCCTGCGTAGGGCGGCTCCAACCCGAGACGGCTGGGGCCGAACGGCTGGGAAATGCTCGCCTGAGGCTCGGGCCAGACAAAGCGGTACTTCGTCGAGTGGCCGGGGCTGGTCGGGATCTGACCCACATTGTTCGACTGAGCCCAGAGCTGCATCTGCGTCCAGACCGCCTGCATGGCCGCGGCGATGATTGCGTCCTGCTGCTGCTGCAGCCAGTCCGCGACCTTTTGAGCGAGGTCTGTCGACTGCCGGCTTAGGAGGTACAGCTCGGTCTGCGTTTCTTCGATCTTCACCTGCAGGTCGGCCACCGACTTCTGCTGCTGCGCCTGGAGGTCGCGCAATTGCGACAGCTCTGCCTTGAGCTGGTCGCGCTGCCTGGCCTGCTCATCGCGCGCGGCCTGCTCCCCCTGGCGCGCCGCCTCGAGCTCGGTCATGTCACGTGCCATGGAGGTTTTGACCTCGCTGGCTCGCGCACCCGCCGAGTTGAGGTCGGCGATTCTCGTGAGCAGATCGCCGAGGCTGTCAGCCTCGCCGAGTACAACGAGCACCGAACCCGGCGCGACATAGAGGGCACGGGCCAGCTGTCGGATCTGGGCACGCTCGGCGTCGATCCGTTTCGCGAGCAGTGCCTGGAGGCGCTGAGTGTCCGCGATCTGCACGTCAAGGTTGGCAATCTTTTGCTCCGTGTCAGCGATCTTCGCCTGCACCTCTCGCTGCTGGGCGGCGTTGGCTTCTAGCGATTTGCGCAGCTCCTGCTGAGCGGCCACCGCATCAGCGAGGTTGCTGCCGAGCTGCGCGCGGATCTGATCGATCAGCGCCTGCTGCTGCTGAGGGTCGGTCGGGGTGTCGGCGGCGGCCCCAGCCGGGCCGGCGCCCAGCACCAGCAATGCGAGCCCGAGGGCAACCAGCAACCGTTTCACGACTCCAGGTGCCTCCGAATACTGACCAGAGAAGAGCCGGAGCCGAGACCCAGCCCGGTCGCAAAAACGATCAGCGCGGCCAGCACCGCAACTGTGACCGTGACGCCAGGCGCGAACCGCGTAAAAGTGCCCGCGCCCGCAGCGATGCCGGCCACCGCGAGTCCGAAAGTGACGAGGCCGGCAGCCGCACCTGCGAGTCCACCCGTGATGGCGCCTTCGACGACAAACGGCCCGCGCACCATCCAGCGTGGCGCGCCCACCAGCTGCATGATCGTGACCTCGTCTCGTCGTGAGTGGATCGCGGCCCGGATGCTGTTGACAGTCACGGTGACTGCTACGAACCCGAGCAACGACAGGAACGCGAAGCCGGCCACCGCGACGCCGAACAAGACAGCCTGGATGCGCTGGTACGCGCCCCTGTCATACGACGTCGGATAACTCGGATCGACCGCGACGTTGTTGCGCACCATCGAGTCGATCGACGCGATGTCGTCGATATTCTTCACCTGCACATCGAGGCTGGCCGGGAAGGGGTTGCTCTCGCTGGCGTCGGCCAGCTGCGGCAGCCCAGGGATGTGCTGTGCGCGAGTGAGCGCTTGCGCTTTGGTCGTGTAGTTGACGCTGGCGACGCGCGGGTCGCTCGCAAGCCGATCCCAGAGCGCGTTGACATCGGCGCTCGCGACGCCTTCACGTACGTACACATGCAGAAGCGAGGCCTGAGCGGCTTCGACCTGCTCGAGGTTGTAGAGCGCAAATCCGCTCAAGCCGATCAGGCCCGACATCAGCAGGAGCAGGCTCATTGAGCCGAGCGCCGGCGCCGTGCTGCCCATGTTCCGGAACCAGTTACGCGCCGCGCCCTGGAACAGGTACCGGAATAGGTTGGCGGCGACGACGCGCACAATCCGCCGGCGCCGGAAGCGCGCTTTCACGACGACGCCAGCCACGCAAGCCTCCCGGTCTGTCCAGCCGGCTGGTCGCGCACCAGGCGGCCCTGGACGAGCGTTAGAACTCTGCGCTGAAGGCACCTCACGATCTCGACGTTGTGGGTGGCGATGAGAACCGCGGTGCCGAAAGCCGCGATGTCCCCGAACAGATCCATCATCTCCCACGACGTGTCGATGTCGAGGTTGCCGGTCGGCTCGTCTGCGATCAGTAGCGGCGGCTGCGCCACCACCGCCCGCGCGACGGCGACGCGCTGCTGCTGACCACCCGAAAGCTGGTGCGGGAAGGCGCGGCCACGGTCTCCAAGGCCCACAGCATCCAACGCGTCGAGCGCGCGCTCCGAGGCCTCATCGTCCGAGACTCGCAGGTCCCCGACCTGGAGCGCCAGGGCGACGTTTTCCATCGCCGTGAGCCGCGGCAGCAGCTTGAAGTCCTGGAAGACAACACCGACCCGGCGGCGCAGCTCGGCGACACGTGAAGCCTTCAGCGTGTGGGCGGCGATGCCATCCACCCAGACTTCGCCATGTGTCGGGCGGATCTCGCGGTTGATCAGCTTCAGGAGGGTGGTCTTGCCGGCGCCGCTCGGGCCGACCAGAAACGTGAGCTCACCCGGCTCCAGAGCCAGGTGAACATCATCGAGCGCAAGCCGTGATCCGTACGCTCGAGTTACCCCGATGAACTCGACGATTGAGCGCAACTCCGTAAGAGGTAACGTGGAATTGCCCGGATCCTGGGTCTTAGGCGGTTAAGCGATGTAAGTTCTGGTGAAGACCGCCTTGAGAGCCTAAGACGTCGAGGTTTTCGCGGCTGAAGAGTCCCGAAGAAGTTGGCGCACCTCTTCGTCGGTGGTTTGCGCGAAGTCGTAGTAAGACTGGCCGACCGCAAAGAACGGCGAGGGCGTTGTGGCACAGACCACCTCTTCGACCATCGGACTTAGTGCGCGACACGTCGACTCGGGAGCAGCGGGGACCGCGACCACGATCTTAGCCGGGTGCATCTCCCTCAGCGCGCTGACCGCGGCCGTCATGCTCGAGCCGGTGGCCAGGCCGTCATCGACAAGGATCACGACTTTGCCGGTCACGTCCCGTGGCGGCCGTCCCTCGCGATAGGCGTGCTCGCGGCGGACGAGCTCGCGTCCTTCTTCCTCGGCGACGCGCTGCACAACCGCGGGGCGAATCCCAAGGCCGCGGACCACATCGTCGTTGATGACGATCAAGCCGCCGCTCGCAATTGCCCCCATCGCCAGCTCGTCGTGGTCCGGCACGCCCAGCTTGCGAACTAGAAAGACGTCGAGCGGCGCGTGCAACGCGCGCGCAACTTCGTAGGCCACGGGAACACCGCCTCGCGGAAGCGCGAGGACCACCACGTCGTCGCGGTCCCGGTACTGGTCAAGAAGGCCGGCAAGGACACGTCCTGCCTCTCGCCGGTCCTTGAAGACCTGGCTCGAATCAGGCGGCGAGGTTGATCCCAATTGCACGCAGCCGTTTGTTCAACGATTCAAACGCGAACTGCAGGATCTCGCTTTCGGTATGACCGTAGTCGGTGATGTATCGCGGGTCCGGCGGATCGAGCGTGCCGGAGATCAAGGGCAAACACTCGACCAGTGTCTTCTGGATAAGGGGTGCAAATCGTTCCGGGTTGTCGCGGACTGCCTCTTGCAGCACCTTGATTCCGAAGCTCACATGCCGCGATTCGTCGCGTGCCACCGCTGTGAAGCCGCGGTAGAACCCCCGATTCGTGTTGCCAAGCTCGCGCATCGATTCGAGCTCGAACCGCTGGCCGGTTAGCGCCAGAGTCGCCTCGACGACGATGTGATAAAGCGTGATGCCCTCGATGAATGCGTCGATGTCCTTCGGATTGCTCGCGAGGCGCTGGGCGGCCGAGGGGAGTCGATCGTAGAAGAGCTCGTTGTAGCCCTCGTTGGTTTCCGGCCGGATCTCGGCCAGGAGCTGGGTGAGGTTCTTGGTCTCGGTGCCAACCACCTCATGCCACCAGCGGTCGAAGAAAACGGTGTGCCGCGCCTCGTCGACCATCTGGGTCGACAGGAAGATCTCGATCTCGGGTGACGGCGCCGCCCAGACAAATGGCGCGAGCGTCGAGGTGACACGCTCCTCGCCATTGAAGAAGAGACGGTGCGACCACAGGGTCGCCTTCCGATCCTGCTCGGTTGCCTCGAGCCAGTCCTGCCGGTCGAGCGTGAAATCGAGGTCGGCGACGGCCCACTGCTGCGACTCCCAGCGTCGATACAGATCCATGTAGCTGGGCATGTTCTCGATCCCACGATCGATAAAGGAAAGGACGTCGTCGATGCGGATGTCGCCGAGCTCCGTCAGATTCGCGCGGGCTATGTGCTCGAGGTCGACTGCCATGATTTGGTTTCCATTACACCAGAAGGCCGGCTGGTTCCTACACGATGGTCGGAGCGGAGGTCAGCACTTCATCCTTCGGCCAGTGGGAGTGTGAGCCCCACTCGTTGCCCTTGCGGAAGACGGTCATGGCATGCGGATCGCTCTGGAACTTGTTCACCGCGGCGTCGAATGTGGCGAGGTCCGCATATTCGGTTTCGATGATGATGTAGTTGAAGTCGCCCGAAAGTGGAGACCATGCAGTCGCCTCGGGCAGGCCCAGCTTGCGGCTCGCGGCGTTCATCTCCGAGATCCAAGCCATGGCGTCGCGGTACTTGCCGAGATCAGCAACCACGTGCATCCGGTGACGGACCATTTCGAGACCCTCCGCGGCCTCCCCTTGAGAGCTTCGCCACCCGGCCGTGGCGGCGGGCGCCCCGATCATAGTCCGAGGCTTTGGGTTCAGCGTTTCCGGCGAGGCGCCGACGGGTAAGATTTGAACTGCAACCAAGTTCAGCTTCGTGGGGGCGTCCGGTCTCGACGGGGTAGTTGGGCTTCGGGATTGCGAGCCGAGAGCCGCGAGCGATACAGCGCAGCGTTTACAAACGCCAACAGAACAAACGGTCTCGCCCTCGCTGCGTAAGCAGTAGAGACGTGATCCCCGGGACTTAGATCCCGGGTGCTGCCCCCGGTCAATCCGGCGGACCGGGGAGCGGTATCACAAAAGACCGGATTGCCGCCTCGGGGGCGCTGCGGCCCTGAGGCGGGACACCCACCGCAGCTGGCAGAAGCGGATCCCGTCAGGAGGAGCCGCCAAGCGAGAACCAGAATCCTGGACACGCTCGTAGAGATCCCGGGGGACACTGCTTCGGACGCGAGTTCAACTCTCGCCGCCTCCACCAAGCTGAACTTGGGGTGTCGGCTTACGCGCCTCTCGACTGCGCGCTTGCGGGCGCCGACGAACGCAGCTTTGATCCTGCCTGCGACCCTTCGGGCCCTCGGAGCAAAACCACTCCGACCCACAGTGACCACAACAGCAATAGAGGAATGAACACAGGCGCCGGAACGACCGCGCCCGTAACGAGGGCTAGCGCCACCAGGAAGCCAAAATAGGCCAGCGGACGCGGCACGGCCGCAGAGGTCAGGGCAGAAAGGCTCACGACAAAAACCCACGCACCGATCAAGACACCGCCGGCCGCGCCGAGTGCATTCCCAAGGATCGCGAGGCTCGGAATCGCCTGGACCGCGTGTTGGGTGTCCAGCGCGAGATACACGCGGACCGTGAACGTAACCAAGAAGAGGCTGAAGCCTGCGTACCCGAAGGGGGCGCTGATGGCGCTCAGCTCTGGCGACGCTGCCCGGCTGCGTTCGGCAAGCGCGCGAACAAGTGCGAACGGAAAGGCCGACGCAAGGGCGAACAGGGCGCCTTCGAGGACGAAAGGCACCTGGCCCTTAGCGAGCAGTTTCGAGTACTTGGCTGTGTCGTTGAGGTCGGACGTGCTCGCTCCAAGCGCCGGTACAACTACCAGGAATAAGAACAGCTCGGCTGCGACCGCCACCGCGAAAACGACTCCCGCCGTCCCGCCGATCAGCTGCAGTCTCCTCACTTGAAACCTCCCTGGTTAGGCGGGGGCCAGGCGAAAGCTCGTCGCCGCGGCTTCCAACCGTTGCCTCTGAGTGATAAGCCACGACCTGAGTGCGACCGCATCGAACAATGTGCCCGCAAGCAGGAGTCCAGTACCGAGCCGATCTGCCACAACCGACCAGCCTGGCATCCCATCAGGCACCACGAGGTGACCGACCAGGTGCGCGGCCAGCAGGAGGGCACCGATCGCCGTGGTTCCGACCGCCAGCTGATTCTGGTGCCGCCGGAAATGGCGCCACACGACAAGGAAAACCAGCGGAGCGGTGAACAGCGATAGCGCGTGCAGCGCGTAGCCGATGTCGATGCTCATTCCAAGTGCCAGCAGCGGCGCAACCAGTACCGGGATTGTGCAGGCCAGGCACAGCGGCGCTGAAGGCGCCCACGAAAAGGCCACCGATGGCTGCGCACCGAATCGATGCGGTCGCTGACGGCGTTCTCGATCGGCGGGCGGGCGACGTGTCCTGCCGCGGCTGAACAAGTTGCTTGCGCAGTCCACGCAGAACTGGACCTGCTTCGGCAGATCGTCAGGCAGCTTCGGCCGGTGAAGAACCGCAAATTGAAGAGCCAGGCCACGGAGGCCCTCTTGTGAGAGCACGGATTGCCCGCGCTCGAGCGCCTGTTCGACCATGGCATCGAGCAGCACGGGCTCTTGCGGCGCCGCCTCTCTCGAGCTGTTCCGCGCGGTGGTGGCCGCAACTTTGCCAAGCGCGCGGGCGATCATCATCTTCGTTGCCCCGGTCGACAGTCCGAGCACGCGGCCAACATCGGCCATTCGCAGGCCGGCCCCAAATCGAAGCGCGATTCCGTCTCGTTCTCGATCGGAAAGGCGGCTCAACGCCACGCTCACCTCGGCCAGAACCTCCTTTGCGAGCAGAATGGCCTCCGGTAGTTCGCCAGGTCCGGTCTGGACGTTCTCGACGAGGTCGATGTCGAATGCAGGCGAGCTGTTCGATTGGGCATGGCTCCGATTCCAATCGATGACCGTTCGCTGAGCGATCCGCAACAACCATGGCGCGACCTCGCCCCGGCCAGGGTCATAGCGTCCCCACGAACGCCACGCGCGAGCGAAGACTTCGCTGGTTACGTCTTGTGCTTCGTGGTGGTCGCGAATCCTCGACCGCACATACCGCCAGACCGAAACGAGGTGGTCGCGGTAAATTTCGGCGAAGTCCAGCCGCTGCCCTACACCGTCGGTAGCCATCCAACCTCCCTCTGATTGGGCTCTCGTAGTGTATTTCGGGCCAGCCGGGGAAAAGTCACAACTTCCGGTCGAGTGGATGGGGCGCACAACGTACTGTTGACGAATGCACTTCGTGCTCGTGCATGGTGCGTACCACGGCGCCTGGTGCTGGGACGAGCTGCGCACCGAGCTGGAGCGCGGAGGTCACCCGAGCACTGCTGTCGACCTGCCCTGCGATGACGCCGACGCCGGGGCCGAGCGATACGTGGACGAGGTCATCCATGCGATTCCCAAGCAGGCCGAGGCGGTGGTCATCGTCGGGCACTCGCTGGCCGGGCTGACCATCCCGATCGCCGCCTCCCGGACCCGGACTGCGATGACGATCTACCTGTGCGCGATACTGCCCGTTCCCGGCCTCAGCTTCGATGCCCAGCGGGCGGACGTGGAGGCCCGATTCCAGCCCTCCAAGCCCCCTGTTGGGCACCCCGACGGCAGCGCCACCTGGTCGGAGGAAGGGGCGATCGAGACGTTCTACCACGACTGCGCTCCTCACGTCGCAGAGGCCGCGGCCCGGCGTCTGCGACGCCAGTACTGGAAGATCACCCAGGAGGTGACGCCCCTTCGCCAGTGGCCGGCGGTGCCGGCCGCGTACATCCTGTGCACTGACGATCGCGCCATCTCGCGTGCGTACTCGCTCCGCGCTGCGCGACGCCAGTTGGGGATCGATCCCGTCGAGCTGCCTGGAGGGCACTCGCCGTTCTTGTCTCGGCCGCGCATTTTGGCGCAAGCCCTGGTCCACGCGGCATCGACCTAATTCGTAGCGACCACCGGGCAAACCGGGTAACCTTCGCCCCGGTACCGACTTTGAACCACATCTGGCAACGGTTCCTGCTCACTAGCTCGCTTCTCGTCGGCTTCGCGGTCGGCGTGGCGGCGACTGTCTTCGGATACAGCAACCTCGCTTCCGTGGACGTCCATTGGTCCGTGTTCCACATCAACCGCGTGCCGCTTTGGACCGTGGCCCTCGTTCCAGTCTTCCTCACGCTTGCGGCCGGGGCTCTGTACCACTGGATCGACGGCCTGCACCATTTCACCGAGCACATGCGACACCGGCACCGTGTCCACGAGCTCGAGGCCGAGCTGGGCGCTCTGCGTGCGCATCTCGATCAGGTGCTCGAGATGCCGGACCATTCGGGGAAATCGACCAAGCCGCCTGCAAGGGTCTCGCTCCCGTCACAGGAGGAGGAGGAGGAGGAGGAGGAGATACCGCAACGCGCTGCGCTCGAAGCGCCGGGATCAGTTGCCTCACCTTCAGAACCCGAGCCGGCATCGCGCAAGGCGGGCACCGAGAGTCGCAAGCGGGTCAGGCTCACACTCGCCGCGCAGCCCGCTGCAGAGCAAGCCAACGGCGCGGACGCCAAGGCGACTGCCCAGCCGGCCAAGACAGACCCGGGAGCGTAGGCCGCCCACATGGCGGAGCGCCGACGTGCTGGTCGCCTTGTTGTCCCGCGACAGGCCGCGCCGGCCGACAGAATGCTGCTCGAGCGCAGCGCGATCGAGGAGCTGAGCCACCACGCCGACCCGTGGCGCGTCCTTCGCATCCTCTCGGAGTTCGTCGAAGGCTTCGACGCCCTCAACGGCGTTGGGCCCGCGATCACCGTGTTCGGTTCGGCACGCACCAAACCTGACGACCCTTACTACGCGGCAGGAATAGCGCTCGGCGCCGCGCTGGCCAGGCGCGGGTTCGCAGTCATCACTGGCGGGGGGCCGGGCATGATGGAGGCGGTCAACAAGGGTTGCCATGAGGCCGGCGGCCTCTCAGTGGGCTGCAACATCGAGATGCCTCGCGAGCAGAAGCTCAACGCTTACGTCGATCTCGGCGTGGAGTTCCGCTACTTCTTCGTGCGCAAGAACATGTTCGTGAAGTACGCGCGAGGTTTCGTGATCTTTCCTGGTGGTCTCGGGACACTGGACGAGCTCTTCGAATCACTCACGTTGGCGCAGACAGGAAAGATCGAGCATTTCCCGATCGTCTTGTTCGGCACCGAGTACTGGAGCGGGCTGCTCGACTGGATGCACAGGGTCGTGCTCGCCCGAGGCGCCATGTCGCCCGAGGACTTCGACCTCGTCAGCCTGACCGACGATCCTGAGGAAGCTGCGGCGATGGCGACAAGACCGCTCCCTGTCATGGAGGAGGAAGCCCGTTCCGAAACCGGCGAGCCCAAGGTGGAAGCCCGATAGCCGCCATCGCCACAGTCACACCCTCGCTCGATTTCTTCTTTCTCAACGACGGCGGCCAGACCTCGGACGTTGTAGCTCAGCGGATCGCGTCGTTCCTTGACGGCGCCACCAATTCGCTCGACGTTGCGATCTATGACCTTCGGCTGCAGACGTCACCTGGCGCCACAGTCCTCGCCGCGTTCCAGGCCGCCGTCAAGCGCGGCGTGCACGTGCGCCTGATGTTCAACCAGGACCACCCGGCCAACCTCCCAGTCCCGCCTCCCGCCGAGATCGACTGGGCATTAGTCGACCAGCTGAAATCATTCGGCGTCGAGACCAAACCGATTCCAGGCGTTCCGGACCTCATGCATCACAAGTACGTGGTGCGCGACGCAGGCACACCTCGGGCGGTAGTGCTTACAGGATCGACCAACTGGACCAACGATTCGTGGAATCGTGAAGAAAACGTGATCTTCACCGTCGCGTCACCCGATTCCGCCGCCATCTTCAAAGAGAACTTCGAGGAGCTCTGGCAGAACCCCGTGGTCGCCCTGTCGGGACGTATCTCGGCACCGTGGCAATCGCTCGCGGACTCCACCCGCGTGCGACCCTACTTTTGCCCGGGACGTGGGCTCAAGCTCCTCCACGCCATGTCAAGGTCGATCGCGTCCGCGCGGCGCCGCATTCGCATCTGCTCGCCTGTCCTCACTTCCGGTCCGGTGCTCGGCACGCTCGCCGAGGTCGTCCAGCACGGAGGGGTCGATGTTTCGGGTGTGTACGATGCGACCCAGATGGACCAGGTGAAGCATCAATGGGGCGCGGAGCCCGCCGCAGCATGGAAGATCGCTGCTTTTGACAGCATCATCGCCGCCGCACGTTTCGGCTCCAAACGCTCCACGCCGTACGCGATCGGCTCGGTGCATGACTTCATGCACGCCAAGCTCGTGGTCGCTGACGACTACGTCTACGCCGGCAGCTTCAACCTCTCGCACAGCGGCGAGCAGAACGCCGAAAACGTGGTCCAGATCGAGAGCCATACGGTGGCCGAGCTTTGCGCCGCTTACATAGACCACGTCGCGGCGCGGTACGGCGGCCGTCCTCTCGCGGGAAACTAAGCCCTGCCGAGTCCTCGGGTCCTTTGGGCGGTCGCGGCCCTGGCGGCGATCCTCGTCGCTGGAATGCTTCTCGTGCTTCCGCGCCTGCAACCGGCCACTGGAACACTGCTCGTGCTTGGCTCGGCCCGCTCACCGGACCGGCTCGCGCCGACGACGCTAGGCCTGCATGACAAATCGGGATGGTCTGTGCTCGGCTCGGTCTCGGGCTCCGTCCCGCCGGCTCCCGAGCAGCGCGAGCTCCTTGCGCTTAAGGTCGCTGTCGGCGATTACAACGGCGTTCGGTTTGGCGCCGACGAGCAGCCGGTGGCGATCTCTGTGGTCGCGGGCAAGGTCGAGCCGCTCCTGCTCGGCATCGAGGCCGGGCACCTGATCATCGGCGCCGCATACGCCGGCAACGACCAGGTCAACCTCGGGCTTGGGGAGCTTTCCGGCAAGTTCGTGGCAATGCCGCCTTTCGATCTTCTCGACCAGGTCGGCAACCCCTTCAACCACATCACGATCGCCGGCAAGGACGTCGTGATCGCGGCCTTCAATACGATGTGCCACCAGACCTGTCCTCTCTATACGGCACTATTCGCACAGCTCCAGAAGCAGAAGCTGCCGTCGAAGGTGCTGCTGGTCGAGGTGACCACGGATCCCGCGACGGACACCACATCGGCGCTCGCGAACTACGCGCTGAAGATCGGGGCGTCGTGGACGTTCGCGACCGGATCTGTGGATGCGTTGACCGCCTTCTGGAAGCCGTTCGGTGTCGCGCTCGCAAGCGGGGACAGTCACGTCTCGACGCTGGCGCTGCTCGATCGCCACGGATACATCCGCCTTGTCTATCGGGGCGTGCCGGACATCGGCCACGACATCGCACCGGCTCTGGTCACGACGCTTGGCGCTGAGGGCCTCCGCGAGCTGGCGTCTGGCGGCGACGGCTGGGGTACGCCTCAGGTGCTGCAGTCACTGCTCACGATCAACGGTCGGGAGCAACCTCTCTCAACCTCGAGTGGAACTGCACCGGCTTTCTCGCTGGTCGGCACAGACGGGCTGCGCGTGAGCCTCGCGAGCCTGCTCGGACGGCCGCTGGTGATCAATTTCTGGGCCACGTACTGCGCCCCGTGCCGGGTCGAGATGCCGATGCTTCAAAGCAAGGTCCCCGCACAGGCGGCCCGCCTCGTCCTTATCAATGAGGGCGACAGCGCCCAGGCCGCGCGAAGCTTCCTCGGGTCGGTGGGTGCCACCCAACCAGCTCTTCTCGATTCTGACCTCAGCGTCGGTCGGGCATATGGCGCCATCGGACTGCCGATGACAGTGTTCGTGCGGGCGGATGGTTCGATCGCTGCCCGGCACCTCGGCCAGCTCGACGAGCGCGTGCTGGCCGCCGAGCTGTCGAATCTGAGTGGTCAGTAGACTTCGGACTGAATTGCTTGGGGTGGTCGGGTTTCGCCGGCTTGCGGTGGTGACCGCCACCTTCGCTTATCTCCAGATCGCGCTCGGTGGCGTGGTTCGCGTCTCGGGCTCCGGCCTCGGCTGTCTAGACTGGCCGCTGTGCCACGGCCGCCCATATCCGCCCGCGGATCTGCACGCGATCATCGAGTACTCGCATCGCGCGGTCGGCAGTGTGACCGGGATCCTCATCGTCGCCACTGTCGTGCTGGCGTGGGCGATATATCGCAACCGCCGGCCAGCGGTGGCGTGGCTGGCGACGGGCTCGCTGATAGGCGTGGTGGGGGAGGGGGTGCTCGGCGGCGTGGTCGTCGTCAAGGAACTGTCGCCGTGGCTGGTGGTGGTGCATCTCGGCCTCGCGATGATGATCCTCGGGTTCCTGGTCGCAACGGCGGTGATGGCAGGCCCGCCGGTGGCGGGCGTGCCCGATCGTTCTTTCCGCCGGTTGGCTGCGTTGGCTGCGGGTGCCACGTATGTGCTCCTGCTCACCGGATCGACCGTCGTCGCCAGCCACCCGGATCAGAGCTGCCATGCGTGGCCGTTGTGCGGCGGCGGGCTCACAACCAATTTCGATGGCGCCACCGCATTCGCGATGCTGCATCGGGGAGCGGTGTTGGTGATCGGGCTCCTCATCGTGTACGTGCTGGTGACTGCGATCAGGCGATGGGGAATGCGTTCCGGAATCGGCCTTAGCGCAATTGCGACGTTGGCCATCTTCGGCGCACAGATCGCGGTCGGAGCAGGATCAGCATTGACCGATGGCCCGTTCTTCAACGGCCTTCACGTGGCGCTAGCCACCCTGGTCTGGGCCGGCGTCCTCACATGCGCCGTGCTCACACTTCCGCGCACCGACCGCAGCGTTGAGCTCTCCCACCTGTCGGTTGAGAAGAGCTCGGCATGAACGCGGTCACGGTGCGTTCCAAGGCCGCCGTCCTCAGCGTGGCGCGCGATTACATCAGCCTGCTCAAGTTGCGGATCGTCGCCCTCCTGGATGCGACGGCGATCGGCGTGATGATCCCGGCAGCGCATGGCCATCCCCGATTGGAGACCATCCTCGCCGTACTCGCCGGCGGCACGCTGGCGGCCGGAGGTGCTCACGCGATCAACTGCTGGTTCGACCGCGATATCGACGCGGAGATGACCCGCACTCGGCGCCGGCCGATTCCTGGCGGAAGAATCCCTGCCTGGCACGCGCTGGCAATCGGCGTCGCGCTGGTCGCGCTCGCCTTCGTCGTGCTCTGGGCATGGGCGAACCTGCTGGCCGCCGCCCTCGCGCTCGCCGGCGCCCTGATCTACGTCTTCGTCTACACGATCTGGTTGAAGCGTTCGACGCCGCTGAACATAGTCATCGGCGGCGCGGCGGGCGCAGTGCCGCCGCTGGTGGGCTGGGCCGCCGTGACGGGCCACCTCGACCTTGCTGCGCTGGCGATGTTCGGCGTCATCTTCTTCTGGACCCCGCCGCACTTCTGGGCCCTCGCGCAGATGATCAACGCCGACTACGCGCGGGCGAACATCCCGATGCTGCCCGTGGTCGCGGGCGAGGGCTCGGCGAAGCGCCAGAGCGTCGTCTATGCCGCGCTCACGGCGATCGTGAGCGTGGTTCCTTTTTTCACCGGCTCAGCCGGCGCGATCTACCTGGCCGGCGCGATCGTGCTCGGCGTGGGGCTAGTCGCGATCAGCGTCCTCGACCTCAACGGGAAGCGCTGGACCCGTCGTCTGTTCACCTACTCGCTCGTATACATGGCTCTTTTGTTCGGCCTCTTCGCCGTCTCGCCCTTCCTGCCCTAGAGTGTCACGCCCCCGAAGTTCCTTGCACCTTCGCGGCCTAGTCGGCCGGGCGCCTACGGCGCTGAAGCCTGCGTCGAGGGGCCCGGCGCCGCGTCGTCACGCATCAACAGATGCGCTCCTCCTTGCCCCACCCTCTCCTTGGCTCCGGCCGCCGATGCCGCGAAATATGCGGCGGATCTCGGGGTCCTGACACTCATGGAGATCGTCCGGCTCCACCTCGCCCGGATCGACGCCCTCAACCACATCCCGGTGCATGGTTTTGTGATCAAGCACCCGCGCGCCGGAGCGATCCTCGTCGACACCGGTGTCGGTTGGCCTTACGACCTGCTGAAGGAATGGAAGATCGTCAACCGCCACGCCGCCGACGCCCTCGCGGAACACGACCTGAGTCCGGCCGACGTGAAGATCGTGGTCAACACTCATCTCCACTTCGATCATTGCGGACAGAACGCGGTCTTCAAGCACGCACCGTTCTACATCCAGCGTCCCGAGCTGGAGCGCGCGCGGCGCGAGGAAACGTTGACCGCGGAGTGGTTCGATTTCGCGGGTGCTCGATTCGAGCTGGTGGATGGCGACGCAGAGGTCGCGGAGGGCGTCCGCGTGGTCGCCACGCCTGGCCACACGGTCGGCCATCAGAGCGTGATCGTCGACACTCCTGACGGCGAGGCGGTCATGATCGGCGATGCCGCATACACTTCCGACATCTACCGGGAAGGGGAAAATGCCGACCTCAGGCGTTGGCGGGGCCAGTACGCCGACCGCGCCGCATGGACCGGGTCGCTGCGGAGGCTGCACGACATGCATCCGCACGCTGTTCACTTTTGTCACGACACGCGCGTTGTTGAACTGACATGAGCAAGTTCGGACCGCTTGTGAGCCCCGAGTGGCTGCACGAGCACTTGAGCGAACCCGACCTCCGGATCATCGACTTCCGCTGGTACCTCTCAGGTCGTCAGGGTCGCGACGCGTACCTGGGTGGCCACATCCCCGGCGCGGTTTTCGTCGACCTCGACGCGGTGACCGGCAAAGGGCCAGGCCGCCATCCGCTGCCCACGCGTCAGCAGTTCCAGGACGAGATGCGCCGCGCCGGTGTCAGCGCCTCGAGCAGGGTGATTGCCTACGACGACGCCGGCGGCTCGATCGCTGCTCGCCTCTGGTTTTTGCTCGGCTGGTTCGGCCACGGCGCGCAGGCCGTCCTCGACTCCGGTCTGCAGGGCTGGGATGAGCCGCTCGAGACGGCGGTCCCCTTCGTTCAGCCGGGAGACTTCAAGGCGCGTGCGCCACAGCGGTCGCGAATCCTCGACTTCGAACAGGTGAAGCGACTGTCCAGGACCTTGAGGGGACGGGCTCGCGCCGCCAGTCGCGTGCTCATCGACGCCCGGGTGGGGGAGCGCTATCGCGGCGAGAAGGAGCCCATCGATCCGAAGAAGGGCCACATCCCGGGTGCAGTCAGCGCCCCATGGATCGACAACCTCAACGCGGACGCGCGGTTCAAGTCGCCAGATGAGCTGCGCCGCAAGTACGAAGCCCTCGGCGTGGATGGAAAGAATGGCGCGGTCGTGTATTGCGGCTCAGGCGTGAACGCATGCCACGACCTTCTCGCGCTCGAGGTTGCGGGCATTTCCGACGTGCGCCTGTACGCAGGTTCGTGGAGCGACTGGTCGCACCAGGACGCGCCCGTCGCGACGGGCGACAAACCCTGATGAGCCGCTAGGATTCGGCCGTGATCCTGACGGGAAAGCGAGTCCTCATCGCCGGTATGAGCGACCGGCGCAGCATCGGTTACGCGATTGCGGTCGAGGCGCAGAAGGCAGGCGCCGAGCTGTTGCTGACGAGCTTCGGCCGGATGATGAGCATCACGCAGATGACGGCTAAAAAGCTGAATCCCGTCCCCGACATCCTCGAGATGGACGTCACGAAACCGGATGACATCGCGGCCGCTTTAAAGGAAACGAGCAAGAGATGGGATCGGCTGGACGGGCTCGTTCATTCGGTTGCATATGCACCACCAGATGCGCTCGGCGGCGAGTTTTTGAACACGAAATGGGAGAGCGTGGCGACAGCGCTGCAGGTCAGTGCATTTTCTTTCAAAGAGTTGGCGGTCGGATTTCTGCCTTTGATGCGCGAGCATGGCGGATCACTCGTTACGTTGGATTTCGACAATTCAACGCAAGCCTGGCCGAAATATGACTGGATGGGCGTTTCGAAGTCAGCCCTGGAATCGGTTACTCGTTATCTCGCGCGCGATCTCGGGCGCTACAAGATTCGCGTCAACGCTGTTTGCGCGGGTCCTCTGGCCACCCTGGCAGCAAGCGGAATCCCTGGTTTCAAGGATTTCGAAGAGGTGTGGGGAGTGCGGGCGCCGCTGGGGTGGAACCTGCAGGACAAGACGCCGGTGGGCCGCGCGGTGGTGGCACTCCTCTCGGACTACCTGAGCATGACCACCGGCGAGCTCCTGCACGTCGACGGCGGCTACCACGCCATGGGAGCAGAACTGCCCCCGACCTAGGTTGGCACCACATCTGGTGGCATGGTTGTCACAAGCCCGCAACATAGTGTTAGGCTCTGCTGCAATTCTGAATTTCCTCGAGGAGGGACAGTTATTGCGGGAGTGCCTGGTCATCTACGTTGACGCCGCTCTCGACAGAAGCGGCCGGGCAGGATGTGGCCTGGCCGTTTTCATTAGGGGCCGCGCCGTCTACACGGAATCGTTCGGCTTCTCGCATCTCGGCGGTTCGGCCCAGCTGGAAGCGCACGTGTGCGCTGGAGCGCTGGATCTCGCCGCGGCCCGGTGGCCATATCACCGCGTCATCGTGCGCACGGATTGCGCGCCGGTCGTGCGCAGCCGGATGCCTTCGAGCGACAGCTTCCGCGTCGCCGTGCACGAGGTTCGCGAGCGGTGCCGTCGCGGCTGGCGTGTCGTCCGTTATGTCAGCCGTAAAGCGAATCCTGCACATGAATTAGCACGTGAAGGTTTGAAGAGCATTTCGCGTCAACCTGCTCTCGCTGCAGCGTGACCTGATCACAAGCCGTGCGGAAAAGCGTGGCTATACTGCGATTTGTCCGCACCAATTGATTTTGAATCAGGAGCCGAAATGTCAGCAGACGAGACGGCGCAGGGACAGCAAGGCACGACACGCAAGCGTCGCGGTCGTCCACTGGGCAGCAAATCGAAAACCGGTACACGGCGCAGGCTTGGGGGCACCGAGCTGATTGAACAGCTGAACAAAATGGTCGCCGAGCTCATCAAGGAGAATCGCAAGCTGAAGCGTCAGGTCGAGAAGATGACGGCGCGGGGCACGAAGGCCGCGAGCAGCACCGTTGAGCGCAGCTTGCGCACGATCCAGCGCCGGGTGCAGCGAGCGTTGGGCGCGCCCAAACGGCGCAAGCGGGGCACCACTGCGGCCGCAACCCCGACACGACGTCGCGCCACCACGAGGCGCCGCCGAAAATAGGGACCCCCGCGGAGTCCCAGACTCCGTGGGTTAAAAAGCCGGCTAGATTCCCGGCGCGTGCTCCATTTGTTTGGCCGTTCGATATGCGTCGACGATGCTGAACAGCCACAGCGCGCCACCGCCGAGCTCCATCGGCACGCCGATCACAGCGCCGATCGCGGTCAGGTCCAGGTCCAGGCCGAAGAATTGCAGGCCTCCGATGCCGAGGAGGTATGCGATGCCCTTCATGTTGTGGCCGAGGTAGAAGTGGCCGCAGCCGGGGACGATCGCAAGGGCGGCGGCAAGAGCAGGGCTCTTGCGCGTTTGGGGGTACACGCCTTGATATGGGCCTTGATACGCGCCGGAGGCGGGCGCGCCGCATCGTGGGCACGGCGCGGTGGGATTGGTGATCAGTGCACCGCAGCGGCCGCAGAGCATCTCGGATGCCATACCTCTAGGATGCCCGTTTTTACAGACTCCAAATCGTGGCTAGTAGGCCGGATTTATTCCGGCCGTCCCTGACGCCGCACCCTGTCGCTTGCGTTGCTAGGAAAGCCGCTTCGGTAATCCCATCCCGGGAAGGAGAGCAGGGGCGCGAATCCGGCCGCGTTGACGACGGCCTTGGGAACGGATACCGGTCGGCCGTTGAGCGCCCCGATGAGAGGGAACCGAGCCGGTTCCCTCTCATAATGAAATCGTGGACCTCGGCTTCACGGCTGACGAGGAGGCCTTCAGACAAGAGGTCCACGGCTGGCTCGACCACAACCTCCCGGCGGAGTGGCGGCACAAGGGCGTGGGCGGCTTCCGCGAGGTGGAGGAGACCGATCTTCAGCGGCAGTGGCAGCGCCGCCTTCACGATGCCGGCTGGCTGAAGCTCGCCTGGCCCAAGGAAGCGGGCGGCCGCGACGCTTCACCCGTCATGCAGGCCATCTACCAGGAGGAGATGGCCAAGGCGGGCGCGCCAATCATCCTCGGCCGTCTGGGCGTGAGCCTCCTGGCGCCGACATTGCTAGTGCATGGGTCGCAATGGCAAAAGGACACCTACGTCGAGAAGATCCTTTCCGGTGAGCTGATCTTCTGCCAGGGCTTCAGCGAGCCTGATGCCGGCAGCGACCTTGCGGGTCTTCGTGCTCGCGCCGAGCGTCACGACGGGCACTGGGTCCTCAACGGACAGAAGACATGGTCGAGCGGAGCGCACTACGCGGATAAGAGCTTCCTCCTCGCGCGGACCGACCCCGAGGCCGAGCCGCACAAGG
>Ga0137388_10000780_pt1 | contig 18493 bp, 14 predicted proteins | sample 15con2h14AmetaG_FD_104644 | JGI IMG/M metagenome (GOLD analysis project Ga0137388, IMG submission 104644) | Vadose zone soil microbial communities from Angelo Coast Range Reserve, California, USA - 15con2h1.4A metaG | ecosystem: Environmental > Terrestrial > Soil > Vadose zone > Saprolite...
ATCGGGCGGCTCACGAACACAGACGCCGCATTAGAAGCGCTGACCGTCGCGACCGACGGCACCACCATCACCTGGGATCGCAGCAGCGCCTCGCCCGAAGTTGACCGCGTTACCTTTGAACTCTCCACCGACGGCATCAACTACACTGCTCTCGCAACTCCAACCCGCATCGCCGGCGGTTGGCAACTGCCAGGCCAAGATTTGCCCACTCGACAGAATATCTTCGTACGCGCTCGCGGCTTTTACTCGACCGGTGAATCTGACGGCTCGGACTCAATCGCCGAGTCCGTACGCAACGCCTTCATCTCATTATCTTTCCTCTTCTAAAGAATTGATAAACGGGAGCGGAACCTAGTCAATGCCGCCGGGCAAAGAGAGATGCAGGAATCACAACCCTAGTCTCAGCCGCATCTCTTGAGCCAGCCTGCTTTCTTCGCATATTGTCTTTAGACGGCCTCGAGCGCGGGCACTGTAGACCCAAATTTTCTGAGGCAGGTAAAGTCCTGTTCGAGAATTCCGACGAAAAGTTTTTGCACTTGAAATGACCGCAGCTTCGACCGCTACAATTCCAACGCATGGCAAGCCGCCGGCGATTCTCTCGCTTATTGGCGACACGCCACTCGTCGAGGTCACGCAGATCGACACCGGGCCGTGTCAGCTTTTCCTGAAACTGGAATATCAAAATCCGGGCGGCTCGATTAAGGACAGGATCGCGCTCTCGATGATCGAGGCGGCGGAGCGCGAGGGAAAATTGCGACCCGGCGGCACAGTCATTGAAGCAACGGCAGGGAATACCGGGCTAGGCTTGGCGCTCGTTGCCGGCGCCAAAGGATATCGCGTCTTGCTGGTGATCCCAGACAAAATGTCGCAGGAAAAGATTTCCCACGTGAAAGCGCTCGGCGCCGAAGTACGGATCACGCGGTCGGATGTAACGCGCGGCCATCCGGAATATTACCAGGATGTTGCTGCGCGACTCGCCGAAGAAATTCCGGGCGGATTTTATGTGAATCAGTTCGGAAATCCGGCAAATCCTCTTGCGCACGAGCGCACCACGGGGCCGGAAATTTGGGAACAAATGCGACACGATGTCGATGCGATCGTCGTGGGGGTCGGCTCCGGGGGAACGCTGACCGGGCTTGGGCGTTTTTTCAATCGCGTTAAACCGCGGCGCGGCATCGAAATGATCCTGTCCGATCCAAAGGGCTCCGTGCTTTATGAATATGTTAAGTCAGGCAAACTGATCGAAGCTGGGAGCTGGGCCGTCGAAGGCATCGGCGAGGATTTTATTCCGGAGATTGCAGACATGTCGCTGGTGACAGAGGCATTCGAGATCGACGACGAAGAAAGTTTTGCAACGGTGCGTGAGCTCTTGCGCAAAGAAGGAATTCTCGGCGGGTCATCCACAGGCACGCTGGTGGCTGCCGCTCTGCGCTATTGCCGGAAACAGACAAAACCAAAGCGCGTGGTCAGCTTCGTGGTGGACACTGGGAACAAATATCTTTCGAAGATGTACGACGATTTCTGGATGGCAGAACAAGGTTTTATCCATCGTCCGCCGCACGGAGACTTGAGCGATCTGATCTCACATCGTTATGAAGCCGGCGAAGTAATTTCCGTCGGACTGACAGACACGTTGCTGACCGCATTCAAACGCATGCGCGACGCAGATGTCTCGCAACTGCCAGTCGTCGATCACACTGGGCGCGCTGTCGGGATTCTTGATGAATCCGATGTACTGGTGAAAGTGCACCGGGATCCTTCGCACTTTAACGATCCAGTGAAGAATGCCATGACCGATAAGCTCGAAACGCTTCCTCCAACCGCAAAAATCAAGGACCTTCTGGAGGTTTTCGATCGTGGCCGCGTCGCCATCGTAATGGACGATGACAAATTCCTCGGCCTGATTACGCGCACCGATTTGCTCTCGTATTTGCGGCTTCACATGCCGAAACAGTGAACCGCCGATTACGCGGATTACACGGATAGGAAACGATGATCTTGCCTTGTCTTTTATTTTTATCGGCGAAATCCGCGCAATCCCCGGTTAGATTTTAGATCGACATGAAAAAGCAGCACGAGTTTGCGACGCGCGCGATCCACACTGGCCAGGAACCCGACCCTTCCACCGGCGCGATCATGACCCCGATCTACGCAACATCCACATATGTGCAGAAGAGCCCCGGTAAGCATAAGGGCTACGATTACGCGCGCTCGATCAATCCAACGCGGCTCGCATATGAGAAATGCATCGCCGATTTGGAAGGCGGCATACGCGGATTCGCATTCGCATCAGGTCTGGCCGCGATGGCAACCGCACTCGAAGTGCTGGAGAGTGGTTCACACATCGTCGCAAGCGACGATCTCTACGGCGGCACGTTTCGGTTGTTCGATAAAGTGCGGCGCCGTTCCGCCAATCTTGATTTCGCGTACGTCGATCTCACCGATGTAGAAGACTTCGAACGGGCGATCAAACCAAACACACGCATGGTTTGGATCGAGACTCCGAGCAATCCACTGCTCAAGCTGATCGACCTGGAAGCGATCGCGAAGATTGCCCGCGAGCACAAGATTATCTCGGTCTGCGACAATACATTCGCGACTCCGTGGATTCAGCGGCCGATCGAAGCCGGCTTCGATCTGGTGGTCCATTCCGCCACTAAATATCTGAATGGACACTCCGACTTGGTCGGCGGTGTCGCGGTGGTTGGCGAAAATAAGGAACTCGGTGATCAGATTGCGTTTTTGCAAAATTCAATTGGCGCAATTGCGGGACCGTTTGAAAGCTTTCTAGTCATGCGCAGTTTGAAAACGCTTGCTCTGCGCATGGAGCGACACTGTTCTAACGCGCTCGAAGTTGCGCGCTGGCTGGAGGAACAATCGCAAGTGAAATCGGTCAGTTACCCGGGGCTAAAATCGCATCCACAACACGACCTCGCTCGACAGCAAATGCGTAGCTTTGGCGGCATGGTGACGATTGTTCTGAAGGCCGATCTCGCTGGAACGAAACGGTTTTTGGAAAACACGCATCTGTTTTCGCTGGCGGAAAGTCTGGGGGGCGTTGAGAGCCTCATCAATCATCCTGCCCTCATGACGCATGCTTCGGTTCCGAAGGAACAACGTGAGGCGCTCGGCATGACCGATTCGCTCGTCCGCCTGTCGGTTGGCGTAGAGGACGTCCGTGATTTAATCGACGACCTGAAAACCGCGCTCGAAGCGATCTGAAATGGGAACGGATCGCCGAGCCGTCCGTTAACGCCGCGGCGCGCCCGGCGGTCGCGCCCTACGAAGCCGTTTCACAGAAACGCTCTACAATTGCTCGCGATTTCGTTTAATCTTTCACGCCAATGGGCAATACATTCGGCCAACTCTTTCGTATCACGACGTTTGGTGAATCGCATGGCGGCGGTGTCGGTGTCGTGATTGATGGTTGCCCCTCGAACATCGACATCTCCGATGCGGAGATTCAACGAGATCTGGACCGCCGCCGCCCGGGTCAAAGCAAAATTACGACGCAGCGAAAGGAAGAAGATCGCTGCGAAATTCTCTCCGGCGTCTTTGCAGGGAAAACGCTCGGCACGCCTATCGCGGTTCTGGTGCACAACAAAGACGCTCGGCCCGAAGATTATGCGCAGATGAAAAGAGCATTTCGACCGTCACATGCCGATTTTACTTATGAGGCCAAGTACGGAATTCGGAACTGGCAGGGTGGCGGTCGCGCGTCGGCGCGCGAAACCATCGGACGGGTCGCGGCGGGCGCAGTCGCGAAAAAGGTATTGTCGATCTTGCACTCCGAGTTCGAGATCCTCGCCTACGTTGTGCAGATTCATGAGGTCATTGCGAAGATCAATCGTTCCGACTTGAAGACGAAGGACGTGGACAGGAATGTTGTTCGTTGTCCGGACTCCGCGGCGGCGAAGAGAATGGAGGTCCTCATCGAGCAAATTCGCGACGAAGGCGATTCGGTCGGTGGCGTGATTGAGTGCGTTGTTCGTGGCGTTCCGCCCGGGCTCGGCGAGCCGGTTTTTGACAAGCTTGAGGCTGACCTGGCGAAAGCGATGCTGAGCTTGCCAGCAACCAAAGGATTTGAGTTCGGCGCTGGATTTGGGGCGACGCGCATGCGCGGCTCAGAGCATAACGATCCATTTGAAATGCGCGCCTGCAAAATCCGGACAGCGACAAACAATTCCGGCGGCGTACAAGGCGGGATCAGTAACGGCGAGGAAATTTATTTTCGCGTTGGCTTTAAGCCGACTGCAACAATCGCGCGCGAACAAGAAACCGTGACCGCTTCACACGAGCAAACCAAGCTCGCGGCGCGGGGTCGCCATGATCCGTGTGTTTTGCCTCGGGCGGTGCCAATCGTGGAAGCGATGGCGGCCATCGTGCTTTGCGATCACGCGCTGCGGCAAAGGGCAATCAGCTTGCGGGATCGACCGACGTGAAACCCGAACTCCAAGCGGTGGCTGGCTCGCCGCTGTGGCAGGGAGTTTTCGTTTCGTTCGTTGTCATTCTCCTTTTGTTCGAAGTTGTGCGCGGTTGGCGACTCGGCTTGATGCGTCAGCTAGCGCGTGTCGCCGCGCTTGTCGCGGCATATGTTGCTGCGTTTTTCGGCGGCCGGTTGCTTGTCCCGATATTGCGGCCGTTTTTTAAGATGCCCGATATCGTGCTGTCGATCTTAGGCGGCGCAATGCTTGCGCTCGCTATCTATGCGCTCGTCATTAGCGTCGGAATGGTTTTGTTCAAACGGTCCGGCCAACGAAACTCCAAGTTCATCCAGCTTCTTTATGGATTCGCAGGGGCAGTCGTTGGATTGTTTTACGGTGCCTTTCTTCTCTGGATGATCGTGGCGAGCGTTCGTGGGATCGGCACCATCGCCGATGCGCAAGTCAGCAACCCAGCGGGTTCTTCGTACGCTGGCCAGTCCGCGACGTTACATGCTCTCGATGTGCGGCGTCGTTTTCTCTCGGGGTCAAATGAGGAATCCACAGCACTTGCTCGGTCGCTGGCGCGGTTAAAGAATTCGCTCGAACTTGGGCCTCTGGGAAATGTGGTCAAGCAGGCGGACCCCATTTCACCGAAGACTTATGAAACCTTTGGGAAAGTGGGCAGTGTACTTTCCAGTCCGGAACGCGCGCAGAAATTCCTCACGTTTCCAGGTGCACGCGAATTGAGCGAGCATCCCAAGATAGTCGCCTTGCGAGATGATCCGGAAATCTCTGAAATGATCGCGCAGCGACGCTTTCTCGATCTTCTCCAAGACCAGCGCATCATCGACGCGGCAAATGATCCGGCCCTTGAGAATCGCCTCAAGAAATTCGATCTCGTAAAGGCATTGGATTATGCAACCCAGAAGTAATCGCAATGCGCTACATCATCACCATTGGTCTTGAAGTGCACGTCCAGCTTAAGACGCGCTCGAAGATGTTTTGTGCTTGTCCCGTTCAATTTGGGGCCGCACCAAACACCCATACTTGCCCGATCTGCCTCGGCTTGCCAGGCGCCTTGCCGGTGATGAATCACGAGGCGCTGCGCATGACGGTGCTAACCGGATTAATGCTCGGGTGCGACATCGCGCCGGTCTGCAAATTCGATCGCAAAAACTATTTCTATCCGGACATGCCGAAGAACTATCAGATTTCACAGTACGACATGCCGCTTTGCACCAATGGCAGTGTGCCATTGCACGACCTCGCTTATCCGAAAGACGCGCAAAAGAATATCGCGACAACCGATAAGGAAGTGCATCTCGTGCGCATTCATCTTGAGGAAGACGTCGCGAAAAGTTTCCATTTCGAAAACAGCACGGGCATCGATTTTAACCGCGCCGGCACTCCGTTGATGGAGATCGTAACTCAGCCCGAAATCAATTCGCCAGAAGAAGCGTTCGCGTTTCTCACTTCGCTCAAGCAAATTTTAATTTACGGACAAGTCAGCGACGCCGACATGGAGAAAGGTCAGCTCCGCTGCGATTGCAACGTGTCCGTGCGAGCCCAGAAGGAGGTAGAACTCGGGGCCAAGATCGAGATCAAAAATATGAATTCGATCAGCGGGGTGCGACGTGCTCTGGCTTACGAAATCGAACGGCAGATCAATTCGCTGGAGCGTGGGGAAAAATTAGAACAGGAGACTCGAGGTTGGAATGATGGCGCGGGCGAAACATTCCTTATGCGCGCAAAAGAATCGGCACACGATTACCGTTATTTTCCAGATCCAGATTTGGTACCGGTCAAAAGCGAAGTGCTGCTTGCCGATGCCCGCGTGCGCGTACCCGAACTGCCGAAAGCGAAGCGAACTCGTTTCGTTGAGCAATATCAGGTGAGCCCCTATGACGCCAGCGTGCTGGCGAACGATCTCGATCTAGCGCGATATTTTGAGGCGGCCGTTAAAGGCGCAAAGAAACCAAAGAACGTTGCCAACTGGATTCTGAACGATTTGCAAAACGCACTCAGCACGGCTGGCAAGACCATCAATGATTGTCCGATTCCACCCGAGGCGCTCGATGACTTAGTCGACTTGGTTGACAGTGGAAAAATTAGCGGCAAACAGGGCAAAGACGTTTTCGGCGAGATGTTCGCAAGCGGCATGGGCGCGGCTGCGATCGTGAGGGAAAAGGGAATCGAACAATTGAGCGATGCCAGCGTGATTGACGAACTCTGTGATCAGGTAATCGCCGCGAATCCAAAACCAGCGGCAGATTTTAAAGCGGGCCATGTCGCGTCACTTAATTTTCTTAAGGGACAGGTGATGAAGCTGTCCAAGGGCAAAGCCAATCCCCAGTTGGCCGGCGAGATTTTGGAAAGGAAGCTAAAATCGTAGCACAGACGTCCTCGTCCGTGGGGCGAGCGGGCTTCCAGTCTGCTTGATCTCGCAGGCGAGACACCCACCGGCCCCACAGGTAAGATGCCTGTGCCACTATGCGCATCTTAATCGCTCCGGATAAATTCAAGGGCTCGTTGAACGCGCGCGAAGTCGCAGAGAACGTCGCGCAAGCCATACGCGACGTCTTGCATGACGCGCAGATCGACATCGTGCCGATGGCGGATGGCGGCGAAGGAACCGCGGAAGTTATTTGCAAGGCGCTCGACGGCTCCTGGTTGAAATGCAAGGCGCACGATCCACTCGGTCGCGAGATCGACGCCCGTTATGCGTGGATCGAAAATTCCAAACTCGCTGTAATGGAGATGAGCGAGGCAGCCGGGATGCGGCGCCTTTCGCAGAGCGAGCGAGATCCATTCCTAACGAACACATTCGGCGTTGGAGAAATGATTTTAGACGCAGCGCAACGCAGCGCACGCGAAATAATTATCGGTCTTGGCGGCAGCGCGACAAATGATGGCGGCTTGGGAATGGCGCGTTCGCTTGGATTTCAATTTTTTGCGGGCGATGAAGAGTTGGCTGGCGGCGTAAGTGAGCTGCAGAGGCTGACGCGGATCGAAGCTCCTGTAGTGGCAGGCGTGGCGCCCGCAAGTTCGACATCGCAGCCGACACGGCTGCCTCCACAGTTGAAAATTGTTGCAGCCGCTGACGTGCGGAACCCATTGCTTGGCGAGAATGGCGCAACACGAGTGTTTGGTCCCCAGAAAGGCGCGACTGGAGACAAGGTCGAGATCTTGGAACGCGCGCTTACGAAACTCGCGGACGTTGTTTCAAAGGAATTCAACTTTGACTATCGCGACAAAGCTGGCGCAGGTGCAGCAGGCGGACTCGGATTCGCTTTGATGAGTTTCTGTGGCGCGAAAATTCAGCCGGGCTTCGATGTGGTCGCCGAAGCAGTCGGACTCAAATCGAAAATGAAAAGTGTCGATGTTGTCATCACGGGCGAAGGGAGTTTGGATCGGCAAACGCTCGAGGGAAAGACGCCTGCCGGCGTAGCGCGGCTTGCCCGAGCACTTGGCAAGCGCGTTTTCGCGATCGTCGGCCACGCCAGCGATGATCGACAAGTGCGTAAATTATTCGATGAAGTTTATGTCCTCGCGCAGCCAGGGATGAGTCAGAAGGAAACGATGGCGCGGGCGGCTGAATTGTTGCGCGAAAGAGGGCGGGAACTCGGACGCAAAATGTAGGAAACCTGCCGATTTGGCCATCAGCGATTGATGACGATTTACGTCTTGCGTTCGCCGATCAACAGCGTGCGCTCCAGAAAGTGAAGATCCTCTGAGTCGTAATAGCTCGTATACCAGGGTACTTCTTCGATGGCGTGTAAGTTCACTTCCTTGAGGTTTTGCGTACGATCGCGAAACGCGAAATGGTCTACCAGCCGGATCGCCTCGATCGCAAAAACCGTCACGGCATCTAGGTCGTGAATTTCAAGCAGATTATCGCCGTTCTTTTGTTCGGGATTAAAGGCGAGATTGCTTGAGCCGCAATAAAGGACCGGCTCCTTGCCCCTGAAATCCACGACAACAAACTTGTGGTGCATGGCGATGCCAGGGATCGGTGCTTCTTTGTTAAAGGGCGGAGGAAGAACGTGCGCGCCCCCCTTTCCGTCTACCCGCACCCCGCGCCTGGTGTGCGGCTTGTAAAGCGTGATGATTTTAGTCGTGTCGGTGATGCCATAGGAAAAAATGTCCTCCTTATCGTCGCGAACTACTTTTATGGCGTTCAAAATCGAACTGTCGCTGTCGTCCTTCATGATGGCGAAAAGCACGTCAGTCTTCATGTGATTAACTCCATCGGAAATAGCAGTGAAGAACTTTGTGGCCGCCTCTTTGCTGTGAGGCGAGAAACGAATCGTCATCTCCGGAGTTTTACTCTCGTTAAATTCGCGGCCCTCCTGCGTCGCAAAACTGGTGCCATGGAAATTCTTCATCTTGTCGGCGCCAAACGAAGCGTCAAAGACCTGGGCGTAAAGTGTCGCAACATTTCTGTTGCTAAAAATGATGAGGTGATTGGCGTTGATATAGAGCCCGTTCGTGGAAAAATTGGTTGAACCGGTGAGGACTTTTATCGCGTCGTTCGTCGCCTTCTTTTTCTGGATGAAGACCTTCGAGTGAGCTAGGCTTTGAAAGCGTCCGCGAAAAATTGCGCTGGGAGCTTTCGCCTTTTCGTTAAAGAACGCCTCAAACTTGTTTTCAAACGCGTCGGTCTCGGCGTGCGTCTTTGAATTGTCGAGTAAAACACGCAATCGTCCTTCTTCAGCGAGTCGAATCAGCTTGTCGCAAACGACCGGTTCATCGAGGTCGAACGCAAAAACATCCAGCGCCAGAGTGTTATCGGCTGAGGTTTCATCCAGGAATTCCATGATCCGTGCCCGCGCCTGCCAGCCAAGCCAGATATGCTGATCTTCAAACGTGTAATCCTCCATCACATCCTGCCCGTTCTTCTTTCGCTTGGCCGAGCCTGATTTGGCTTTAATGTCAAAAATCAAATCGGTCTTGTTAGGACGCACCTTATTGTTGTTTCCGAAAGGTTCGTGTAGGCCTGCGACTCGACGAAGCCCCGCGTGAACCCGATCTGTAGGGACCGACATCAATCTGCACGGGGACAGTAAGGGAATGATCCAGCGGCTGGAGAATCTCGTTCGCCATGTAGCGTGGCGTGACTTCGTATTTGTAGGTCCCGTAAAATGGCTCCTCAATCTGATGAAACGTTGCCGGGACGTGCACCCAGCGAAATTTCTGAATCGGCGAAAAGAATGTGCTGTGAGCGTTTTCGGGCTTGATGTTGTTCTTTTTTAGGATGGCCGCCGGATAGGTTAGGAGATTGGTCAGGTAATACCGCTTTCTAGGTCCGGGCGTGATAGGGACGCTGAAACCCGCGAAATTCTTCGTCTTGGATTGATCGAGGTCGAATGCGAGCAGCGTCATCGCATCCTCCTGATAGGCGCGGACGCTTACCCCGTTTTTTTGAGTTGGGAACTTCCATTGTCTTCCTCCTATTTTGGACCGGATGCCGAACAAGATTCCTCGCGCTCCTACATTATCTCGCATAAAACTCACGAAAGTATTTTGCGGTTTCGACGTAGCTCCATGCCCAGCGCGCGATATCCTTTTGTTCATCGAGGGTAAGCTGCCGCCGGATTTTCGCAGGCGCTCCGAGCACGAGCGAGCCGGGAGGAATTTTCGTCCCTAAAGTGACGAGCGCGTTTGCCCCGAGGATCGAGCGCGCGCCAACTTCCACATCGTCGAGAATGATGGCACCCATCCCAACAAGCACTTCATCGTCGATCTTGCATGCGTGCACGATAGCGCCGTGGCCCACGGTGACCAGCTCGCCGACCGTTGTTGGATAATTTGTGTCCAGGTGGGCGACAGCATTATCCTGAATGTTCGAGCGCGGTCCAATGATGATGCGGTTGATATCGCCGCGCAGCACCGCCCCGTACCAAACGCTCGATTCTTCTGCTAGCGTAACGTCGCCAACTACCGTCGCGCCTGGGACAACCCAGACGCTGGAATGAATCGTCGGGCCTTTTCTTAAACGCACAGCAATTCCGGCGTGTCCAGTGGGCAGTGAATCTGGTTCGACATGCATTTCGATGTTCGATGTTCGATGTTTGATGTTTCATTTGCAACCGCCCAACTCCTCCGGCCCCGACTAAACGTGCATCATAAGCGACTCTGCGATCAGCTGAGGGCCGGAGCGGGAGCACCGGCCTTCGCCTCTGGCGTGGCAGACGATTAAGAACGAGAGAATGGGATTTTCTTCTTGTGGTGCATGGACGATTATAGCGGCTTGATGCCCGAGATCCCCACCGAAGGAGTCACGCCATTCGTTTTCTCCGATCCTACCGGGAAACGCTGGCCGCGCCTGCGCCTGATTCTGCTCATTGCAGGCGTGCTGTTTTTCCTCGCGACCGTTCTGTTTGTTCAGACGCTTTTTGTCGCACCGCAAATGAGGGTGCCTTTTTCTCTGCGGCAATTGAAAGGGCAGTTGAAAGCGTTGCAAAAAGAGAATCCGGCCGGCCAATTGTCTCCGAGTTCGTTGCTCTGGCAGAAATTTGGCGCGGCGCGACAGGCGGCAAAAAAACTCAGTGGCTCAGCACCTACCCCTCTGCCGCGGCCGCGAAAGAAATCGCCCAACAATGAAGTGCGGCTCGCATTTTACACGAACGGGGATGTCTACAGTTACGCGTCCCTCGAGCAGCACGCGTCGCAGATTACACATGTGTGTCCAGAATGGATGACAGTGATCAACGGACTCGGCGAGTTGCAAATCGACGCGGACCCTCGGCTTCCGAAACTTGCCGCGAACAAAGGAATTGCGCTTATGCCGCTGCTCACGAACCTCGTCGGGGACACCTGGCAACCGGAGGCGATCGAAAACCTGGCGCACGGTCCAGCGGAGCGACAGGATCGGTTTATTCAAAGAGTGCTTGCGGTCTTACGTGATGCCAAGGCTTCAGGAGTGGTGGTCGATTGGGAGCAAATCGACCCGGTTTACAAAAAAGACATCACTGGATTCATCGACAAATTCGCCAACGCCTTACACGACGACAACAAGGAGCTTTGGCTCTGCGTTCAGCCCGGCCAGGAGTTGGATTACATCGACTTCGATGAGCTTGCGGATAACGTCGATCGTTTTGTGGCGATGTTGTTTGACGAAACGTCCGACACAGATCCGCCGGGGCCACTGGCGTCGCGTTCGTGGTTCGAAGGCTGGGTGCGCGTCCTGCTGGAAGATTCGGACGCCAAGCAATGGATCATCGCGCTCGGTAGTTACGGGTATGATTGGACGATTGGCGGGAAAAAAGCGGAGCTGATCAGTTTTCCAGAAGCGATGAGCCGCGCCAATGATGCGGAAGTCGAGAGCGCAGAAGTGAAGGCGCCGAGTTACAGTCCTTATTTTTATTTTGAGGATGGGAACAAAGAACATGCCGTCTGGTTCCTAGACGCCGTGACGTTTCTTAACGAATTGCGCGAAGTGCGCGATCACAAGGCGGGCGGATTTGCGGTCTATCGGCTCGGCAGCGAAGACCCAGCGATCTGGGATGCTTTGAGCGTGCCGCGCGATTTCAAAGTGGACGATCAAACGCGTGAGTCGCTCGAAGTTCTCAAGAGCACGGACACGATTGCGGACGTGGGTGATGGCGAGATTGTTACCGTCGACGAAAGCCGGACAGATGGAATGCGCAAGCTCGCGGTCGATGCGGAGGGCTATCTCACGGCGAAGTACGTAAAATTCCCGGAGTTTCCGACGCTTTATCATCAAGGCGCAGGCGGTGAGCATCAGGTGGCAATCACTTTCGACGACGGGCCCAGCCCAGAGTGGACTCCGAAAATCTTAAGCATCTTGAAAGCGGCAAACGTGAAAGCCGCCTTTTTCGTCGTGGGCGCAAATGCGGAGCGTTATCCGGGTCTCGTGCGTCGCATTGTCGACGAAGGGCATGAGATCGGGAACCACACTTATTATCACCCAAACCTCGCGCTTTGCTGGCCGGAGCACATCCGGCTTGAACTGAACGCGACGCAGCTTCTGCTCGAAACGATCACGGGTCGCGCGACAACGTTATTCCGCCCGCCTTACGCCGCTGATACCGAGCCATCGCAACTGAGCGAACTGATCCCGCTGCAAATCGCTGAAGATCTCAATTACATGGTCGTCATGGAAAGCATCGATCCGCAAGATTGGGCTAAGCCGGGCGCGGACACTATTCTTCAGCGCGTGAAGCAACAGCGGCGCGACGGCAGTATCATCCTGCTGCACGACGCGGGTGGCGATCGCTCGCAGACTGTCGAGGCACTGCCGCGCATTCTGGATTGGTTGCATACGCGCGGTGATAGCGTGGTGCCCTTGAGTACACTTCTCGGCACGACGCGCGATGCAATCATGCCGCCCTTGCAAAAGAATGGGCAATCGCTCACACGTCTGGTCAGCAGCACCGGATTTCGCGTTTTTCACGGCATCGAGGAATTCCTTTGGGCGTTTATGATTGTGGCAACGGCGCTTGTGGTCAGCCGCACGCTCGTTGTCATTTGGCTGGCGTACCGTTTTCGGCGGGGACCGACAGCGGATTTTGCGGAGCCAATCAGTGTGGTGATGGCTGCCTACAGCGAAGGGAAAGTCATCGCGGAAACTTTGCGCGCGCTTCTAGCTACCGATTTCAAGGGTGAAATCGAAGTTATCGTTGTTGACGACGGCTCGCGTGATGAGACAGCCGCCGAAGTTGAGCGCATTGGACATATCGATCCACGCGTTCGCTTGTTGCAGCAGGAAAACCGGGGTAAAGCCCGCGCACTGCAGCGCGGTCTCGCTGCCGTACATCATGGCATCGTCGTTTTCATCGATGCCGATACGCAATGTCAGCGCAATACGCTCCCGCGCTTGCTCGAACCATTTGCCGATGCGCACATCGGCGCTGTGTCGGGTCACGCGAAAGTAGGAAACTTGCGTTCGTTCATCGCGCGCTGTCAGGCGCTGGAATATACCTGCGGCTTCAATCTTGACCGACGCGCTTATAACCGCTGGAACTGCATCACCGTGGTGCCTGGCGCGATCAGCGCGATTCGCAAGGGCGCAATCGACGAAGCGGGCGGCCTGAGTTTGCAGACACTTGCCGAAGACACCGATCTCACTTTGTCGTTGCACAGACACGGACGGCGAATCGTTTACGTCCCTGGTGCGATCGCGTGGACGGAAGCGCCCGAGAGCGTGCGTACGCTTGCGCGGCAGCGCTTTCGCTGGGCCTACGGCACGCTGCAATGTCTTTGGAAACATCGCGACATGGTGTTCAACTGGAACTATCGCGCGCTCGGCTGGTTCAGTTTGCCGAGTATCTGGTTTTTCCAGATTATCCTCGTGGCCGTCACACCGATGGTGGATTTGTTTTTGCTAGCCTCACTGCCATTTGGCGCGTGGAGCGCAGTGATGCCGTTTGTCATTACGTTTCTGGCGATGGACCTGATTCTCGCGACGCTTGCCTGCATTCTCGAGCGCGAACCGATTGTGCGCGCCTGGCGCATTTTGCCGATGCGTGTGATTTATCGCCCGATGCTCAGCTATTGCATCTGGAAGGCGATCCTGCGTGCGGTGAAAGGCGCGTGGGTCAGCTGGGGCAAACTTGAGCGCACGGCCTCAGTGCCAGTGCGCGTTTAGCCGATCATGGCTCTGGCAGTTTTCCCCGAATAACGGTCAACGAGTACGGCGGCAAATCATAAAATCGAGATGCCACACCACGGAAATGGGAGGGCGGCATGCTGCGTAACGGATGTCCATTCGGCCCGTCGTCATGCCATGCGTATTGCTGGCGGGAGAATTGAATTACCTCAACCTGGCTGGCGAGACTCATTGGCGGCTGTGTGTCAGAGAATCTGAACTGAGCGGTGAGCCGCGCTGGATGCTGGGGATGCTTGTTGATTGCTAGCAGCGCCCATTGCTTATCCGGCCGGCGCACCGCATAGACGCTGACAGCGGGCAGCGATCTTAAGCCGCGCTGTTTAACGTTTACAGAAAATACGTCGTGCTCTTCATTCGTGGGCTGCATCCATTCTTTCGTGATCAGCCGGGCATTATAGTAACCAGACAGGCGATTCAGCTGCTCACTGTTGGGGTTTAGCTGCAGCATCATGAGGTTACCCCAGGAACACTTGAGCTCATCCGTCAGGTAGTTTGGCTCATATCCATATTGGTAAGACTTGGAGCCGCCCAATGTCAGGAAAGTTCCTACCGTATCTGCACTAAAAAGCGCCCCTTCCATATCTACTTCATGCCGTCCGGCAAATACGGAATAGCCGTATTCGGTCATCAGCCATGGAATCGTTGCAGGCACACCATCGGCTCGCAAACTGGTCATCATTACACCCAGCCGGTTTGGGATTTCTAACAAGTGCGGTGCCGCATCCGAGCAGACGTCGTCGAAGGGATAAAATTCGAACGAGAAAAAATCGAATGGACACTGTTTAGCGCGAACATGACACAGGAACCGGTTCATCCAGGAACGATTGCCAGACTCGTCAGGCCAAGTCAGTAATTGCGAGTCGAAATTCTGGAGACTGGGCCCTCCGAGTTTCAGGCTCGAAGACAGCGCTGAGAGACGGTGAGCAACTCCAGTGTAAAGTGCGGCATAATCCTCGGGCAAAACCCACTGGCCATCCGGCTCTTCGCCCAGCTCGATCCCTTCCAGAGGATACTGCCGTTCCAACAGATACTTGATTTCAGTGGTTGCGTTCTCCGGCGTGTCGTACAAAACGCCAACCGGCACGAGGACTGGCAAACCATTCGTGAGTTGGCTTCTTAGAACGAAATCCAGCCCAGGTTGTTCGACGCTGTAATCAATATCGGTCGGTCGATGCCAGGGATCTGTCGATGATACATAAATCACCGTCTGCTTATGTCGATCGGGCGCATGATGAATGTAATCGTGAAAACGCCCTTGGCCGTCAGTTCTACCGACGTCGATTTCGCGAATCGCAACGCCAAGCCGATCGCGAATATCTGGTGATGGCTCCTTGCTGACTGGCGCGCTCTGTTTCATCAGAATTCGGATGAATCGAACCGAACGGGTCTCTCTAGAAAGTCGGGTGTATTCGTTGCCACCTGAGCTATGGTCGACCGCGCCTCGCCGGAACACGTGCCATTCATCGTTCCGATCCCGGTTCAAGTGCATCGGATCCTTCCCCGTCCAATAATCGACGTGATACTGTTCAGCGTACGGTGTGCCCCAACGAATACGGATGGAGTTTACCGGCTTGGGCGCGCCCAAATCGATCACTACCCACTGCGGATGGGCGTCATGAGGTTCGCCGGTAAAGTAAGAATCCAGGTATGGATTACTTTTCCAAAAAGAATCTTCGTCGCCATCTGCGATTCGAGAGTACCCGTCATCGTTCGCCTGATCGATCGTATTTCCACGACGTGGCAAACGATACCCATATGAGACAAGGATCGGATCGGCGACGGAATTATCCGACGTCCAATAGCCACAGTGATGGGATGCATCGCTCCAAGTGCCGCGGTGGTTCCAATGCCAAACCTCGCCTGCTAATTCCGTGCGCAGCCGATACGTTAAAGGCCCAAGTCCCGTTGACCGCATTTCGGCAATATTTTTGTCGGTGAACATCCGCGCGCATTCGCCTTTTTCGTGCCCGTCAATGCCTCCGCCCAGTGCTTGTGTCGGTACGCATTTATTTACGGGCTGATCCGCCGCCACGACGGCCACAACGGCAAATGGACGCTGCAGATTCGAAAGTGCGCCTCCTTTCAAAGGCGCTGTCTCTCCCACGAAAAAGGTGAGGCAAACCAAAGTGAGCTTCGTTTCGATTTGATGCATGCCGACAAACTCGAGCTAAAACAGAAGATAGCAGCGCGCGAATAAAGCAAACTCAGTGCGTGCTGGACAGATACAACGTTTGCACAGAATTTGCGGGCCGAATGCGCGGGAATGCAGTGTTTGCAGTCGTTGTTGTAGCAATTGCGTCGAGTCTGGCGCTACTTGGGTGCCACGAACGCGCGGCAGTGTTGCAGGTCGATCCGAATGGTCCAGTTGAGGTTGTCGTTCCCGAGCATGGCGCATACACGGGCGCGTTCATGGATTTCGGCGACGAGGAAGATGACGTCACGCTGGAAATGATCGAGGACTTCGAGACAATGGTGGGCAAACATCAAGCCATCATCGCTTCCTCGAGCTATTGGGGTGAGCAAAGTTTTCCGACGGACAATCTAAATGTCATTTGGCGACACGGTTCGTTGCCGCTCGTTTTCTGGTCGCCTTGGGACAAACCCTATGAAGAAGATCGCGGGCCGGGCAAGTTTAATTTGAACGAGATCATTGCCGGGACGTGGGATGGGTACATCGACAAGTGGGCCGACGGGGCTCGTGACTTTGGTCATCCGTTAGTTGTCGTCTTCGGCGTTGAAATGAATGGGACGTGGTTCCCATGGTCAGGAGCCTATTACGGCGGCGCCGAATGGGACAAAGATCGCAACAATTGGAAAGGCCCGGAAACATTCCGCACTGCCTACCGTCATGTGGTCGATCGCGTTCGTGCGCGTGGAGCTTCAAATGTTAAGTGGATGTTTCACACAAATAATTATCCCTATCCGTATGAGACCTGGAACTGCGCGCCTGCTTACTATCCCGGTTCCGATTACGTCGATTGGCTCGGGCTCAGCGTTTATGGACAGCAATATAAGGACGAGCCAAATCCAGACATTCCTTCGCTGGTAGATTGGCCGTATAAGGAAATGTGCAGGCTTGATCCGAAGAAGCCGATCATGATTGCCGAATGGGCGACCGGTGAATTTCCGCATTCGACGAAAGGCGGCGGGCTCGGCAAAACTGATTGGATTAAAGAGGGACTCAAGCTGTTTCGGACGCGTTATCCGCGCATCAAGGCCGCGGTATACTGGCACGAGCGCTGGCAAAACGCTGACCAGTCTTACAGCAATCTGCGCATCAATTCTTCGGTCGAGTCATTGAATGCGTATCGCGAAGGCGTCGCAAATCCCGATTGGCTGGGCAATTTGATTTTGCGGGCGATTCCGAGTCCCAAGTAATGACAATCAACCAAAGGGTTGAGATTGGCGCGGTTTAAATCATGAGCGGCAAAAACAGATTCCCGGAGGAGTTGTTGCTGAACGAGCCCGACCGCGGGCACCGTTTGATTCGAGAATTCTACCAGCATTACGCCGACATAGCGAAGACGCCGAATTATTACACGGAAATCGGTCCGCAGCACGAAAAGACCTAGACAACCTTCTATCGTCGCTGGCTGGAGAGAAACGGCCACGATCAGCGAAGTCTGGGCTTGGATGTGGGATGCCGCGGCGGAGTCCTCGTTGGAATGGTGGGACTAATTCGCTGGATCGGCGTGGATATTGACGAGGCTGCATTGGAAGTCGCGCGCGAGGCTGGTCTTGCCTGTGTCGAAATGGACTTTACTTCCGCTATCAACTTTCAAAATGCGAGCTTCGATGTAGTAATGATGACCGAGGTCCTGGAACATCTGCCTTATCCCGCGATCACCGTCCGCGAAGTGCATCGAATTTTGAAAAAGAACCGCGGCAGCGCTTACGTCGGTTCGGTTCCGCTCGATTATCATCTGTATCGACGCTGGAAGGTGATGCGCGGCAAACGGCTCTCCGGAGAACAACTCCATGTTCATCATTTTTCTTTCAAGGAGCTCGACCAGTTACTCAGATTTTATTTCGACAATGTCGAGTATCTGCCACTGAGCGGCACGGCGCAGCGCTATCCCCGCTGGAGACTCCCATACAATCTGTTTGTTCGCGATATTGCCTGGGCGGCAGCTTCACCCAAAGCAGAGCCGGGCCGCTGGAATATAAGGGAAAAGTTCTGAGTTATTAGGTTGCCGCGTTCTTTCTCGGAAGCGCGTAGACAAAATCTGCATTTGGCGGCGTCTTGAATATAAAAGACCGTGAAAAGGTCATGGAGAATGTCGCCATTCATGAAGATTGGAGAAGTTGTTTTTCTGAACTCGCGCCCGGCTTGCTGCTCTTCGCCAGGCAATGGGTGCGGTCGCGTGCCGATGCGGAAGACATCGTCCAGGAAGCGTTTGTTCGTTTTTGGCGACGCAATCACGCGATCGATAATCGC
>Ga0137388_10000791_pt1 | contig 18394 bp, 15 predicted proteins | sample 15con2h14AmetaG_FD_104644 | JGI IMG/M metagenome (GOLD analysis project Ga0137388, IMG submission 104644) | Vadose zone soil microbial communities from Angelo Coast Range Reserve, California, USA - 15con2h1.4A metaG | ecosystem: Environmental > Terrestrial > Soil > Vadose zone > Saprolite...
CCAATGCCCACGTTGGAAAATCCATAAGAGTATTGGTGAGTTGGCTTGCAACCGGACGCTGTTCTGCTATGGTTTTGCGCTGGCGGTCGAACGGAGGAGAAACCCCTGATTTCGCGGGTTAGCGTCTCCGGGAGAAGAGCGAATGCTCAAGTCCGACTTGATCAATATCCTCGTTGCGAAACGCGGCATTACGCAGAAGCAGGCCGAGGCGACGATAGAGACCATCTTCGAGTCGATGAAGGAGGCGCTCTGTCGGGGCGAGAACATCGAGATTCGGGGGCTCGGCGCGTTTCACGTCAAGAATTATCAGGGATATCAAGGCCGTAACCCGAAGACCGGCGAGGTCATCCCGGTGAAGCCCAAACGCGGCCTGCTCTTTCGCACTGGCAAAGAGCTTCGCGATCGCGTCAATCGACCCGGCGGGGAGTCTGCCTCGGCGGACACCGGGAGCAGTGGACCCGGACCGGGCGGCGGCACGCCGTAGCTTTTGGTGCGGCGATGCCGCGTCAGTCGCCTTTCGGTTCGGGCTCGAAGAACCGCACCAGGGCGTCGCGTTTCCGATGGGCATCTTCCATCGCCAGCTCAATCAAGTCCTTGGCGTACGCCCCGTCAAAGAGCAGGTAGCTTGCCAGGTCCGCCTCGCTGACGAGCTGACTCTGGGCGATCCGGTGCAACATCTTGGTCGGCAACGATTGGCCGCTGATCTCACCTGGGCGAGTGCGCCGGGCGTGATCCGCGGCGATGGTGGCGATGTCGCGCGACGGTCGGATCACCAGATCCTCCACCAACCGATACGGCTGACCCCGGGTGAGCTGAACCACCTCGTTGATTTTCGGAACAAAGCTCTCCCCAAAAAGTTTCTCGCCGGCCCTGAGCAAGTTGTTGAAACGGCGAAGGCGATCGAGATCGTAGTCGGAAGGATCGAGCATCAACGCGTTGAGCACTTTTCCCATCAACATTGGCGTCGTCGGATACGACGCCAAGGGCCGGCTCTGGCGCTTTTCTCCCGGCGGACGATATTTGAGCGAGATGAGCAAAATCTTTTGCCCTCCCAGCCGCAACGCGGGGCCAAGCGGCATGGACTGGCGCAAGCTGCCGTCGCAGAAGAACTCGTCGCCGATCTTGACCGACCGAAAGAGCAGTGGGATGGCGGCGGATGCCACCGCGTGCTCGGGGCCGATGATCGCCGCCCGGGCCTCGGTATAGGGATCTCGGCTCCAGGGCGGCACCCCGCCCTCTTTTCGCTGGACGAACACCACCGAGTTCCCGCTGGCGATTTCGGTGGCCGTTACCGACAGCGCGGAGAAAAGCCCCCGGGCAAGGTTGGCCGAGATTCGCGGCCAGGGCGGCCGGGTGCGGACCATCTCCTCCAGCGGTTCCGGATGGAGGATGTCATAGAGCCGCCAGCCCTCCGAACGAACGGGCTCGTTGGTGGCGGCGCGCCACATCTTGCGCGTCAAGCTCCATAGGTTTTCGCCCTCCACCTTGTAGACCTTCTCCAGCGAAAGCTCGGTCCACATGTCGCAAAGAAGCTGCCCTTGCCGATCGGGCGTATCCATCGTCGCGGCGAGAAAGCAGGCGGTCACCGCGCCGACGGAGGTGCCGCAGAGAATGTCGAACCGGACTTGTTTTCTGGTCGCGGGGGGAAGCTCTTCGCGAAGATAGCGGATGATGCCGGCCTCGTACGCGCCGCGCGCGCCACCGCCGGAAAGAACCAGCGCCACCGGCGAAGGCGCGGGTGGCCGAATAAAACTTGCGTGCTCGTCGGGGGGATTCATGCTCCCACCGACCCATGAGCGAAGGCAGGATCGGAAAAATGCACTCCACCCCGCGGACCGCAGATGTCCCTCAACGCTTTCATCCCAGGGTGGGCGCCAACTTCATGATCAAGCTGATCGTGGACGGGCGGGCAATCCTGGCCAAGGCTCGCGACCTTTCGATGGCGGGACTCTGTCTGATCGGCGAATTTGGCTGCAGCGACCACACGCTCACCCTCTGCATTCCCCTTCCCGGGGATCGCGAGATAGTGACCCGGTGTCGGATCAAGCGATGGCACCCGGACGGACTCGCGGTTGAATTCGAGCAGCTCGACTGGGACGACCTGTTTGCGCTCGCGCGGTATCTGCACCCTCGCCTTCCCTGAAGCTTCGGGCCGGTCGCGGTCTAGCAGGGTGTTGAAAAACTGCTGCGCAGCCCATCTGCATTGTTGCGGTCCCACCGGGCGTGCTCACGTACCGCCTCGTACGCTCCGCGCGCCAGGCCGCCACCGCGCCTCGCATCTGGGCTTGCTCGCGACGTTTTTTATCACCCTGCTAACTCTCCGCGGGCAGGCGAAGGCGGGCGACCAGCTCCATCAAATCGGTCCCGCGAAACGGTTTGTGGATGTAGCCGTTGGCGCCAGCCTTCATCGCCGCCGCAACATCGGAGGGCTTCGCCTTGGCGGTGAGCATGTAGAGCGGCACCGCGCTGGTGGCGGGATCGCTTTTGATCATCCGGCAGACGGTGATTCCATCCAACCCTGGAAGCACGACATCGAGCAGAATCAAACCGAACTCCCTCGACTTGACGAGCTTGAGACATTCGATGCCGTCGGAGGCGCAATCCACACTCACGGTACCTTCGCTCAACATGCTTCGCACGAGCTCGCGGATCACCGGCTCGTCCTCGACGAGGAGAATTCTGAAATCACTTTCCACGATGCTGTCTGACACCAGCGGTGAGTATAGCGTTAGGCGCGACAAGGCCCTATGGATACGAAATCGCGGCTCCGCCTCGCAGCCAGCAGCGCAACCGACCAGATACGCGCCCGCGACCCGGGTGGGGGTGAACCCATCTCCCCTTCCGTCAACTTCCGCGGATTAAAGCAGCGCGGATCTCAGGTCTTCGCCCCGGAAACAATCAGATCTCCACCACTCCGCTCTGCTCGGTCCATCCTTCCAACCCATTGGGCAGACGAACCTTCACGAAATTGCCCGACCGCTCCAGCAACCGGAGCTTCAGACCGGAATGCACCTCGAAGGAGACCTTTGCCGTGTCCCTGGGAAGCTCTCGCGCGGGCAGCGTCTTCGCCGTCACCACCGCGTCCGAGACGGTCTCGCGCACGTACACGTGCGCGGCCAGCACCATGCCGATCGGGACGGCCAGCGCGAAAATGGAGATTCCGGCGATGGCGATCAGCATGCGTCGGCTGCGCGCGAACCGGAGCAGAAGGAGCAACGCCAAACCGACCTCCCAGGTGGCCAGGAAAAGCGCGGCCACCGCGTCCGCCGAGGTTGCCGCCACCACCCTCTGGATGAAGGGCTCCTCCGAGGCCCCTCCGACGACCTGATCCAGCTGTTTGGAACGGGCGACCGCGAGGTTGGCTTCGATGTCCGGCGCCGAGCTTCCCGCTCGCCGGGCTCGCTCCAGATAGAGCACCGCGGCGCCGAGATCGCCTTGGGCGAGGAAGGTGGTTCCCAGATTGAACAGCACGTCCGCACCACCGAATCCGTGGTCGAGCAGCCTCTGATAGCCATCGCGCGCGCCGGGGTAGTCCTCCCGGTCGTAAGCGTCGTTGGCCTGGCTGAACAGAGACTGCGCCTCCTCCGGGGTGTAGTACGCGCTTTGCGCGAGCACGGTGGCGAGGAGCATTCCGGCGATCATCGCTGCTCCCAGCTCTCCATCGCCGCTTCGGCGTCGTCGAGCACGCGCTCGCGTTCGGGTTGCGCGCCGCCGGGGGCAAACCTCGCCACGTCGCAGTCATCCAAGACGAGGAGAACCTGGGCGCGGCACTTCTCGGGCACATCGGCCTCGCTCATCCGCGCCGCGAGCGCATCCCGGGTCAGCCCGACCACCGGGAGGCTGAGCTTTGCCTCGAGAAACTGCACCAGCGCCTTTTCCACCTCGGCATAAAACTGGACCTGATCGCCGGTTTTCTTCAGCTTCTCCGCCGCGCTCAAACGCCGCCGGGCCGCCCGGGCCCGCTTCTTTTTCAAGTTGACTTCATCCTCATGGCTCAGGCGGGCCCGGACCAACCCCACCAGCGCAAGCGCGAGCCAGGCTCCGATCGGTGCGAGCAACGCGGGAATGAAAAAACGGCTGCGCCAGAGGGGTTCGCCAGGCTGAGAGAAATGCGCCTGGTGGCGCAGGGGCCGCAATCCACCCGCGCCGAGAACATTCTTTGCCGCGTTCGAATCTGCCGAGCCGCTCGCGCCGGAAGCAACCAGCTTCGCTCCCTCTGAGCCGGTGACCATCAGCTCGATGGGGTCGGTCCTGGTGGTTTCGTAATGGCCGGTGTCCGGATTGAAATAGGACATCGCGAGGGCGGGGAGGGTGAGCGATCCGGTCTGTTGTGGCATTACCAGGTACTCCTGGACGCGCCGTCCACCGACCTTGCCTTTGCTGCTGCCCGGCTTTTCGTTCACCGTCGGGTCGTAGATCCTGACCGAGGCCGGTCCGGTCAACGACGGCGTCACCGCGTTTTTGAGATTGCCGCGACCCTCGAGGCTCACCTTCACCGTCACCGGCTGCCCAAGCTGCACTTGCGATTGAGAAACTTCCGAGGAGAGCCGCCATCTGCCGACGTTGGCGGTGACGAAGCCGGCCGGGGCGCCCGGCGGCAGCGGTTTGACCTTCAACGAAAGCTCGTTTCCGGTTCGATGCAGCCGCCGGCCGGCGAAGAGAAAGCCGGTGGTGATCTCCGCTTCGGCGGCCCCGATGGAAACCTTTCCTGCTTTGACCGGAAACAGGGCGCGGCGCTTGAGGAGGTAGGCGCGATACGGGACTCCGTTGAGCACCTTCTGCTCGCCGGTGAGCTGGGTCGGACTCTCCAGATCCTCGCTCCAGAATCCATCCAGCTTGGGCAGGTTCACCGCATCCACCGATGAGAGGTCGACCCGGGAAAAAATGTAGAGGGAGAGGGTCACCTGGTCACCCACGAAGACCTCGTCCCGGTCCAGCGAGGCGCGCAGAAACAAGTCCGAGTCCGAGCGCGGAACGTCCACGTCGGGAAAGCCATCGGCCTCATCGTCGAATCCCCCCAATCCAGGGAAGTTGAACCGACGGAAGGGATCGTTGGGGCGCGGTGACCCTCGCTGGGCGCGCGGATCCTCGACGTGACCGCGCTTCACGGTGATCTGCACGGGCTCGGTCTTGTACGTTTTCCCGCCGAGCGCGACCACCGTCGGAGGAATGGTCAGCGTCCCAACTCGATTCGCGCGCATCAGCAGCGTGTATTTGTGCGTTCGCTTCATCGTCGCTGGACCGCCCCCGCCCAGCTGGTAGGACATCTGCGAGCTCTCCGATTTACCCAGGACGTTGAAGTCGGAGCTGGTGGGGAATTGAATCTGTGCTGAATCGGGCGCATCGGAGACGGTGACGGTCAGCCGAAACGCGTCGTCCAGGCCGACTTCGGTTCGGTCCACGCTCTGGGAGAGCTCGATCTCCGCGCGCGCCGGACCCGCCGCGGCGAGCACGATCACCGAGAGGCAACCCGCCAGGCGCACCCTACCAATCCTTCTCATTCTGCTTCCTCGGCTTCCGCTGCTGGAACTTCCACAGCTGCAGATTCTTCTCGTTCTGCTTCATTGAATCCAACATTCGCTCCGCTTCTTCCTTGCTCAGCTTGGCCTCTCCCACAAAACCGGCGTCCAGGCCGCCCTCTTCCGCCTGTTCCTTGCCCGCGTCGGTTCCGCCATCTTGCTGCGGTTCCCCTTCAGGGCTCTGCTCCTGACTTTGTCCGGCATCGGTTCCACCATCGCCCCGGCCGCCGTCACCGCCACCTTGGGACCGGCCTCCGTCCGTCCCGGCATCGCCCCCATCGGCTCCTCCGTCCCCTCCGCCATCCGCTGAGCTTCCTCCATCCCCGGCATCCGGCGGGCCGGCGTCGGGAGGTCCGGACGTCCCCGCGTCGGGTTTGCTCTGGGGTGGAGGGAGGTTTCGAAGCACCACCTCCAGGTTGTGGCGCGCATCCGCGTCCCTTGGATCGAGGGTGAGGGCCTTACGGTACGCCCCGATCGCCTCCTTGGCACTACCCAGCTCCGCCCAGGTGTTGCCCAGGTTGTAGTAGTCCTTTTCTTTAAGGTCGCCTCGCTCCGTCTCCGCAACCCGGCGATAGGCCTCTTTCGCCTCGTCCTTGCGGCCAAGCTTGTAGAGCGCATTGCCGCGGTTGAACTCCAGTGCCGCGGAGGACGGCAGCTCCTTCTTCGCCTCGTCGAACGCCTGGAGCGCTTGATCGTAGCGGCCGTCCTCGTAAGCCTTGAGCCCGCGCTCGACCACCGGATGATTTCGTTGCAACGGGCCGAGCGCGAAGGCCTGGGGGCCGAAGGCAAGCAGGGCGCTCATCCCGACCGCGATTGCCGCACGGGCGCTCGCCCTCGCGTCGCCGATGCGGGAAATCAGGTGGGGACTCCTCATCCCGACCTCTTGGAAGCCCAGACGAGCATGCCAGCGGCGAGCAGCGCCAGTCCCGGACCGGCGAAGTACTGGAAGCGCTCGTCGTAGCGAACGGTGAGCCGGCTCTCCAACTCGCTCTTCTGGAGCTTGTCGATTCTCCGCGCCACGTCGGTGACCGCCACCGTGTTCGGCTCGTAGAAGAACTCGCCTTCGGTGGCCTGAGCGAGGGAGGCCAGCGCCGCGCGGTCGAGCCGGGTGAGCACCGTCTCTCCGCTGGCGTCCTTCTTGTAGCCGGTCACCTCGCCGTTCTTGTTCACGATTGGAATCGGCTCGCCGGTTTCCGAACCGATCCCCACGGTGAACACTTTGATCCCGGCTTCTTGAAGCACCGGTGCCGCATCGCCCACCTCGCCGGCGAGGTCTTCGCCGTCGGAGAGGAGGACGACCACCCGGTCCTTCGACCCCCGGTCAGCGTTGTCCAGGACCTGCTTGGCGAGGAGCAGCGCTCCGCCGATGTTCGTTCCGCCTTGCTGCATCTGCTCGGGATCGACCGCGCGCAGAAACATCTTCGCCGCCGCGTAGTCGGAGGTGAGCGGGCACTGGATGAAGGCGTCCCCGGCGAAGACGACGATCGCCACCCGGTCGCCTTTCAGCTCATCGAGCAGGCTCGACAGCTCGAGCTTTGCCCGCTCGAGGCGGTTCGGGGGCACATCCCTGGCCAGCATCGACTTGGAGGCATCGAGCGCAACGACGACGTCGATTCCCCGGCGCTTGGTGAGCTCGGCGCGGCTGCCGCACTGGGGCTGGGCGAGGGCAAAGGCGAAAAGCAACAAACCCAAGCCGTAGAGCACCGCCTGCAGCGCCGGGCGAGCCGCCGACACCCCCGGCGCCAGCCGCGAGATCGATCCTTCGGGAATTACCTTGCGGATCCTCTGCAGCCTTCGAAAGGCGAAGAGGATCCCGATTCCGCCCAGCGCCGCCGCGGCGAGGCACAAGAGGAGGAACTCCGGCTGGGCGAAGCCGACCGGATAGCCAAGAAACGTAAATCGCCAAGGATGAGCGGGGCTCACGGGAAAATCCTGAGGAAGGTGGCCCGCAAGAGGAGCTCGAGGGAAGCCAGCGCGAATGCCCAGACGAGAAATTCGTGGAAGCGCTCGCGGTAGTTGGTCATTGCCCCTCCCTCGAGAATCTTCGATCGCTCCATCGCATTGAGGACTTTTTGAAGGCCGTTCTTGAGCTCGTTCCGGTCGGTGGCGCGGTAGTACTCGCCCCCCGTCATCTTCGAGATCTCCTGCAGCAACCCGGGGTTGACCGGGATGTCCATCTCCCGCCAGGCGGTGTTGCCGAAGAGGTCCTGGCCGGCGGGGAACGGAACGCGGCCGCCCTTGCCGACGAGGATGGTGAACACGGGGATCTTGAAGGCCTTCGCCATCGCTGCGGCATCCAGCGGCGAGACGCGCCCGGCGTTGTTGTCTCCGTCGGTGATCAGCACCACCACCCGGCTCTTCGCGTCCGAGTCCCGGAGCCGATTGAGCGAGATGGCGAGCGCATCGCCAATCGCGGTTCCGTCCTCGAGAACGCGGGTGCGCAGCTGCTTCACCAGCTCCTTGAGCACCGCGTAGTCGAGGGTCAGCGGCGACTGGGTGTAGGCGACTCCGGCGAAGACCACCAGCCCAATGCGATCGTTGCTTCGGGAATCGAGAAACTCGGTCAGCACCTCCTTGGCGACATAGATCCGATTGTGCGGCCGGAAGTCGCCCGCCTCCATCGAGGTCGAAAGATCGAGCGCGAGCACGATGTCGATCCCCTCTACCGTCAAGTCGCGCACCTTCTCGTCGCGCTCCTGGGGACGGGCCAGGGCCAGCACCGCGAGCGCCACCGCCGAAATCCGGAGTAGGGGGAGCGCCTCGGTCAAGTACGCTCGCCACCCGCGCCGATAAGAGGAGAATCCATTGACCGCGGAGAACCGGAACACCGCCCTCTTCCGCCGCTCGAAAATGGCCCAGGCGATCAGCAGAGGAATCGCCAGCAAGAGCCAGAGCACCTTGGGGTTATGAAAGATGAGCTCGGTTGACATGGCTTCTAGTCGACGCCCGCGCCGCGGACCTGGGCAAGGCCTTCGCCTGCTTCCACCCCCTGCAGGGGGGTTCGCCTCACCAGCTCGTAGGCGAACCCGAGCGCCTCATCGCATTGGGCCGAAGGCGCCGGGTGCTTGGCGAATTTCACCAGGTCGGCTTGAAAGACGAATTTTTTCAGCTCCTCCGCCGGCAATCCCGGAGCGTGGGCCTTCCCCAAAGCCTGGAGGAGCTCTGCGCTGGTGCATTCGAGCGCCTCGAAAGCGTACCGCTCTCCCAGGTAGGCCCGGACGATCTCCGAGAGGCGGAAGTAGAACTCGCGCACGCGTCCCTGCGCAGGCAGGTTCTGCCCTCGAAGCTCGTCCAGCGCGCCGAGAATCCGCACGTCCAGGGGCGCCTTCGGCTCCTGGACCGTCCTCACCGGTTTGTCGCGCTTGTGCCAGCGGTAGAGCGCATAGGCCAGGGCGGCCGCCGCGAGCAGAGAGGCGAGCACCCAGAGGAGGCGGTAGCTGCGCACCGGAACGTCTTCCGGCGGTTTGATGTCGCGCAGCGCCTCTCCCTTTTCGGATTCCTTGGACAAAGAGGAGATGCCCTCCACGTCCACACCGGGAGCGACGAACTTGCCCGCTCGATCGGCTTCGAACACCTCGAAGGTCAAGTCGGGCAGCTTTTTGTGACCCAGCTCGAAGAGCGCAAGCTTGAGGGTGAAAGTGGTGGTGGCGCTGTCCTTGGCATCGACCCGATTGCGGGTTTGACCCAGAAGCTCGAAGGCGCCGTCGCTCGAGGGAGGACGAAGGTCGTAGCGCTGCCCGAGCCGATGGCGGATCACCAACTCGTACGAAAACGGCTCTCCCAGCTGGACCCGTTCGGGGTCGGCGCGGCTGCTGAAAGAGAGCGGTTGAGCGAGGTACGGCGTTTTCGAACCAGCGTCTGGCGGCGGGGCCACGCCGCAGTGCTGGAAGGTGAGCAGAGCGCCCCAGCGGCTCATGCCACCAACCTCCGAGCGCGAGCGCGGAAGAAGCGCGCCAACGCGGAGACGTACTCCTCTCCCGCATGCAATTCGACGTGCTCAAGCTCCAGCTTCCGGAAGAGCTTTCTCGTTTCTTCGCGATGACTGCGCATCGCGCGCTCGTACTCGCTGCGTACCCGGCGATCGCTGCTATCCACCAGCACTCGGCGCCCGGATTCCAGATCTTCGAGCTCCACCAGGCCCAGCTTCGGAAAGTTACCCTCCAGTGGATCGGAGATCAGCACCGGAACGAGGTCGTGCTTGCGGCTGACGATTCGCAGACTGGTTTCGAAGTTCCGCGCCAGAAAATCCGAAATCACGAAGGTGACCGCCTTGCGTTTGGCGAAGCGCGAGACGTAGTTCAGCCCGACATTCAGGTCGGTACCCCGGCTGATCGAGCGGTGGGCGAGGATGTCGCTCACCACCCGAAGCACGTGTTTCCGTCCCTTCTTGGGGGGAATCACCTTCTCCACCACGTCCGAAAACAGAATCAGCCCCACCCGATCGTTGTTGGCGATGGCGGAGAAGGCGATTTGCGCGGCGATTTCGGCGCAGATTTCTGCCTTGGACCGGGACTTCGTTCCGAATTCCTGCGACGCCGAGACGTCCACCACCAGCATCACGGTCAGCTCCCGCTCCTCGGTGAACACCTTGACGAAGGCGTCGTTCATCCGCGCGGTCACGTTCCAGTCGATGATCCGGATCTCGTCCCCCGGCTGGTACTGGCGCACCTCCGAAAACGCCATCCCGCGCCCCTTGAACACCGAGTGATACTGACCGGCCAGAAGATCGGACACCACCTTGCGGGTGGTGATCTCCAGCTTGCGGATGCGCTTGATCAGGTCCTTCGGAAGCAATGCCTTTGGCTCAGGGAACTTCGACGCGGTCGAAGATGCGCTGGATGATCTTCTCGGGCGTCAGCTCCTCCGCCTCCGCTTCGTAGGTGAGGGAAATCCGGTGGCGCAAGATGTCGAATCCGACCGCCTTCACGTCCTCCGGGGTGACGAAGCCGCGATGCCGCAAAAAGGCGTGCGCTTTGGCCGCCAGGCTCAAATAGATGGTGGCCCGCGGGCTCGCCCCGTACTCGATGAAATCCTCCAGGTCCTTGAGGCCCGACTGAGCCGGATCCCGGGTGGCGAAGACGATGTTCAGGATGTAGTCCTTGACCTTCTCATCGATGTAGATCTGATGGACGATCTGCCGCGCTCGAGCAATCTGGTCCGGGCTGATCACCTTGCGGGCCCTGGGCAGCTCCAGTCCACCCATCCGGTCCATGATGATCTTTTCGTCGCTCCGCGTCGGATAGTCCACCTTGACCTTGAGCATGAAGCGGTCCACCTGCGCTTCAGGCAATGGATAGGTGCCCTCCTGTTCGATCGGGTTCTGGGTAGCGAGCACGATGAAGGGGTTGGGCAAGGGGAACGTCTGATCGCCGATCGTCACCTGGCGCTCTTGCATTGCCTCGAGCAGAGCCGACTGGACCTTCGCCGGCGCGCGGTTGATTTCATCCGCGAGGATCACGTTGGCGAAGATCGGGCCCTTGCGCACGGTGAAGCTGGCGGTGTTCTGGTTGTAGATCATCGTCCCCACCAGGTCGGCGGGGAGCAGATCCGGGGTGAATTGGATCCGCATGAACTGAGCGCTGATGCTGTCAGCGAGGGTACGCACGGTGAGCGTTTTGGCCAGACCGGGAACCCCTTCGAGCAGGACGTGACCGTTGCAGAGCAGGCCAATCAGCACCCGCTCGAGCACGTACTTCTGCCCCACGATCACCCTGCTCACCTCCTCGGAGAGCATTTCGACGAAGCTGCTCTCCCGGAGGACCTGGTCGGTCAGGGCTCGGATATCCGTATTCATGTGCTCTCTTCCGCGGTCAAGGGCGCGGAATGTAAGGTTTTCAAATCCGGACCACAACAAATCGGGTCAACGGCGGATTCCGTCGACCGGTCGGTGAAACGAATCGAAATCAACCCGGGTGGGCCCTCTCGGTGACGAAGGTGAGCGCAAACATCACCAGCAACCCGAGGATCAGCGCGAGCAGGGTGCGCGACCGACCCTCTTTCCCATGCCGGTTCACGTGGGGCAGCAGGTCGGACACCGCGATGTACAAGAATGTGCCGGCGGAGAAGGCGAGGGCCTGGGGGGCAAAGGAGACGAACCGCAGCACCGAATTGAGCCCCAGATAGATCAGCGCCCCCACCGGGACCATCAGCCCAAAGGCGGTGGCGTAGAGCAGAATCGCCGAATGGCTTTTGCCCTCGCTTTTGAAGATCGAAGCGAGCGAAAAGGACGAGGGAACCTTGTGGGCGGCAATCGCCAGGAACGCCATCGCGCCCACTCCTTCGGTCACCGCCGAACCGAGGGCAACCCCATCGAAGAGGGTGTGCGCGGACAATCCGAGGAATGCGGCGAGCCCCACCGGACCATGACTGCCGTGGTGCGCGAAGTCGGGAGGCTCTTCGCAGACATGGACGAGGACATATCTCTCGAGGAGAAACAAGCTCAGAAAGCCCAGCGGGACGAGGCTGAAGGCGATGTACCCTCCGCCCCGCAATGCTTCCGGGCGCATGTGGCAAAAGGCGGCGCCGAACATCACCCCCGCGGCGAAGGAAAGAAAGGTAACCAGCCGCTCCTGCTGCGTCGCAAATAAAGGAATCAGGGCTCCCGCGACCGCGCCGAGCACGATGAATCCGCTGAACAGCGCAACCCATAGGACATGTGTCATCTGCGGCGGAACTTACCCGATGCCGATAACTCTTTGACAATCGGAACGCGCCTGACTAGATGGGCACCGCTGTCTGGGAGGCGGATCTCACAACAAAGATTCAAGGAGTTCGACATGCGATCGAAGAAGAGTTTCTATGCTTTTGTGACAAGTGCGTTGGTGCTGGTAACCGCCGTTGCCGCCCAAGCTCAGGGCACGGTGACGATAACCATAACTAGCAGTGGCTCATCGATCACCACCTCGACCGGAACCTTCCCGGTAGGCTCAGCCTCGCTGGTGGCAGCTTGCAGTCCGGACGGTTCGGGCGGTTTCACCTTCGACTTCGGTGATGGATCCGCCTCGAGATTCGATCCGATTCAGATTCCAACGACGAACCTGACCGCGCAGTTCCTCGCCTGCAACCCGCTCGGAACCGGTGCGCAGGACGCCAGCGGACTCAACAGTGCGACCTTGAGTGTGCAAGTGCAGCTCACCGGAAGCTTGCTCGCTGACGTCGGTCCAAATTGCAAGACGGGATGCGTGAGCGCTCCTCTTGCGGACCCCGCGCCCATGTCGGGCACAGCGACTGTGACCGCCGACCAGGTGTTTACGGACTGCAACACACAGGAAGCCTTTATCAACCAGCTGTTCGGAGTCCCGGGTGACGTGCGGGTGACCTTCAACGAGACCGCGGACACCTCGGCCTGTCAGTAATCTTTAGAAGCGGTAGTTCAGGCCGGCCCCGAGGATATCGGCCCGCGCGCTGTATTGCCCGCCGTTGATGGCTTCCGAGGCGACCGGATTGCCCTTCACCGGATTGATCCGCGGGACCGATGCCTCGAAGGGCGAAACGCTCACGTCTCTTCCGAAGACGTGGGCGTAGACGGCGTCCAGCCGCCAGTTCGGAGCGATGTCGACACCGCCACCGATAGCAGCCGTGTATTTGTTCACATCGACCGTCAACGGCGAAAGATACGCGTCCGGAATCGCGCTTTGGTCCCAGTTCAATCCGGCGCGCAGGTGAATCGTTCTTGAGAATGCCTGGAAACCGGAATACTCGCCGCCGATGCGAATCGAGCTCGAGTCCTTGAAATGGCGCGGAATGCTGATCGACGGCACGGCGTAAGGACTTGGAAAGCCGGTCACGCCGGTGAGCCGGATGGTGTCAGACGAGATGTCGAGCGATCGGTGAACGCTCCAGAACTCGCGAACAAAGCTGGCTTCGAGGCGCAAAGTCTCGAGGGGTGAGACCTCGACCCCAAAGCGCAGGATGCCCGGAAGCTTCAGTTTAAGGTGCGCTTTGTCGCCGGTCTGCTGGGCGCTGTCGAACTCAGGGGCGTTGGGGAGCCTGACGGTGACCGTGGCAGGGGCATTGATGACAAACGGAAGCTGCCCGCTGGCTCCGATCCGCAGCCAGCGGTAGGGAACGAAGGTGACGCCCAGATTGCCGCTTGGAGCAAACACCGGAAATGCCTTGACCTGGCTGAGCGCATCGTACTGAGGGTCCTCCGGCGCACCGATCAGCCGGTCCGTCGGATTCGCGTTAAACACGACGGTGGATTTGAAAGTCCCGACCAACGCCTGGATCCCAATGCCGATGCGAAGTTGCTCGATCGGCCTGTACGCGGCGTAACCCCCGAGGATGGCAAGCGCGGTACCGTCGAGCGACACGAGCGAATAACGCGATGGGGCGGGAATGCCGCCGCCAATCGTCTGGGGATAGGTGGTCAGCGTCGCATAGGGAGCGTCGATCCCACCGGCGATCGTCCACTCGTGTTGCTGCCCAAGAACGTGCGAAATACCGAGCGTCGGAATCGGAAGGAATGGCGTGCTTCCCGCCACCGTCGGAAACTGCACTGTGCTGATCGTGCCGGCCGTGTCGGTAACCAGCGTCTGTCGCGTAAAATCGTCGGTGAACCGCACCCAGCTGAAGTCGGCGAGAATGCTGTTCCCGGCATCGGCGAGGCCGGCGGGGTTGTACCAGATCGACCCCAGATCGTCGGCGCCGGCGACGAATGCTCCCCCGCGCCCGAGGGGGCGAACCCCCCGGTCGGAGAAGAACAATCCAGCCGCTTGCGCCGGAAAAGAACCGGCGAGAAGGAGTAGCCCGAGGCATTGAATCATCGCGCTGCTGAGAAAGATGGCGCAGGTACGCTTGATCACCTCAGCGTCCCCTGTCTGACGACCTCGTAGAACTGCTCTAGGCCGTGCTCGGGGTTGAGCATGAAGTCGGAGACTTCATGGAAGATGCTCGCGTAGTCGCTCGGCCTCAGCTTCCCGGTCTGTTCGGGAGCGGCGCGGTTGACGTCGGCGATCACGTCGAGGAAAACCTCCAGCGGCGTTTGCGGCACGCTTCCGTTGATCGAGACCGGTACGCTCGCCCGCCTGAGCACAGCGGTGATCACCTGGTTGGGATCCACCTCGTTCGCGCAGACCTCGCCGTTGTCTGCATTGAACGCCTTGCCCGAGGCCCGGGTGAGCAGGCTCAGCTGAGCGTCCACCATCCCCGTCAGTTGGCTGCCGCTTAAGTCCACCGCGGACAGAGACACCGCGGGTGAGAGCGCATGCAAGATGGGAATGAAGTTTGCCTGGTCACTGGCGATCTGGACGACGTCCGCCAGCGAGGCCAGCAACGCCGCTCGCATCGGATCGTTGACGGGCGGGCTGACCAGATGGGTGAGGAGCTTTTCCGTTTCCAGCCGCGCCGAGGTGTCTTGGCGAATGGCCTCAGTCAAGTCCTGGGTCGCCGCGAAGAGCGGTCCGGAGAGCGTGTCTTTCAGATTCGAAAAGATCTCGTCGCGAGCCCAACGGCACCGGTCGGCATACGGGGGATTGAAAGTCCCGGGGCACTTGGCGAGCAGCTGCGCGCGAATCGAGTCCACCGCGGTGATCGCGACCCTCGGCAAGCCAGGGCGCGAAAACCGGGCCTCGCTTCCACTGCCGATCACGCCGAGAAACTGATCGACGAGCTGCGAGCGGGCGCGAAGCCACTGCGCCTTCCGATCCGCAACCACAACCGGGTCGAGCAGGTTGTCCACCGAGCGCAGCGCGTTGGTCAGCAGATACAGCGGCGTCACCTGCGGCACCAGGGTTTCGCCGTCGTTCCAGGTGGTGGATTGGATCCCGCGGCGGTCGGTCAGACCGACGTTGCGATCCGGATCGATCAGGGCCCGCACGGCGTTCGCCATCACCGTAATCCCGTCCATCGGCCTGGAGGAGGTGCAGCGACGGGTGATCGGATCGACCGCGTCGCAATGCTGGATGGTGGTGTTGATGAGGATCTTGTTCAGATTGTTCAGCGCATCCATCAAGTCGGTCTGGCCGAAAATCTCGGCGAGCATGGGCTCCGAGCGCACCAGGCCGTCTTGCGAGCAATAGTGAAGGTCGGTGGGCCGCAGGTCGCGAGGGCACTCGTCGGTGGTACCCCGGTCGTCCTGCCAATGGCGGTAGAGGACCTCGATCAGCGACAAGAACAAATTTTCCTCTGAATGGGTAGCAAAGACGGTGACGACCGGTGTCAGCGCGCGGAAGGTGCTCGAGCGCGTCCCGTCAGGGAACTGCAGAGGCTGCTCGAAGGCGAAGAGCACGTTGTTGTCGCGTTGAGCCAGCCACTGACCGTCGTCGCAGTCCCGGAGCTTGCGAATCGTGTTGTCCGGCGTGCAACCCGGATCCGGGCCAGGGCAATGGCAAGCGAGCGAAGTAGCGCATGGGTCGTGGAGCTCGCGCTCACGGCACAGGGTCGTGCCGGCGCTTCCCAGGAACCCGGGCGCCGGAAACGGGTCGGGCGGCTGCTCGATGCACTGATGGTCGGCGTCGGCAATCGGCAGCTCGGTCCCGTGAAAAGGGCCGTTCAGCGCCGAGATGAAGCAGTTCGTCCGATAGTCGAGGTCGCCCTGATGCGGGCTGTCGTTGAAGTCGAAGAAGTCGAGACGATTCAAGAATTCCGGTTTCGGCCGGAGGGTCTCTCCATGCGGCGTCGGCCAGAAACCCTCGAGGCCGGTGGAATCGGAAAACATTTGAGGACTCTGGAATTGCCTCACCCCAAGGACCGGGCGAAGGTAGATTTCAGCCTTGCCGACGATGGAGTCGACGTAGAACGCCGCCAGGTTATGGATCTGGTAGAGCAGGCACTCCGTCCCCTCGGTCGAACCGGGATAAGACGGGTATTCCAGATCGATGCACCCAAACGTAGGCTCACAGATGTTGTGCAGGAACAGCCGTCCGCCGTTGGCATTGCACTCGGTCACGTCGTTGGTGTCGTGAATCAATTGTAGATATCGCTGGAAGAAGCTCCGGTTGGTGCCGGTATCGGGCTGGGTTCGATCGACCGGCGTGTACCACATGGAGAAAGTGCCGTTCGGATGGTCGACATCCACCCCGCCGCTCGCGCCGGGCAGATAGCTCAACGGTGGCCCATTGATGTCCAACCGGTTGTAGCTGACCAGATCCTTGTGCGACATCTGCATCGCCAGCACGTCTTTGAACGGTCGCGCGTCATCGGCGGCGAGCGCGATCAGCAGATCCTCGAGGAGCGGTGGGCGCCCGGCGACGGCCGGCGCTCGAGCGATGTTGATTCCCACCTGGATCAGCTCGTCCCAAAACGTAGAGCGAGAGCTGAGCGTCGCTTCGGCGTGCCGATCCGCGATTTCCTTCGCTTTGAGCATCGCGCCCACGAGCCGCGCCATATCGTCGGGGTGCTCGGCAAAAAGCTTGCGGGTCAAAGCCAGGGTATCGTCGATCGTGGGGTCGCCGAGCATCTGACCTGCCGCCCAGGCCAGATCGAGGACAGCCGAGTCCTTGGGATCGAATCGATTGTAAGCGACGACCGCCGCGCCCTCGCGGGCGTCGGCTCGATAGCTCGCCATGGCGGGCCGGCGCGTTCCGAGGAACGGCTGAAGCCCGGCGAGCGCGTCCATCAAGCTCTCGTGCTGGTCGGATGGATTTGGATTCACCAGGGGCTTGAGGTCCTCGAGCAGGGCCGCCACGAAAGTGTGGTTGGTATCAACGTAGTCGTAGATCAGCCGTCCCCCCGCCGTCGCCCTCCCAAATGAGTCCCGCGAGGTTGCGGTCTGCTCGGCGGACGAGGGGAACGGCGATGGGGCCGGGGCTCCGTTGCTGGTGATGAATCGCCCGAGGTCGTCGATGTCCGCCAGCTTGTCGCCGTCCTGATCCACAAAGGGCGGCGGAACCGCACCGCCAACCAATGCCACCGACGCGACCCCCCGCTGATCTCTGCGGACGATGTACCGCGGAGCCCCGCCTCCGAGTTGCGGATCTTCGACGAGCAGGAGTTGCTGGAGCACCTCGGCGGTGCTGCGCGGTCGATTGAGCACGTCGCGCTCAAGGCCAGGATCGCGGTCAGCGACCAGCGGAGAAACGGGAGGATCGGCCGTCGCAGTCCGAAGCTCGTGGTGGGCGATTTCAATCAGGTTGGTCAATTCCGGATACGCGGTGCCCGGAATCGGAAGTCTTTTGCCACGCGAGTCCCGCGGCGGATGGAGATCGTATGGAGTTGAATCGGGTGAAATCAGGCGGAGCGCGGAATTACTCAGATCCCGCAGTCCGGGATACGCGACGAGCGGCTGGATTGCCCCCAGTGAAACATCGGGCGGACGATAGCCTTTGCGAGCCTCGAGCCTCGCCAGCGCCGATTTCAAATCCCCGTCTGTTTCCCAGGAGGAGAAGACCCGTCCCATCGATTGGGTCGAGTTTGGCAGCGTTCCATCGATATAGAGATCGTTCGCCTGAAGCCGGTTGAGAAAATCCGAGAGCTGATCCCGGAAGCGCTCCTCGCCGAGCGGAGCGCAGCTCTGGGAGGGGTCGCGATTCCCGAGGTCCTTCGCCGGAGCCGGGACGTCCGGCAGCATGGCATCCAGGGCGGAGATCAGATCGGCGCGGCGGCGGGCCAGCGCCTCGATTCGCGCGATGGCATGGGTGCGGGTCGCCAGCTGCCTCTCGGCGGGGACCGGCTGTCCGTTGCCATCCACCCCGCCCTGAGCCGGGGGCAGAAAATTACTGTCTACGGTGTCCGCGAAGAGGCTGTCCTGGCGATGGCAGAGCTGGCGGTACGACGACCCGGAAAGGTCCTCGTGGAGACTCTGCGCTCCGAGCCGGTCGCAGAAAACTCCGTAAAGCATCTCGCCCAGCGAGGGGCGCTGGGGAGGATCCCGCCGCGTCGAGATGTCCCCGCAGGCCCATGCAAAGGCTGAGATCGCCATCAGCGAGCAGACTTTC
>Ga0137388_10000800_pt1 | contig 18325 bp, 15 predicted proteins | sample 15con2h14AmetaG_FD_104644 | JGI IMG/M metagenome (GOLD analysis project Ga0137388, IMG submission 104644) | Vadose zone soil microbial communities from Angelo Coast Range Reserve, California, USA - 15con2h1.4A metaG | ecosystem: Environmental > Terrestrial > Soil > Vadose zone > Saprolite...
CGCCGACAGCGCCCCTCCCAGAAACTCCGACTGGCAGCGGCACAGTGGCCACAGGCTGGGGTAGCGGAGCCAGCTGAATGCCTTGTTCCCGGTCATAGATAAGCGTCCAAAGGATGGCGCATTCGTCACACAGCCAAAAGCGGTCGATGCGCGGCTGCAGGGCCCGCGCATGGAACACTCCATCGGTTCTGGAATGTCCTGAGTTTTCCGGGCGTCCGGTCTCGACGAGAAATAGCTTCCCGTCGCGCACCTGCAGAAAAGGTTTAGAGCATTCGGAATTGGCGCAGTGACTGAGCATGTGCGAGTCTTAGAGCAGTTGGGCTTCCATGATCACCTGTTGAGGCCTGTGGTTTATTCTGCGCTGGACGGGGCCCCGAGCTCCGGCGAGTCAGTCCGCTCTTGCCTCTCTGCCGACTAATCGGCACAGATGCCGAAGGTTCGGCAGCAGCCTTGCCCCCTTCCCCGAGGCCAGCTACCATTTTCAACAATGGCCAAGCGTGTTCTCCTCTGTGCTCCCACTTATTTCGACGTGGTGGACCGAAAAAATCCCTACATGTCGGGAGATTCCCCAGTGGATCACGCGAAAGCGCGCGCTGAGTGGCAGGGCCTATGTGCAGCCCTAGAGAAGAGTGAGTGCGAAATTGAAACGATCGACCCAGTCCCGAACCTGGAAGACATGGTCTTCGCCGCCAACCAGGTCTTCGTCGGATACAAGGAAGGGATAGGGAAATTCATCGTTCCAAGTCGAATGGTGTACCCTTCCCGCCAGCGCGAGGTGCCGTTCTACGAAGACTGGTTCCGCAAACGCGGTTACAAGGTCATCGATCTGGAACTCGGCGACGATCGCCTGGAGGGTCACGGTGACCTGCTATGGCATCCGGATGGTTCTCGCATCTATGCTGGCTATGGTTTTCGCAGCACACGCGGGGGAGTCGAGAAATTCGCGACCGCGATGTCCAAAATGGGAATCCCCGTCGTTCCGCTAGAGTTAGTCGATCCGTTCTGTTATCACCTCGATACTTGTTTCTGTCCACTGAACAACGAAGCGGTCCTTATCTGTCCAAGCGCCTATTCGGCGGATGCGCTCGAGAGTCTTCCCAAGTTCTGGAAGCGGATTCACAAAATCAGCGCCGAGGAGGCGCATCGCTTCATAGGCAACGGCATCGTTGCCAATGGAAACTACCTTACTCCCTATCTGACGCCCAACTTGCAAACTATCCTTGAGCGCGAAGGACTGACGCCACTAGTTGTGGAAACTACCGAATTCGAGAAAGCCGGCGGCAGCCTCTTCTGCATGAAGACATTCCTGCCCTGAAGTTTTTTGATTGGACTGAAGCGAACTCTTCCGACAACTTCCGACAAGCCCATTGTGGCCACAACGCATCCAAAGCCACTGACTTTTCGATGTCCACCAATACATTCCGCAGATGTGGAAGGTAGACTACTCGCCGAGGTCGAATAAATATGAAGACAAAAGCAATCCAGAATGTCATTACCTCATTGGCGGCGGTGCTGATTGGGCTTTGCGGTTCGCCCGCTCAATCCAACCAATCCGGCGTAGCCCCGAGTCCGGGGACAACGGTCAGGCCCCTTCTCTTGGAAGGAAATGAAGGTGAACTGCGGACTCGCCGCGTTCACACGGACGGCTCTGCGTCCGCCTCCTCGCAATTCATGCTGAAAGTCAGCCCGAAAAATAATGGCTCTCAGCACCTGGTTGCGGGTACGGAGGAGCTTGCCCCGGGAGCCGCCATTCCGAAGCACAGGCACCTGGTGCAGGATGAAATCGTACTGATCCACAGTGGAAAGGCTCACGTTTGGCTCGGCGATCAAGAGCGCGACCTCCATGCGGGTGGACTTGTATTTATTCCGTCTAATACTTGGATAAGTTTGAAGAACATCGGGACCGAACCGATCAGCCTGACTTTCATCTTCTCGGAGGCAGGATTCGAAGACACGATGCGATGCAACTCTGTGCCAGCCGGTGAAACGCCCACCCAGATCACGCCGGAGCAGCAGAGAGACTGTGCACACCTAGGGCATGCAGAGAACGCGAGCAGGCAAGAACAGCCGCAAAAATGAACAAACAGGCATCCGTTAGAGAGCCATTGCGTCAAAGGATTCTGTCAGTGCACCATGGCCCCCCATGACGGCCACGACAGTGCCGACCAGGCCCAGTAACATCCCAGGACACCGCGCCCATTCGGGACGGAGCCAATTACTTCTTGCGGCCAAATCTGCTGTTAACACCTTCGCTCCGACGAACGTCTATCATGTCGTGGGGATTTTGCGCGCATGGCCTCGAGGTCAGGAGATCGAGTTAACCTGCTCGCGGCGGGCCTGGGATCTCGGCCTGTGAGGGAGCAATCCGCGCGCGACGTCTCCGACGACGCGATGCTTGTGCATGCGGCACGGGAGGGGGATCGCGCCGCATTCGGTCACCTTTACGATCGCTACGCTCGTATGGTCCACGGAGTTCTGCTGGCAAAGGTCCCGGTGGGCGATGTTGACGACCTGGTTCAGGATGTCTTTCTGAAGGCGCTCCGCCGGTTGTCGACGTTGCGGGAAAGCGGAAGCTTTGGGCCCTGGTTGGCGGCGATTGCTCGCAACGTGGCGAATGACTATCACCGGCGTTCTGTGCCCGAAGATCCGCTAGAGGATGATCTGTCTGACAACGACATCGACCGTGAAAACGCTAGTCGTGACCGCGAAGGCCCGGCCGCAATTCTCGACGCGATCAGGAATCTGCCCGATGCCTATCGGGAGACTTTGATCCTGCGACTTGTCGAGGGCATGACCGGCCCTGAGATAGCGGAGCGAACCGGGCTAACGCACGGTTCGGTCCGGGTCAACCTGCATCGTGGCATGCAGCAACTCAGGGCAAGACTGAATTTGCGCCCGAGCAGCCATCCACCAGAACAGGAGACGCTGTAATCATGGATACGGCGAGCAACAAATCCGAAGACGAATCACCGGCAAACGGTGCCGACTACTTGTGGGATCGATCTGGCGAACCTGACCCTGAAGTCAAGAGGCTGGAAGGGTTACTGGAGGAGTTTCGACATGTTGGTCCTGCTCCGGTACTTCCTGCAATCGTCCCGCACAGACGATGGACGTTTTTTCCCTGGCGAATTCGGCTATTTCCCGTCCTGGCGGTCACGGCGACTGCTGTGTTAGCTATCACCGTAGTTACATTCCTGCTCCACCAAAGGAAGCCGTTCCCAGTTGCCGTGGCGGGGTGGGATGTATCCCGACTGGCAGGAGCACCTCGGATCGGACGAATGACCATCAGCGGCAGAGAAGGTACTTATCGTCTCGGCGTCGGCCAGGTTCTGGAAACTGATGTTCAGTCGCGGGCCAGCCTTCAGGCTGAAGGTATCGGCCAGATCGAAATGGAGCCGAGCACACGCCTGCGCCTACTCGTCATGGGCGCAGGCCTCAAGAGGATTGCCCTCGATCGGGGAACCATTCATGCGTATATCTGGGCGCCTCCCGGTCAATTCGTGGTCGATACGCCATCGGCTGTGACGGTGGACTTGGGTTGTGCATACACCTTGCAAGTCGATGATTCGGGCGCCGGGACGGTGCGTACATCTCTCGGGTGGGTCGGATTCAAGCTGAACGGCCACGAATCTTTCATTCCCGCGGGAGCGGCCTGTGCCACAAGGCCCAAAGTTGGCCCTGGCACACCTTACTTCGAAGATGCGTCCCCGGAATTCCGCGCGGCATTAGCACGATTCGATTTTGAGGACCGCACACCGCAGCAACGCGCGGAGGATCTGACGACCGTTCTCGCGCAGTCTCGCCTGCGTGACGCACTTACCTTGTGGCATCTGTTAAGCCGTGTCGATGAGGATCAGCGAGCCCACGTTTATGATCGGCTGCGAAGAATCGCACCTCCACCCGCGACGGTCACCAGGGACGGAGTCTTGCATCTCGAGCAACCGATGCTTGATCTGTGGTGGAACGCCCTCGGGTTTGACGATATAGCTGTGTGGCGCCATTGGGAGCATTCATGGTCCGGAGGGGCCACGCCGGTTCAACAAAAGTAGCGGCGCGAACGGCAGTCCCCACTTCTCCCGGAGACTCTGTTAACAGTTCACTCTCTGTCGGAGTCTCTTTGAACGTGGGTTACATCAGCGAAATAAGGAGACTTCGGACTATGAATTCACAGGGATTTTCACGGCTCGCAATCGGCGTCGTGGCCATCGTGCTCGGGTTCACAAGCTTCGCGCTAGCGGGACCGCCTCTTATCTGCCACGCCATTGAAATCGGGCAAGCGAAGACGCTGCCCTGGGTCGATTTGAATTATCAGAAGGGAAGTGGAGGCTACGACCTGAAGAATCTCACGCGGGATACTCTGGCAATTCTCGATTCGAACCCGTCCGTCCTGGTACGAATGGAAACTCTGCGGCGAGCCACGATTTACGCTCGCCAGGATCGGGAAATAGCGAAAGAGTTAATCACGCGACTTCAAGCGCGCGCGGCCAGTTCGGATGCTGGGAACCTCGGAGCGCTTGCCTGGTTTGATGTCGGGTATCTGGCCGAGGCTTACAAGCAATGGATTGGAAAGGGCGAGCCCAACCCCGCCAGCGGTTTGGACGGGTACGGCTGGGTGAACAAGGCCATCCGGCTGCGAGGATCAGATCCGGAGATGGAATTCGCCGCCGCACTCATCACCCTCGGCAGTCCGGAACGCGATCACAGGGATCATGTGCAGAAAGCCATGGCGGGCGCCAACACCGATCCTCTGCTGGCTCAGAACCTGGCCTCCAACTTCAACCATGAGACGATTTCGACGCTGCTGACCCGCGGCAACGGGGAAGGGTTGAAGCAATGAACCCATGCGTAAGAATGTTTCTTGGGGAGCCGAGTTTGTTTGCCGGCTCCCCGCTTGTTGTCGTGTCAATGCACCATGGCCCCGATGACGGCCACAACAATGCCGACCATGCCCAATGACATCCCCAAATGCCAGAACACCCTTCGTCCCGATAATAGTGTGATCGATGTAATCACTAAGCCCATTTCCAGGAAGACCTCGGCCAAGTCGTACCGGTCCGCGCGTTTTCGTTCGGTCGAAACCTCGTTTTCCAGCTTTCGGGCCTCGCTCTCGATCTCCTTCTGCTCATCTTTATAGCGCTCTGCCTCCGCGAAATACTTTTCCCGCAGCTTGGCCAAGCCCGCGACATCAGTCGTTGGGACTACCGAGGTCAGGTCCATGAAAAATTCATCACTATGCCGCCGAATATTCTTAGCCTGATAAAACGCCCACTGATCCGTAGACTTCGTCTGCAGCACAACTTCTTCGGTGTGCGCCCGATGCCCCAGCAGTGACACGATCGCCACCACTACCGCCAGCACCGCCATGGTCAGCGACACCGGCGCCAGGCTCGGATCATGCTTCGCGTGCTCCGCATGTTCTTGTAGTTCGTGAAGCTCTTCAGAACTCAACGGTCCTCCTAACTATTTCCCGAAGATCGATTCCCGCCAGATGTATCAAGGGTTTCAAGTTTACAAGAGTATGCCCGCAACCTTAGGAGGCCGAAGCCCGAAGGCCGAAGCCCGAAGCCCGCTCTCACTCCCCCATCACCTTCACGATCACCCGCTTGTCACGCTGCCCATCGAACTCCGCGTAAAAGATCCGCTGCCAGGTCCCCAGATCCAGCTTGCCCGACGTGATCGGCACAATCACTTCATGATGAATCAGCAGCGCCTTGAGGTGCGAGTCGCCATTATCCTCGCCGGTCTCGTGATGTTTGTAGTTCTTGCGAAACGGAGCCAGATGCTCCAGCCACTGGTCGATGTCCTCAATGAGCCCGCTCTCATTGTCGTTGACGTAAACGCCGGCGGTGATGTGCATGGCCGACACCAGCACCATGCCTTCCTTCACGCCGCTTTTTCTGGTGATCTCTTCCACCTGCGGCGTGATATGCACATAGGCGCGATGCGTCTTGGTATGAAACTTCAAGTATTCGGTAAGGACTTTCATTCCTCGAACTCCTGCATTGGAATGCTTCCACCGATTCTATTGAAGCCCCAGCTAAACGTCGGCCTCATTACCTCCGTTACCCCGCCCAGCCCCCTCGTAATCACCGAAAAGCACAACCCGCCGTTAATAATAGGAGATGCGTGGAGGCGCTACTTCGTGGAGTTGAGGCTTGATTACTTGTCGTGCGTTCTTACTGTGATTTCAACAATCCTGATTGGAAAGCGGTGTTGGGAAGGATGGATTCTGGCCAGCATCAACAGCGTGATCATCTGTGTGATCGCGCTTCACACCGAACAACTCGGCTTCATCCCCGCCAATCTGTTCTGCCTCGTCCTATATGGGTTCAATCTGCGCTCCTGGCGTAGGGCGGGAGCGCATTGATCCGAGGCGAACGGCAGTGGTCAGCGTTTCGACGCCAGCCGCGCTTGCCTTCGTCGCTCCTGCTCGGCCTGCATTTCCTGAACGCTTTGCGCGACTAGCGGTGAATACAGCGCCTTTACCCACCGCGGATTAGTCCACTCCGGCTGCCCCGCGGCGGCGGTCTCGAAGCTGCTCATCGCCTGGACTGGCTGTTTAGCCTGCCAGTACGCAACGGCTTGAGCCATCAGGCGTTCCGACTTCGTCGCTTCATCGTAAAAAGCGTTGGCGGTCTGGATCGCATCGCTGAGCCGCCGGAGCTCAATCAGGCTCCAGGTGCGTTCTACCCACAACTTCGCGTCGCCGGGGCGTTCCTGCACTGCTTCCCCGAGGAGCTCTGCGGCGGACTCATAGTTTCCCGCCTGGTAATACCACCAGCCCAAAGCGCCGAGCCGCACCGGTCGTTCCTCGTCCGAGCTTTGCTTGGTGCGGAGTTCGAGTCCGTGCAGGGGTGCCGGATCTCCAGCCAGCAAGGTCAGTCCTGATAGCAGAACGTCTGAATCTGATGGCTTCTCGCTGCCAACAGAATCCAGCCATCTCCTGAACTCCGCTGCAGCGCTTTTGCGTTCCGCCGCGGCCAATGCGAGCGCATAGGGTTGAGCCAAAGAGTCGTTCGCCGGATTACCGTTGAGTAGCTTGCGATACGAGGCGGCAGCTCCCACAAAGTCAGCCTGCGCGAACCGGGCCTGGGCCAAAATCACTAATGCTTTCTGCTGATCAGGCTTGAGCTTCAGCGAACGCATGGCAAACTGCTCCGCCTGCTGATATTTGTTAGCGTTGAGCGCCTCCTGGGCCCTCGCCGTCCAGAAAATGTAGGCCACCGCCAAATCGCGCTCTGCACGCGGCGTCCAGCCCTCGCTCGCAATCATTGTCTGCACTTGTGCGATTCTCTCGGAAGGGAGAGGATGTGAACGGAAGTATCCTTCCAGAGCCTGCTGCGCTACCTGCGATAATTCCTGCTCCGGCGTTTTCGCCCGCACCTGATATTCATTGAAGAGTCGCTGAAAAGTCTCGAACATTCGGATAGCGCCATTGGCGGAGTATCCTGCCTGCACCGCGAGCCGCGTCCCCTCGCGATCCGCTTCGAGTTCCTGATCCTTGCTGTAGCCTGCTTCGAAGATCTCGATCGGAATCGCAACCAGTCCACCCAGCGGAATCCTGCGCAGGGCCTGCTCCTTTTGCACGCGCTCCGCACAGTGATAATGATCGACATGTTCGATCTCGTGTCCCAGAACCGCAGCCAGCTCATCTTCACTATCCATCAAGGCGAGCAATCCGCCCCCAACGTAGATATGACCACCCGGCAAAGCAAACGCATTGATCAAATAGGGCCCGGGAAGGTAATGAAACTTGTAGGGCAGGATGCGATGTGCGCGGCTGGCCAACGGCGCTCCGACCTGGGCAAGATATTTCTCTATGACAACAGTTTCCGGCTGTTTCTTTTCGTCCGCTGACTGCGAGTAGAAATGAGCCAGTTCATCCCCAATGCGGATCTCCTCGGCATCGGACATGCGGGTAAACCGCACCGGCATGCGCGTTAATTCCTGCTCGCTGTCAGCGACCAGATAAAGAAGAGCTGCCGGGCTTGCCGACGCCTCAACCTTGCGACGTTCGCTGACCACGACGGCCGCGACGCCCAACAACACAATTCCCGCCAATGCAATCCAGCGCTTCATAGATATTGCCGCAGGGCCTCGCGATTTCGCGTGTACAGAAACGAAACCAGCAGCAACGCCGCTCCCAGCACAATAAAGGTTAAGTACCGATCACGCGGATTCAGGCGCCAGACATCGTCCAGCAGAATCTTGCCGACGCAGAGCAGCAACAACCCTAGCCCAGTCAGTCGAAAACTACGCTCACCCAGCCACAACGCCAGCAGGAAAACCGCCACGCCCTCGACCCCCCAGGAAAGGGTGACCATGCCGTGCCGCATCTCCACAGCCAGCAACACCGTTAGCAGCCCAACTGCGATGAAAAAGAAGAGTTGTTCGGGACGCTGCCCCAGAACTCGCACCAGCCGTGCGATTCCAGTTCCCTCGGCGTCGTCCTCCTTCCGGCGAATCTGAAACGCGATCGGTAAAGACGCCAGCAGCAGCGCCACCGTGATCCCTACCGTCACCCACCGGCTCTCCCATCCCGACGCCGGGAAGTAACTGCGTTCATAGAAGTTGTGCAGCACGGTCCGGAACAGAACTCCAAAGGCGGCCAGCAGCCCTTGATGCAGAAAGACTCGTTGCCCGCTTCGCCAAGCCACAGCCAATAGCGCAAATGCGAGCGCCGCCCATGCGGCCGCCACCCAGTCAGCTTCCAACTCGAAGCGCATCAGCAATGCGATGGTGAGCGTACCCAGCCAACAGCCAACCTCTGCTACTTTGAATCGCCGCTCAATCTCCGACAAGTCCTCGCTGCTGTCCCGTAGCCTCCAGTACGAATAGAAGAAGGCCAGCGCAATCGGCACCACGGTGTAGAAGCGTGGGCTGATCTCGCCGGGCAGTCCTGATGCGTCCAGATTTACGAAAAAGATTCGCAGAAAGCCGGTGCTCAACGTGACGTACCCTTGCAGGCGCAAGCCTCGCTTCTTCCGGATCAATCCAACTTCAAGCAGAATCAGCCCGCCGACCACCCACGCGCCTGCCACACCGATCGGTCGCAGCTCGTACCATGCAACCAAAGCCAGCAGGAACGACGCTGCCCACGTGTAGGCCTCGCTAACCCATTCGCCGAGAGGGAAGTGCTCACTGGCTATCGCACCGCGATCTTCGGTCGACCGACTCCATTTCGAGGTTACATAAAGAAGAGCGGCAACCAGCGCCACGGTCCACAGCCTCAGCGTTACCCCGTGGAGTGTCTGGGTTGTCGCAAGGTTGATTGCCAGAACGCGCACCACGGACACTGCGGCCAGAAAGTTTGCTTGATAGCGAAGTTCCAAAGCTCCCAATTTGCGTCCGGCCACCGCGAGGCCCAAGCCAAACGCACACCAGGCAACCGCCGTCCACGCTTCCGGAAAGGCAATCCAGGCGGCGACGAGCATCATGACCGCCGCGACGTACGATAGTCGCTGCATGACGATCCGGTCGAACTCGGTAGCAAACAGATCACGCCATCGGCGGAACACCCAATGTGCGTTGGCATAGAAGACTGCTGCCGCGACGACAAACACAACCGCCAGCCCGAAGTCCGGCCGCAAGTCCGCTCCGTCCATACGTCTGCCGAAAATCTCTGCGGCGTCGACGCTGATCATCTGTCCCGCGACCAGCACAGAAGCGATCAGTCCGAGCCTCCGGAACACGACTTCTTTCGTCCACACGCCGATCAGCAGTACCGCCTCAGCCTCGGCCAGCCACAGCACAGATAAACGGGTCCCGGAATAGCGGAACGGAAACGCTGCAATAAGCAAAACCACACCTAGCGTGCTCAGGACGATCACCGCGCTACGCCGGCGGCGGCTGACCGGCAGTTGACCGAGTGCAGTTTCGATCGCGCCAATCGTGAGCAGCGCCCAGAACGCCCACTCAGGATGTGTCGATTGATACTTGAACAGCGCGAGAACCAGTGCTGTGTTGAGGAGAGCCGCTGCCGTCGAAATTCGTTCCTGCCGTTCGTCGATCGGCTTTCGAAATACATACGACATGCGGAAGATCAGCCAGTAGAGCACCAGGATTCCCGCACTCGATGCGAACTCCGGGAAGGGATGCCGATGTCCCTGCATCGGCTCGATCATGGGTCGAAGCCACAAATAATGATTCAAATAGCTGGCCAGCATGCCAAAGACTTCCAACTCAAACCACTGCATCCTTCCGACGATGACCACCAGTCCCGCAGCCAGCACTCCTCCCGCGGCGAGGCTGTAGACATTCGAATGGCTGATCGTTACAGTCAGAAACGCCAGCAGAAACGCCAGACCGGTCACTACCTGAGAGCGGTAGCGCAACGTATGCACCACCATGGCCGTGGCGATGACCAGCAGGAGTACCAGGTCCGTCGCCTGCGATGTGAGTACCTGCGCCGCCGGCACGTGATACATCGCATAAGTGGTGAAGAAAAGCAGCGCCCATCCGCCGCCAATTCCCGCCCTCGCTAGAATGCGGTAACGATCTCCGCGCTCGAACCAGATGCCCGCGCCCAGCATTACGCCAGCCGTGACCAGGCCCACCAACACCTTGCCCCCGGGCCCGAGCGTCTTAAGCTGGTACGCGAGGAAGAACGCGATCCCAAGCACAAGAATCGCAATTCCAATTTTGTTCAGCCAATCCGTACCTAACGCCTCTTCGACGTCGAGTCCCGACTTGAATCGGTCGAACGGAGAGGGACTCGAAGGCTCCGTAGCAAAGGCAGACGGTGGTGGAGGCGCGGTAGTTGGCTCAGAGGGAGGCGGCGTCGATAACGCGGGCGCGGGCGACAAAGGAGGGATCTCGATCGGTCTGCGCATGACCCACGCCTCAGCGACTGACTGTGAGGACGCGGTCTCAACTGTGGTGGGTGCTGCGGCGACAACAGTTGCCGGTTGTGCAGCTGAAGGAGGTGCTTGCACAACCCTTTCTGCTTCTGTGCGAGCCGATTCCTTGGGCACAGCATCTTTTCGCTGATTGCGAAGTTCCTGCAGTGTCAGCTCTAGAGCATAAACTCGCGCCCGGATGTCGGCCCATTGCGACTGGTCTTCCAGACGCTCGCTCCTGCGCCGGGAGTTGACCCGCCACAGCAGCACCCAGGGACCAAACAAAACAAACAACACGAATCCGATGTAGAACACAATCTCCATCGTGCCGCGTTCCTAATCATCCAGGATTATGCAGGTTCGCGCGATTCTACTAGAGAATCCGTGGATTGGCCATGATTGTGAGCAACAGAGCAACACCTCATGCGGCACTACGTTTTTCAGGACGCGATCGTGTCCGCCTTCCTTTGTGTACCTTCGTGCCCTTTGTGGTTCAAGGTTTGGCCGGTCCACGGATCGTAAAATCGCCGTGAAAAGGGGCTGTGCTAATATCAACCGTCGATTCTTTCCTCAAGAGAGGCGACTGTGTTGTGCAGCAAGTGCGGTGCAAGTCTTCCGGATGGTTCTCAATCCTGTCCCGCGTGCGGAGCGCCTGAGCTTGCAACCGCCGATGGCCCCGCAGTCGCACTAGCAACCCTTCCCGTTTGCTCGAAGTGTGGAACAGGCCTGCCCGAAGGATCGCAGTTCTGCCTGAAATGCGGACATCCGGTACGCAGGGACCCGATCGCGGAACAACTAGTCGCGGTCCAAGTGCCTCCTACTCCGGAAAAGGTGAAGCTGGCGGGGCCTCGGTCCAGGCCTCCAGTCCTACTCATCTGCCTCGTGCTGCTGTTAACGGGACTGGTGGGATGGATCTTGTACAGTGACAGTCCTACCGCGCAAGAGCTTCGCGACGATATTACTGGCGCGCGCGCCCAGACGATTATCGAGACGCCTTTTTCCGTAAAGCCGCACACTTTTTCCCCCTACGAACTAACGGTCCCGCCCGGAGCCGTAGAGGTGACGGTCACCGGCGACTTCAAGGCGGCCGCCAGCCAAGGTAAAGACAAAAACCCCGACAACAATATTGAAGTTTACGTGCTCACCGACACCGCATTCGTGGCATGGCGAGACGGCTTTTCCACGGGCGCTTACTATGAGAGCGGCCGGACGGCCAGCGGCACGATTCGTGCGACGCTTCCTTCGGGTGCGGGTCATTACTATCTTGTATTCAGCAACAATTTCTCGCCTCGAACGGCGAAGAATGTTGAGACCACGGTGCTTCTCCACTACCGAGCCTTGTTGTCAGACTCGCTGACTCGGTTGAGACAGAGGTTGTGGAATTGGCTGGGCTTCGACTGATGTGCGGAATGTTCGAGCGGGGATAGCTTAGCGCATCGATTCTTCGATCTCAGAAACCCAATCAGGACGTTTCAAAACTTCACGCGGTTTGGGACCGTCTGCCGCGCCCACGATTCCGTCCTGCTCCATCAGATCGATGAGATGCGCCGCGCGACCATACCCGATGCGCAACCGCCGCTGCAGCAGGGAAGTGGAAGCCTTGCCAAACTCCACCACCAACCGTACCGCATCCTGATATAGCGGATCGTCCTGGGGCTCGCCATCAGCTCCATCTTCGCCGGTTGCGCCCGCCGCTGCCGCCTCGCGCTCTTCCTTGGGAGCTTCGAGGAATTGCTGCTGATATTCCGCCGCACCTTGCGCCTTCCAGAACTCGACGACGGCGGCAATTTCCTTTTCCGTCACAAACGGTGCATGCAAACGATGCACTCGTGCCGACCCGGATGGCAGATACAGCATGTCACCCTTGCCCAGCAGGGCTTCCGCGCCATTGGCATCCAGAATGGTTCGCGAATCGACTTTCGTTGCCACGCGGAATGAAACGCGGGCAGGGAAGTTCGCCTTGATCAATCCCGTAATCACGTCCACCGAAGGCCGCTGCGTTGCGAGCACGAGGTGAATGCCGACGGCGCGCGCCATCTGTGCCAGGCGCGTGATCGATTCTTCCACGTTGTGCGAATCGAGCATCATCAGATCGGCCAACTCGTCGATGATGATCACGATATAGGGAATCGGCTTGTCGTCAGAGTCTTCGTCGAACAGGCTCGGTGTGTCTCCTTTATCGAACAGACGGTTGTACTGATCGATGTTGCGCACGCCTTTCGATGCCAGCAGCTTCAACCGCCGCTCCATCTCGCGCACTGCGTTGCGCAGTGCGTTGGCGGCAAGTTTGGGCTCGGTGATGATCGGAGTGTAAAGGTGGGGCACGCCCTCATAGTTGCCCAGTTCCAGACGCTTTGGATCGACAAGAATGAGTCGCACCTGCTCCGGCGTCGCTTTGTACAGGATCGACATGATCATGGCGTTAATCGCCACGCTCTTGCCCGCTCCGGTGGAACCGGCGATCAGAAGGTGGGGCATGCCCGCGAGGTCGGCGGTCACGATGCGGCCATTGATGTCTTTGCCCAGGGCCATGGTGAGCTTTGACTTCGAGCCCATGAATTCCTGTGACTCGATGTTCTCGCGCAGCCAAATGATTTCCCGGTTGTGGTTCGGCACCTGAATGCCGACAGTGCTCTTGCCCGCCATGCGCTCGATCAGAATGCTTTCCGCCTTCAGCGCCAGGCACAGATCATCGACGAGATTGGTGATGCGGCTGTACTTGATGCCGGCTTCGGGCTTGAATTCAAACGTTGTGACCACAGGGCCAGGATTGATTTGTGTGACCTGCCCGTGAACCTCGAACTCGGCGTACTTCTCGGTCAAGACTTGCGCGAGCAGCTTCAGTTCATCGGCATCAATGGCCTGTTGTTCATCCGGACGCTGCAGCAGGCTGCTCGATGGGAGTTTGTAGCCACCCGCGATCCGCGGCATCGTGGTTCTAGCTTTGTGTCCGCTGTCGGCTCGCTCAGTGACTTCAGGATCGAGGGCGTTCATATCCTCGGCCGCAAGCGACTCCGGCAAAATTCCACCGGTTGGGACGGCGGGTTGTTCCCCGCGCTCCTCTACCATCATGCGTTCGATCCCAGTGCGGCGAGGTTCTGTCGCTGCAGTTTGCGGGGCGGACGATTGCCGCGATGGAATCAGCTGCGTCTTCACCAACGGCTTCGAGATCCGTCGCTTGTCCAGTTCCTTCTGCTGCTTTCTCTTGCGCCGGTCCTCCTGCCAATCCTTGTAGCGATTCCACAGGGCCGTAACAAACGCGAGGTGTGTCGGAGCCCATAGCTGAATCGCCGAAAACGAGAATGCCGTCGAGAGATACAACGCGACCGCAACCATAGTCGCGCAAACGATGTACGCGCCCACCAGATTCAGATAGTGGATCAGCACGTCTCCCACAACCCGTCCCAGCAAGCCTTCCACCGGGATCACATGCATCCACCGCAACTGTCCCGGCAGGAGCGCCAACAACGCGGGCACGAACATCGCCAGCCAGACTCCGCCCAGACTTTTTGCCATCGGCGATTGAATCTTGCGCGAGCGAAACCAGCGCGCGCCCAGCAGTGCGGCGAACAGCGGCAGCAGGAAGGCTCCAATGCCAAAGAACTGCAGCACCAGGTCGGCTGCGAAAGCTCCTACTACGCCAATCCAGTTGCGGGCCGCGTGAGCGGTAGTCAGCACCGAGGCACTATTCCAAGACGGGTCGAGTGGAGAATACGAAACCAGCGAGAGGAGGAGGAGGAGCGCGAAGACGCACATCAGGAAGCCGATCAGCTCATTGAGCCGCCGGTTCGCGGTGGGGACAAAAATGCCTGCCAGGAATTCCATGTAGGCCGGAGTCACACACCAGAGTGCAGCAGCTTCCCGGTGCCTTCGTCGGCCAGAGCCCTTACATTATGCCAAGAAGCCGGGGTTTCGACAATGGCGGAAATCGCCCGCAGTGTTGACTTGGTTTCCCACCGTAATCCCTTGCTGGACACCTACTTGCGAGCTTTCTTTAACCGGCGAGTCGGGATGCGAAGGCAAGCACCAGAATTCCCACGATGATGCGGTAGACCGCGAACGGCGCGAATCCACGTTTGCGGACGTAAGCCATGAACCATGCCACAGAAGCGTAGGCGACCATGAAGGAGACGACAAAGCCGATGGCGAGGACGACCCAACCATGCGGATCGATCTGCGTGACGCCGATGGGATTCGCAATGCCCTTGCCACGCAGCGATTTCAGCAGGTCATAACAGGTAGCAACCACCATCGTGGGAATCGACAAGAAGAAGGAGAATTCCAGCGCTGAAGCGCGCGACATGCCGGCGAGTTGTCCGGCAGCAATCGTTGACATCGAGCGCGATGTGCCCGGAAATACGGCCGAAAGAATCTGGCAGGCTCCTATCCAGATCGCTTGCCCGAGCGACATGTCTTCCATCCTCCAGGTGTGAATACGGCTTTCGGGGGCTTGCGGACCTGCGGTCTCCGACTTCGCATTCAGCGCGTCGACCAGCCACATGACGATTCCGCCGATCAGCAGTGAACTACCCATGATGTAGAGGCTTTCCAGATGCTTGCCGATTATCTTAGTCAGCAGAAACGCGGGAACAGCAGTGACTACGAACGCGACAAGAGTGAACTGCACTGGCCTTGACCAGAAGATGGCTCGAACCAGGCACTGCAGCACTTTGATAGGTACGAGGAGAAGGGGAGTATCACCTCGCGTGTATCCGATGAACTTCGCAATTCGGCTGCGGAAATAGACCGGCAGGCAGAGAATCGCACCCAATTGAATCACGATGGTGTACATCTTCCAGTAGCCGTCCGAAAGGCTGATGTGCAGCAGGGCTTCTGAGATGCGCAAATGTGCGGTCGAACTGACTGGCAGAAACTCCGTGAGACCCTCCACAATTCCCAGCACCACCGATAACAAGTAGTCGTTCAATCAGTCCTCCGGGGGAAAACAAGGGAACAGTATCTCAGAAAAGAGTTAAAAGGCTGGTAGTAGAAACTTTTTTCTCAGCGTTCTCTGCAGATTTTCTCAGCGACCTCTGCGATTGTGTTTTCGACTATAAAAGTCTGAATCGCAGAAGACGCAGAGAACTGCCGCAGAGAGTGCGGAGAGATTCAATCGCTGGCATTGCCATACGTGGGGATGCCTTGCTGCAGATAGAAGATCAGCTTCCGGGCGCGCAACGCCCAATCGCTTTGGCCGTACTGGCTGACAATTTTTTGTGCGAGTGCCAGCGCGCGGCCTTTCGACTCTTCGGATTTCTTTTGATTGGCATCGGTTTTGTAGATCTCAATCAAGGCTGAGCGGCGCCATGCGGCGTTGTACAGCGCCTCCGGCGCGGCGGGAGACTGCGCGTGCTCGGTGGCATACTTCTCGTAGATGTCGGCCTCTTTGTCAGGACACTTGGGCGCCCCTTGCCAGTCTCCGCAGAGCTTGTTGTCGATCAGGTGAAAGGCGGCGAGGTCGGCCCACTTCGTGCCGGGGAACTTCTTCATCACCAGCTTCATCCACTCTTCGTCCATCTGGCCGCGCATGTAGTTCTCTTTTTCGCGCGCAGACGAACGCGTCACCACATCCGACTTCTCCATCTGCCATCGGATGTCGGCCGCCCTGTAGAGACCTTCTGCTGCGAGCGGCGAACTGGGAAACAGATCGTAGACACGGTAGTAGAGACGCAGCGCGTCCTGCGCGGCATCGCGGCGGCCGCGGCGTCGGCTGGCCTGATCTTCGGAGTCGGCAGCTTCGCCGAAGACAATCTTGTCACCGTCGGGCGTAGTGCTGGTTACAACCGCTTTGCCGACGAGCCACCCCGTGATGGTCTTTGGTTCGTTTTCTTCATCATTGTCGCGCTCTCGAGGCGGTTGCATCAGGATGGCCTGTACGTGGGTCCATTCGCGGCTAGTTTCGATAATGATCAGTTCGTGGCCGCGATCGACTTGGGTGAGCTTCGCCGCATCGGAATTGGGCGCAACGCGAAGTGTTGCTTCGTGGACTAAGGTGCCGCGGAGCACATCTGCAGAGGAGAAGCCCGCAGCAGCCAACACCATCGTCATGAGCAGAATGAGTCGCTTCATACGTTTATGATTTAACCGCTGTCGAGACGTTGCTGGCAATGCCTTGCCGACTTTCTTCTAACATACTCGGTTCGATGTTACCTCCCGAGATGATGGCCACGTTCAGATTTGTCTTCGGCAATTTGTCACGATGGAAAAGGAATCCGGCGGCGGCGACGGCTCCGCTGGGTTCGGCGACGGTTTCTGGATTCGTGGAGAGCCACGTCATCGCGTGGCAGATTTCATCTTCGCTCACGGTGATGATGTCATCAACGTATCGCCGGATGTGCTCGAAGTTGATCGGGCCGACGCTCTGTGTGCGCAGTCCGTCAGCAATTGTGCGCGAAACCTGTTCGGCGGGGAGTTGGACAATCTTTCCCGCACGGAGACTGGCTAGCGCATCCGCCGCCAGTTCCGGTTCGACTCCAATGACTTTGACCGAAGGTTTGCCCAGCTTGATCGCGGCGGCGACGCCGCTGATCAGGCCGCCGCCGCCGACGGGCGAGAAGACCGCTTCGACGTCGGGCAGATCCTCCAGAATCTCAAGTCCCACCGTACCCTGTCCGGCGATGATGTGCGCGTCGTTGTAGGGTGGAACAATGACGTAGCCGTGTTGCGCGGCCAGTTCCTCGGCTTTGGCCTTGCGCTCGTCACTGCCGGGGCCTACTAATACGATTTCCGCTCCCAACGCTGCCGTTGCCTCGCGCTTGATGGCGGGAGTGTTACCCGGCATGACGATGACCGCCTTGAGACCCAGGGCTCGGGCGGAGTAGGCCACGCCCTGCGCGTGATTGCCGCTGGAGTAGGTGATGACGCCGCGTTTGCGATCTTGCTCGGAGAGCGAGGCGATCTTGTTGTAGGCTCCGCGCAGTTTGAAGGCTCCGATGGGTTGCTGGTTTTCGGGCTTGAGGAAGAGACGGCGGGAGTTGGTGTCGCGGCGATCGAATTCAACAAGGCGGGTGCGCACGGTGACGCCCTGGATGCGGGCCTGTGCTTCGTGGATGTCGTTGAGAGTTACCAACATGGTTTTGACGGATTAAGAGAGCGCTGCCGGGCGTTGCTCGGCCTGGACGGGCGATGGCGCCCGTCCCCACATGAGCTGATTAGATCGCGAGTCTGGCCATCGCTTCATCGACAGTTGCGCATCAGATCTCCAGAATCACTGGCATGATCAGTGGCCTTCTTTGCGTTTGCTTCGATATGTAGCGTTTCAGGTCGGCGCGGATTTTTTCTTTGATCACGCCGTAGTCAGCCCTTTCTTCGTCGCTCGACTGTTCAAGCGTTTGGATGACGATCTGGCGGGCGCCGTCCATCAATCCGTCTTCGCCGGGATTGAAGCCGCGAGTCACGATCTCCGGCGTTGTTTCTACCCGGCCGGAAAGCTTGTTGATGGCGATAATCGGGAGCACGATGCCGTCCTCGCTCAGGTGGCGGCGGTC
>Ga0137388_10000801_pt1 | contig 18319 bp, 16 predicted proteins | sample 15con2h14AmetaG_FD_104644 | JGI IMG/M metagenome (GOLD analysis project Ga0137388, IMG submission 104644) | Vadose zone soil microbial communities from Angelo Coast Range Reserve, California, USA - 15con2h1.4A metaG | ecosystem: Environmental > Terrestrial > Soil > Vadose zone > Saprolite...
ATATTGTATGGCCTTGCGCCGGACCGCGCTGGGTTGCACACACATTGCAGCATCTGACTGGTTTACGGGTGAGGGAAGGAAGAGGTGGGAGAACCGCGAGAGCTCTCAAATGCTACTGCGGGGGCATATACACTGCAAGGAGAAAAGCGCGCGGGCGAGGCGCCCGCGCCACATGGGTGCAGCCTCGCTTTGCTCGGCTGGACAGCCGAGGCGGCTGTCCCCACATGCGCAGTGCCGATCCTTACTTTCCTCCCAGCTTCTCGAAGAAGACGCAGATGGTTTCGATGCCGCGGTAGAAGTTGGGGATGTGGAACTTCTCGTTGGGGGCGTGGAGGTTGTCGTCGGGGAGGCCGAAGCCCATCATCACGCTGGGAATCTTCAGCACGTCCTGGAAATCGGTGACGATAGGGATCGAACCGCCGCTGCGGATGAAGACTGTGTCTTTCTTGAAAACGTCGTGCAGTGCTTCGGTGGCGGCTTTGATGTATTTGTTGTCGGTGCCTACTACGCAGGCGGGGCCTTTGCTCCAGACTTTAATTTTGGTCTCGATGCCCTTGGGCGTGAGCTTCTTCACGTAGGCCGTGTATTTCTTGAGGATCTCGTCGGGATCCTGGTTGGGCACCAGGCGCATGGACACCTTCGCAGCGGCTTTGGCGGGGATCACGGTCTTGGCTCCGGGCGCGGTGAAACCTCCGGGCATGCCGTGGACTTCGAGCGTGGGACGTGCCCAGGTGCGGTAGAGGACGGAATATCCGGGCTCGCCGGTGAGGACTTTGGATCCGACTTCGGTCTTGCGGTAGTGCTCTTCGTTGAAGGGGAGGCGCTTCCAGGCTTTCAGTTCGTCGTTGGTGGGTGCTTTGACTCCCTTGTAGAAGCCTGGGATCAGCACCTTGCCCTTCGAATCTTTCAGCTTGCTGATGATCTCGATCAGGGCGAAGAAGGGATTGGGCGCGGCGCCGCCGTACATGCCGGAGTGCAGGTCAGTCTTGGCACCGTAGGTTTCGATCTCGGTGTAGACCAGGCCGCGCAGGCCGACGCATAGCGTCGGGAGGTCGGGGGCGAACAGTTCGGTATCGCAGACCAGGGCGAAGTCGGCTTTCAGCCTGGCTTTCTGCTTGCGGATGTATTCTGCGATGGATTCGCCTCCGACTTCTTCTTCGCCTTCAAAGATAATCTTCACGTTGAGCGGGAGTTTGCCTCCGCCGGTCTTCATGAGCGCTTCCAGAGCCTTAATCTCCATCCAGAGTTGGCCTTTGTCGTCGACGGCGCCGCGAGCGTAAATGTTGTTGTTGCGTTCGGTGGGCTCGAACGGCGGCGAATGCCATTCGTCGAGGGGGTCGGGCGGCTGCACGTCGTAGTGGGCGTAGCAGAGGACCGTTGGCTTTCCGGCTGCGTGCAACCAGTCGGCGTAGATGAGGGGATGGCCCTTGGTCGGAATCACCTCAACGTTTTCCATGCCAATGCGGCGCAGTTCGTTGGCTACGAAGTCGGCGGCTTTTTGGACGTCGGACTTGTGCTCTTCGAGCGTGCTGACGCTGGGGATGCGGAGCAGATCTTTCAGTTCAGTCAGGAAACGCTGCTGATTACTGCGGGCAAACTGGACTGCGGAGGAAGCCATAGACTCATCCTTTCGTGTGGGAAGAAGGCGGTGGCGCTGGTTGGTGCAGCGAAACGAATCAGTATACCGCGAAGGAACCGAACCTTTCCTTCTGCGGAGGACGCGGAATGGAAGCTGATTCCCGTGAGCGCTAACTCAAGGGCCTCGGCCGTTCACGGAAAGTTTGTCACCTTCGGCGTCACGCGAGGATGCATCGCGGTCGCCTCGCCCGTGTCGTCGATTACATGGCTGATTGCGCCGTGATCGCCCAGAGCCACGGTAATCATGTCGTGGAAGCGTACCTCAGGCTTCTTCGGGGTCTCGATTGCCCGGGTGAGCACGACATTCGGATAAATGAAGACGCTGTAGACGCCCAGTCCCCACGCTTCATGACTCGTTACTCCATCCGCCACCTTGTACGAGGCCCAGCCATTCACTCCGGGCGCGCTGGTATAGCTGGCCTGGTTCGGAGGATCGTAGGGAATCTCGGACTGGTAAAAATAGGTCCTTCCGCCATTGCCCTTCCACAGAACCTGGAATTGCTGGTGATGTTCCACAAAGAGGCCATAGATTGTGACGCTGTCTCCATTCACCACCAACCCGTTCTCGCTGGTGTTCAGCTCCCAGCCCACACCGTCGCCGTGGTCCGCTCTCCAGATCCACGTATGGTCCACGAGTGTGTCGTTGCTGTTGATCCTCAAATTCACCTTGGCCCGACCCACTCCCGCGCCGCCCACGCGAAAGAAAACATCGTGCAGCGTGATCGGATCCTTCGCGTGGCGCGCCCGACTTCCCTCCGGCCCAACATCGAGCAGCACCGGAGATTCGCTCGGCCCCGCATCGAAGAGCAGCCCCGCAATCTCGATCCCGTCCGCATCGGCTGTGGTCATGGCCGCCGTGCCCTTCATCGGACGTAGCGTCGCAAACCCCAGCCCCAGCACCACTGTATGCGGCAGTGTCACGCGAATCGGAGCGGTTAGTTCATAGATCCCCGGCGTCAGAATCAGGTTCTTGCCCTGGGCAAGTTGCACGTTGATCGTCTCGGCCGTATCAACATCCGGGCGCGCGATATAAAACCGCGCAATTGGAATCGTCTCTCCCGCCGTTTCACCGCCGCGCCAAGTAATCCCGACACTGTCGCTGTGTAGACTCGGAACCCGCACGCTGAACTCGCCGGCAGCGTTCACCTGCAGGAACGGCTTCTCGCGCACCACCGGCGTACGCGCGACATTCGTGTACGGCGGCGAAGGCCATGCGCCTTCGGGCGTATGCACCACGCCGACAAATACCATGTTCCAGTTCGAACCCGTCCAGCTCTTCCAATCGCAGTTGCGCGAGATCCACTGCTGCTGGCTGCCGGAATCGACATTGCCGTCCACAAGCGAGTCCGACATCCAGCCGCCGCTCGCCCAGCCATGCTTCTGGTGCAGCACAATGTCGCCGCGCACGTGCATGCGCCGCAGCGATACCGCCTGCGAGACCGCCCACTGCATCGTGCCACCCGCCGGCACTACAGAGAACCCTGCCGCAGCTCTCCAGAAGGTCGTCGTCGCGTTGTTGTGCTCATGATTCGCATCCGCGTGCACGTTGCCCGAAATCCGCGTGGCATCGGGCGACGCGCCCAACCCCATCACCTCCGTGTAGAAGCCCACCGGCACGTCCACCGAATAGTTTCCGGGCAGAAACAGCAGCGCATTCCGCTGTGATCCAAACTCGTTGTGCTCCTGGGTTGCATACACCGCGTCGATCTGCTTCTGGATCGCCTGCGGTGGCATCGACGGGTCGAAGATCAGCACATTGGGTCCGAACTCCGGCTTCGCGGCCTTCGCAGCAAGCGCGGGCAGAGCCGTTGCCAGCAGCCCCGCCGTGAAGCCCACCCGTCTAAGAAGCAGAAGCGCACGTCTACCAGACATAAGTCCCCACTGACTCCGAGCGTATGGCCGTTTGGAAGACCTTTCTATGAAGGGTCCGCCCTCTCGGAAAAACAACGATTGTGTAGTGCGAAACAACAGCCTTGGCAGAACTCGCCAACGATAAGAGCAGGGCAGAACTGCGCCTGTCAACCCAGCCGCGGCCATGGCAGTTGCAGAAGGAGTGGATCGAAGCCCGTTCCCGGTTGTGAGGCTGGGAGCCGTTCCGCAGGCTCTGACGTAGCGAGCTACGTCTTTACGCAGGCTGCACGTGGATCGGGAATCTTGAGGGGGAGAATGCGCTTACGTCCAACAACGGGTTTGCGCCCGAGATGATCTCCGCCATAATCTGCGCCGTGATTGGGGCGAGCAGGATGCCGTCGCGGAAGTGTCCGGTGGCCACGTAGTAGCCGGGCGTGGAAGTTGCGCCGAGAATGGGCAACGCGTCCGGCGTGCCGGGGCGGAGTCCGGCCCAGTCCTCGAGGATTTTTGCGTTGTGTAGTTCGGGAACCAGGGCGAGGGCTGCGCGATGGAGACGCTGAATTGTGGCGGGGTCGATGCGCTTGTCGAAGCCGGCTTCTTCAACCGTCGCGCCGACCAGGATTCGCCCATCACTGCGCGGGATTAAGTAGACGTCCGGTGTGCGGATCACGTGTTGTAACAGGGTGCGCGACGGAGCGGCGAGGCAGAGCATCTGGCCCTTGACGGGGCGCGTCGGGAAGGCGTGAGGGGCGATCTGCCCTGACCACGCTCCGGCGCAGTTGACTACTTTGGGGGCATGGAAGCTCGTCTTCGTGGTCGTCACACCGCTGGCACGTCCATCCGACAAGTTGACGGCAGTGACGGGATCGCCGGAAGAAAAATCGATGCCCCTATGTTTGGCTGCCTTCAACGCGGCTGCGGTTATTCCGCGTGGGTCCACGCTGCGTTCTTTCAGAAAAAAGGCGGGGCGATTTGCGGCGGCTAGTGCCGGTTCGAACTCGGCTAATGGTGCGGGAACCAGATCCGACGACGCGAGTGTCGGATCATCTATATGCTCCGGAGGCGGGAAGATAATGGTGCCCTGATCGCGCAGATCGGCAGTTAGTCCGGACTCAATTTCGATCTCGTGGACGAACTCGGGATACATGCGCGCGCTGGCTGTGGCCAGAGGCTGCAGAAGGGCAGCGGTTTCGGTGGCGCTATCGACCAGCATGCCGCCGGCGGCGTGGGAGGCTTCCTGACCTGGCTGGCCACGCTCGACGACTAACACTGTTGCTCCTCGCTTTCGCAATTCGATCGAAAGGGAGAGGCCGATGATGCCGCCGCCGATGACAAGGACGTCCCAGGTCTTCACGTTCGCATTGTAAAAGACGCAGGGCGGCCAGCTCCTTGGGAGATGCCATCCGAGCGGCGAAGCCGCGAGCGGGACCTTACGTCGCCAAGCCGCGTCGATGCCGTTGGCGGGACTACCCGTGACGCCAGCTCCCCGGAAATGCTTGTTTGCGGCGTTGCCAAGCCATAGGCACCGTAAGGTCCCTCCGAGAACTATCGCTCTCGTCGGGATGACATCGCCAGGTAGTACGGGATCCCTTTCGACTTCGGTCAGGGTTGGATTTGCCGGATATCGCGAGGGCATCTTGCTCCCGCAGGCTGGGGGCGCCCCCACGACAGCCGCCGGGACGGCGGCGCTACAGTGGCCGTTACTTTCGTTACCCAGGCAGGACTCCCCTGGTTAGGTGTGTGTGCCTTTCCGTCTCCTATAATCCGGTCAAACACAAATTATCGATGCTCGCCGGGAGCTGCGGGTCTGTGGCACAGACGGTTGATGACAAGATATACCTACAGTTCGAGGGAGCAAGGGGCTGCGGCATTGCCTTGGATATACTCTCCCTGGCTTGATCTGGTAGTCGGCTGCGGAGCCTGGTCGGCGCCGCTTTTGCTGATTTCCTACTTCTCGATTGCGTCGAGCGCTCGTGCCTGGTCGGTGGCTTTTTACGCGCTGGCATTCTTCTTCAACTATCCGCACTACATGGCGACGATTTACCGCGCTTACCATCGCGCCGAGGATTGTCAGAAGTACCGCATCTTCACGGTGCACACCACGGCGCTCATCGTGCTGACGCTGGTCCTGTCGCATTCCTGGGTGCGAATTCTGCCGTGGATTTTCACTACCTATCTGACCTGGAGTCCGTGGCACTACAGTGGGCAGAATTACGGCTTGTTCATGATGTTCGCCCGCCGTGCCGGAGCGAAGCCGAGTGAGGCCACGCGGCGCGCGCTCTATGGTGCCTTTGTTGTTTCGTACTTGATCCTTTTTCTGGGCTTCCATACCGGAGCTTCCGCCGATCCGCTTTTCATTTCTCTCGGTATTCCTGCGATCGTCAGCCGTGGGGAGCAGATCATTTTCGCCGTGGCGTTTGTGGCGCTGTCGGCCTTCGGGCTGTCGCGGCTGGCGCGGGAAACCGGCTGGCGCAAGCTGCTGCCTTCACTCACGCTGTTCTCCTCGCAATTTCTGTGGTTCCTGTTGCCGACGGCGATTTCACTGATCAAAGGTCTGGAAATCCCGCAGAGCCGTTACAGTTCGGGCGTGCTGGCGGTGATGCACTCGGCGCAATACCTGTGGATCACCAGCTATTACGCCCGGCGCGAGGCCTCTGGGGAGAGTGGCCGCAATTGGCGCGGGTGGGCCTATTTCGCCGTGCTGGTTGCCGGTGGTATTGCCCTGTTCGTACCGGGACCCTGGCTTGCAAGCCGAGTGTTTCATCATGACTTCACGGCGAGCTTCCTGATCTTTACGGCGCTGGTCAACATTCATCATTTCATTTTGGATGGAGCGATCTGGAAGTTGCGCGATGGACGGATCGCGGCGCTTCTGCTGAATTCTCGCGAGCGTGTTTCGGATGCCGCCGCTGAAGCCGGAAGCCGGCTGTCACTAGCATGGCGGTGGATGACCGGCAGCACTGCTGGCGCCCATCAGCTGCGGGTGAGCGCAGCGCTCCTGCTGCTGTTGTGGGGAACCGTCGATCAGGCGCGCTATTATCTTTCGCTCCGTGCCGACGATCTCAAGGATTTGCAGCGAGCGGCTGCGCTGAATTCTTTTGACACTCCGGTGCAGATGCGGCTGGCCCGGCGAGAACTGGAAGAAGGTCACGCGCAACCCGCGGAAGCGGCGTGGCGCAGGGCGATACAGGCCAACCCGTCCGATCCTGCTCCGCGTCACGCGCTGTTGCGATTCCTGATCGAGCAGAAGCGTTTCGACGAGGCGTTCGACTTGACGGATGCGTCACTGAAGTATGCGCCGAAAGATGCCAGTCTTCTGGTGGATCGCGGATTGCTCTCCTTACAGCGGGGGTACGCCGACGCGGCTGTGGCGGACTGGAACAAAGCGCTGGACGTCGACCCGACGCGGCTTACGGTTCATCTCTATCTGGCGTACGAACTTGATCACGAGGGTAAGGCGCGAGATGCGGCCGGGCACTACCAGGCATTCCTGGAGCGGCTCGCCGGCCAACCGGCGCAGAAGCGTCCCGAGCCGGACAAACTGATTGCGGTCGTGCTGCGCATGGCCGATTGCCAGGCACGGGCGTCGGAGGCTAACCGGGCCGTGATGTCGTATCACATGGCGCAGAAGCTTGCGGCGCAGACCAAGCAGAGCAAGCTGGAGAGCATTGCCTACGTCAATGAAGCCGCGCTTCAGGCCAAGGCCGGCAAGCTGGACGATGCGCTGCAGCTTTACCAGCACGCCTTAAGTTTGGACGAATCGACACGCGACAAGCGCTCCGCTGCCGAGGACTGGGCCGCCTATGGTCGATTTCTCGACGAGGCGGGATTTCCCGCGCGACTGGCTTATGCTTGCCTGGTGAAGTCGGAAAGCCTGGCACGGTCGCTGCCGGATGCTGCGTTGACAGAGCAGTTAACGACTGCAAGAAAACAATTCGAGCACCGAGCCGGCGCCGATGTGGCCGCGGTCCGGCGCAATCTCGAACCCGCTTTGCACGAGGCACTGGCGCTTCATCGCTGACCGCATGCCGTTGGCATCCTGTGAGCTAATTTGACACTGTGGTTGTAGTGCTTAACAATAGCTGCATACTGGGCAATTCATTTTCTTCCTAAGGAGGAAGAGCTATGTCCGACGAGGGCGAACACATTGTTGTCGAACATCATTCGAACGCGGGGAAGTGGATTCTCATCGTGTTGGCGGTTGCCGTTGTCGCGGCCTCAGCCTACGTCCACTTCACCACGCATGCACGCCTGGAGAAGTTGACGAGTAACCTCAGCGCGAGCGAGGCCCAGGTTGCGGAGCTGCAGAATCGCATGCAGAACGCGGAGGCTTCTGAAGAGGCCATCGGGCAGAAGCTGGGCATGACCAAGAAGGAGCTGGCCACTCGCACGGCGCAGTTGCGCTCCGAACAAAAGGCGGCGGAGATCCGCCTGGAGAACGAGCAGAAGGCACGGATCAGCGAGGTGACCGGCGACATCGCGGGCGTGAAGACGGACGTGGGTGGCGTCAAGACGGACGTGGCCTCGACGAAGGCGGATCTGGAAGCGACTAAGGCGAAATTGCAAAGCACGATCGGCGATCTGGGGATGCAGAGCGGCCTGATAGCGCACACGCGCGACGATCTGGAAGTCCTCAAGCACAAGGGTGATCGCAACTACTACGAGTTCACACTGCTGAAGGGCGCCAAGCCGCAGCCGGTTTCGACGGTGAGCTTGCAGCTCAAGAAGGCCGACGTCAAGCACGGGAAGTTCACCATGAATGTGACCGCCGACGATAAAACGATCGAGAAAAAGGATCGTACGGTGGCAGAGCCGATCCAGTTCTATTCGGGGCGCGATCACCTGCTCTTTGAGCTGGTGGTTTGGAACGTAGACAAGAACAAGGCCACGGGTTACCTGAGCACGCCGAAGAACGCGCCCGTGCCGGTGACTGCCAATTGAAAGAGGCGCTCTTTCCCGGTGGGCACGTGTTGCTGCAGATTGCCCTGCGCACCGGCGTGATCTATCTGCTGGTTTTGATCGGGGTTCGTCTTAGCGGCAAGCGCGAGGTTGGACAGATGACTCCGTTCGATCTCACACTGCTCCTTCTCCTCTCCAATTCTGTGCAGAATGCCATGACTGGGCCTGACACTTCGCTGCTGGGCGGGGTCGCTGCGGCGTGTACCTTGCTTCTTCTTAATTATTTTGTCGCCGATCTTTCGGGAGTCAATCGCCGCTTCCGGCGCTTCATTCAAGGGGAACCCAGCCTGCTGATTCACGACGGAAAGATTATCGAAGCGCACATGGCGAAGGAGCATGTCAGCATGGATGAGCTGCAACGCGCGCTGCGCGAGCATGGGATTGGGGAGTATCACCAGGTTGCTTTGGCGGTGCTGGAAGTCGACGGCTCGATCAGTTGTTTGAAGTATGACGAGATCAAGCCGGATGCCAATACGCATTTGGTCCGGCGACGGTTCATTCAGAAGAAAGAATAACGGGCAACGCAATTACCGGGCTTTGTCCCCGGCGGACAGCCGAGGCGGCTGTCCCTAGGTGAGCTCATTCGATCGCCAGGAACCTCACACATACAGGTGCTGGTACATCGAGTACTTGTCCCGTCGGGGTGAGTTTCCCACTCCCGGCATCGATCCGAAAAATGACGATATTGTTCGAGGCCTGATTGGCTGCAAACAGTAGCGTCCCTGTGGGATCAATCTCGAAATTGCGCGGCTTCTTGCCCTGGGTGGGAACATCCTGGACGGGCGTCAATGTGCCCTTATCTCCGTCGATGGCGAAGACGGCGATGCTGTCGTGGCCGCGATTCGAGGCATACAAGAACTTTCCGGAAGGATGCACCTGGATCTCGGCGTCGTCGTTTTGTCCCGAAAAATCTTTGGGAAGAGTTGAAATTGTCTGCAGCGATTGCAGCGCGCCCCTGGCCGCGTCGTAGCTGAAAACCGTCACACTGGATTGCATCTCGTTGACCACATACGCGAACTTGCCGTTGGGGTGAAAGGCAAAATGTCGCGGCCCGGCTCCGTCCTGGAGCTTGGCGAATTTTGGATCGTTGGGCGTGAGCGATCCTTTCTCTTTGTCGAAGCGGTAGACGAGGAGTTCGTCCAGCCCGAGATCATCGACCAGCGCAAAGCGGTTGTCAGGCGACAAGTCGATGGAGTGGGCATGAGGGCCGTCCTGGCGCTCTGCTTTCGCGCCGTGACCCGTGTGTTGCACAAATGCCGACGCGTCGGCGAGTCGGCCATCTTCGAGCACTGGGAAGACCGCGATGCTGCCTCCGGTATAGTTCGCGACCAGAACGTGCTTGCCCTCCTTGTCCAGTGACACGTAGCAAGGGTCGGCACCGCGAGAAGGGACTTCATTCAACAACGTCAGCTTGCCGCTGGCGCGGTCGATGGCGAAAGCGCTGACGGCGCCGCTGCTCCGGCCCTTGTAGTCCGTAACCTCGTTTACGGCGTAGAAGAAACGGCGATTCGGGTGCACGGCTACAAACGACGGATTCACGGTCTCAGCCATCACGCCCAGAGGAGTGACCTGCCCCGTGTCGGCATCGAAGCGATAGCCGTAGATTCCCTTGCTCTTGGTCGTTTCTGACTTCGTGTAAGTGCCAACGTAGACCAGATATTGATGTTTTGCTGGAGGAGTTGTGGCCGCTGCGCATAGAACAAGGAGAACGAATAGCAGCAGCGTGACGAGGTGAGGAGTTTGGCGAGTTTTCGTCTTCATTTGGTTTGAAATTATTTCGTCAGAACAATCGGGACCTGCTGATCGTACGGTTGGATGACTACACTCAGCGCCATGCGCTGATTGAAGGCGTCCAACGGCACGGGAAATGCCACGATGGCGGTGCGGGTAACCTGTTCGCCGGGCTGAAGTTTTGTCTCCGGAGGCAGGGCTGGTTGGGCGCCTGCCTTCAGTGCGGGAAAGGCCTGGAAGTAGCGATCGAAGTCCATGGCCGAAGCGGCATCGCCGCTGAATTCGCCACTCGCGGTTTTCAGCTTGCCTTCGATGCTGCGCACATAAAGGATCTTCTCGCCGCTGTTTTTCAGAGTGAACGTCAGCGCGACCATGGTGGATGCTTGTCCGGGGATTTCGATGGCCGCAACATTGTCAAGTGAACCGGCGCCCTGAGGCGTGGCGCGCTTCAAGAATGACGCGATCGCCACCACGACCAGCACGCCCGCAATCGCAATGAGCACGATTTTCGCCGGCGGCAGATTGCGCTTGGCGGTGCCGAATTCGTCCGCGATATTGATAGTTGGGCCGGACGGAACCGGTGTAGTAGCGCTGGGCGCGGGACTTGCCGGCCTTGCGGGCGGCAGACCGGAGGAGCCGCCGGAGTTTTCATCGGGCATAGATCGACCTCGTTCCGCCATTTTACGCCCCGCCGTGACAGCCCAGACTCCGCGATCAATGCACGGGCCAGACAGCGAACGTTGCTAGACCGGCTGCCCTTCGCCCAGATCCTGCGTTGGGAACTCGGCTACAACTTCGAGGTCGGTGTCGCCGCTGCTCCAGACCTGTTCTCTTAGAGTTCGTTGCAGGATGATGCAACCCCTGGACGCTGTTCCCGGCGCATGAATGGAATCGCCGTGCATCAGGAAGCCACTTCGGCCAAAGGTATTGGTCCTAGACCCAGGCTCAAGTCTGAGGACGAACGGTCCATGCTCTGGGGTATTGAAGGGCGGGCCGGTAATGCTCCATTCTCCTTGCGGAATCGGGCCGACATCATGAATGGCCTGCATGGCGGGATTGTTCTTGCCGTTGTCAAATCCTGAATAGCCTGTGCCAACGAGAGTGCCATCTTGTCGTAAGTCGCCAGTTCTCTGTGCGTAAGTCCACATAGGTCGCCTCAGCATTCTGCATAGAGCCTGCCGCAATATTGACCGCCCAATGGTGGGCATTCTCCATGCATTGATTGTCGATGCGCGCCCTGTTCCGGCATATTAGCGCGTTCCGGGTTTAGCTACAACGTTCAGCTACAGACGCAAAATCCCCACCCTCTCGCCGAGAACGCGAGAAGGGTGGGGCATCCATCGTGACGGGATGGAAGGCGCAGTACTTAGCCGCTCCACTCGTGCTTCATTGCTTTGGCGAACTTGTCGGCGGAGAAAGTATTCAGCACATCGTCCTTGGTCAGCCAGGCTCTGCGCGCCTGCAGTACCCCGTACCGGATCTTCTCCATGTGCGAGGTGTGGTGGGCGTCGGTATTGATCACGATTTTCACGCCTTGTTGCCTGGCCTGGCGCAGGTGAACGTCGTTGAGGTCGAGGCGGTCGGGATAGGAATTCAATTCCATGGCGACTCTGCGCTTTGCGGCTTCCGCGAGCACCGCGTGCATGTCGAACTGGTAAGCATCGCGACGGAGTTGGATCCGTCCGGTGGGATGGCCGATGATCGAGGTGTTGGGGTTGCTGATGGCCTCGAGCAGGCGCTCGGTCATCTTGGCCGGTTCCTGATTGAATACCGAATGAACGCTGGCGATAACCAGATCCATTTGGGCGAGCACGTCGTCGGAGAGATCAAGGTCTCCGTCAGCAAGAATGTCGACCTCGATTCCGGCAAAGATCTTGATTCCGTCGATGTTCTTGTTGGTGTCGCGAATCCGCTTGATGTGCTCCACGGCGCGCTTGTCGTCGAGGCCGTTGGCGAAGGCCAGGTTCTTGGAGTGGTCGGTGATGGCCATGTATTTGTAGCCGCGCGCTTTGGCGGCCTCGGCCATTTCTTCGATGGTGTTGCGGCCATCGGTCTCGACGGTGTGCATGTGGACGTCGCCTTGCAGGTCTGATTGCTCGATCAGTTTCGGCAGGGCGTCTTGCTCGGCTTTGTCGATCTCGCCTAGGTTCTCGCGCATTTCAGGAGGGATGTAGTCTAGCTTCAGCTTGGCGTAGATCTCCTCTTCGGTTTTTCCCGCGACCGGTTTTTCATCCTCGAGCGTGGCCAGGCTGTATTCGTTGAGGGTATAGCCCATCTTGAGGGCGCGCTGCCGCAGCGAGACGTTGTGCGCTTTCGAGCCGGTGAAGTATTGCATGGCGGCGCCAAAGGACTCTGGCGGCAATAGGCGAACATCGATTTGCATTCCGGTACGCACGCGGAAGCTGATCTTGTTATCGCCGCTGGCGAGAATGTCCATGAGCGGCGGATACTTCGCCACGTAGGCCACCGCCTGTTCGCGCTCGGCTGGAGAGCAGCAGCCCGGTCCGGTGACGAGAATATCGAGGTCGCCCACGGTTTCGCGTCCGCGGCGCAGCGATCCGGCGGGTGTGATCTTCTCGAAGCCGGTGAACTTGCTGAGATACTCCGTGAGCTTCGCCGCTTCCGTTTCGGCGGCATCGATCAGGAATCGGCCGCCGATGCGGCGGTAGTCCTCGATCGCCTTGAGCAGTTTCTGCTCGTGTTTTTCGCCCATGCGGGGGAGCTCGCGAATCTTTCCCTCCCGAGCCAGCTTCTCCACGCCGTCGACATCGCTGACCTGGTAGGCGCTCCAGATCAGGGCAATGGTCTTTGGGCCCAGCCCCTGGATCTTCAGCAGCTGCAACATCGAAGGGTGATATTTGTTCAGCAGGTCGGTATGGACGCTGAGGCGGCCTTCCTTAAAGAGCTCCTGCAAATTGGCCAGCATGCCTTTGCCGATTCCGGAGATGGCGAGCACCTGCTTGGGTTCGACAATGATGTCTTTGATCTGCTGGGGATGGTTTTCGATGGCCTGGGCTGCGTTGCGGTAGGAGCGGATGCGGAACGAATCCTGCCCGTCGATTTCCAGCATGTCGGCAGTTTCGTAGAGGACGGTTGCGATCGACTTGTTGTCCACGCACTAAAGATTAAACAAGATCGCGCTGGTGAGCCAGCGTCGAGTGCGCAGAAGACTCATGCTTGAGAGCATTAACCACTAAGGACAGTAAGGTACACGAAGGAAGGCTGTTGCACAGGCACCGTTCGATCTTGCGGGGAAGGAGCGGGACACTTTACCCCCAGGAAGCGCTAGCTTATGAACTGGGGCCTAGCGCGCGGAGAAAAACTAGATGTAGGCGGCCGCGATTCAAGCACTCTTCGTAACGTTGGCGGCCTGGGGTCCCTTCTGACCCTCGGTGATTTCGAATTCTACCTGGTCGCCTTCTTGCAGGCTTTTGTAGCCTTCAGAAGTGATCGCGCTGTAATGAACAAAGACATCGGGGCCATCTGCACGCCCTATGAACCCGTAGCCTTTGGCATTGTTGAACCACTTAACCGTTCCTTTCAGACGTTCCACGTACGCCCCTCTTTCCGCACGTCCTTCTGGGGGGCCAAGGACGTACCCGCAGCTAGTAGGATGCATTTTGTAGCGATAGGTTGGGGCTGTCAAGCCACAACCGCGCCAGAGGGTCAAAAAAACGAAGGCATCCAAAAACATGCCTCCAGACAACAAACTACGTTTCTCATGCCTTCCCTTTGCGCTTCTTCCTGGAGTCGATACCGGCGAGCTTTCCCTTTCCGGAGATCCCCTGACAGTGCAACCACAGCACGGATGAAATGGTTTTGGCATCGCGGATGGTGCCGGCAGTGACCATGCGCACCGCGGTGGACAGAGGAACGAGACGCAGGTAGATCACTTCGTCGTCCTCCGGCTGCGCCGTGCCCTTGCGAAGTCCAGTCGCCAGGAATACGGACATAGTCTCAGCGACAAATCCCGGACTGGCGTAGAACTTCAGAATGCGCCGCCAGTGGCTGGCCGTGTACCCGGTTTCTTCCAAGAGTTCACGCTTGGCGGCTTCCAGCTCTTTTTCGCCGGGATCAATCCGTCCGGCGGGAAGCTCCCACAGGTAATCATTGGCGGCATGGCGATACTGTCGCTCCAGCACGAGCCGAGGAGTCGAGGTGGAGGCGCCGACGGCGAGGACGACGTCCGACCCGGTGTGATGGATGAGATCGCGACGAGCGCGCACGCCGCCGGGTTCCTCGACCTGGTCGGTTATCACCCAGAAGACGGGGCCGCGATAGACGGTCCGCGAAGATAGAACTCGGGCCTTGGAAGGCTGGGATTTTTTCTTAGAGGATGCGGAAGATTTCGCCATGCAGACAATATAAAGCACGCCATCGAACTGGGACCTGACGCATTTCGAGCGCGCTCAACTGAGTCGAACAAGGCGAAAGCAGCTTCTGCTATTCTGCCCGCGATGGCCGCAAAGCCGCGAATCACGATTGTCGGAGCGGGGAATCTTGGCAGAGCCCTTGGTCGTTCGCTGCGAAAGGCTGGATATCGAGTCGACGCAATTGTCGCTAAGGCTCAAGGTGAGTCGCTGACGAGAGCGCGGCTGCTCGCGAAGGAACTCGGCGCTTGGGCAATCACCACAAAGCGAGCCGAGATCGAAGCTGACATCGTTTGGCTGTGCGTGCCGGATGCTCAGATTGCGAACGCTGCAGAGTCTCTCGCCGCAACTGGTTCGTGGAAGGGCCGGGTCGCCCTCCATTCGAGCGGAGCATTGAGCAGCGATGAACTCAGCGCTTTGCGCCGGTGCGGAGCGGTGGTGGCATCCATTCATCCGCTGATGACGTTTGTGCGCAAGTCGCGACCGTCGTTGGAAGGAATTTCTTTTGCAATGGAAGGGGACCCGCGCGCAGTGCGCGCTGCGCGACGAATCGTGCAGGAGTTAGGGGGGACGGCACACACCATCCGGAGGCGAGACAAGGCTGCCTATCACGCCTGGGGAACTTTTGCTTCGCCCTTACTCACGGCGTTTCTTGCCACTACGCAGCGGGTCGCTGCTGGCGCTGGAGCACGCGGGAAAGACGCCAGGAAAAGAATGCTCCCGATTCTGCAGCAGACCCTTTCCAACTACATGAAACTCGGCGCGGCAAATTCGTTTAGTGGACCTATCGTGCGTGGCGACGTAGAAATCGTGAAGCGGCATTTGCTCGTCTTGCGGGAAATTCCAGCGGCTAGGGAAGTCTATGTGGCGCTCGCAAAGGCGGCACTGCAGTACCTTCCGGTGAAAAACCGACGGTTGTTGCGAGATGTGCTCGACCAGCGACATCGGGCGTGAAGAATTCAGCGGGCGGGGAATTGTTGTTCGCGGGAGATGAGTCTTAGCGCGACTTGAAAAGATGTCCCATCTTCTTCTTCTTCGTCTTCAGATAGGCTTCGGCGTGCTGGGTGAGAGGAACCTCGCAGGGAACGCGCTCCACGACCTTGACTCCGGCTTGCTCGAGCGCTTCCACCTTGTCGGGATTATTTGAAAGCAGGCAAAGTTGTGTGACACCCCGCGCCTTCCAAATCTCCGCGGGAAGTGTGAAATCGCGATGGTCGGCTTTGAAGCCGAGACGCTCGTTAGCTTCCACTGTGTCCAGTCCTGAATCCTGCAGTTCATAAGCCTGCAGCTTTGCCATGAGGCCAATGCCGCGTCCTTCTTGCTGTTCGTAGATAAGGATGCCCGCTTCCTCCTCGGCAATCATCGAGAGCGAGAGTTCGAGCTGCTGGCGGCAGTCGCAGCGCAAGGAGTGAAACACATCGCCGGTCAGGCACTGGGAATGTACGCGAACCAGCGGCGGAGTCGAGCGGACGTCGCCCATGACGAGAGCGACCGCCTCTTCCACGCGCCGGTCGCCGTCGGAGCCCGGTTCCCCGCGAAATCCGTAGATGCGGAACTTGCCCCATCGCGTCGGAAATGATGCGGAGGCGATTTGTTTTACTGAAGCGGAGTTCACTTTCTAATTATAGCGGCTTAGCATCGCAGGGTTGGACCGTGACAAGCTTTCGACAAATCTCTTCCATCATTCGTTGCGGATCGCGCCATCGCCAGAAATCTGCTCCGCGGCCGTGGCTTATCCGCGAGCGCGGAAATGAAAGATGGCGTCCTGCTTGGATGCCATGGCGACACCGTTGCGCGTAGCGGGATGGAAATGCCAGTTTTCCAATGCCGCGAGAACCTTGTCATCCAGTTTGGGGCCCATACTCTGAATGATGGATTTGCGAACAATCTCTCCACGCTCGTCGATCGTGATCTCGACCACGACATTCCCCTCTGAGTCTGGCAACTCCCACGGATACGCCACCGGATCGGCGGTCGTCACCGGAAGCGCCGGGCGGATTTCGTCACCGTAGGTTTGGCCCTGACTCAGAGTCCCGTAGGGAAGTCCGGCGGGCGCCCCATGGCCAAGGCTCGACAGGGTCTGGCTCTTGGCCTGGTCCTCGGCCTCGGAAGGAGAAAGCGGGAGTTGGGCAGAGGGCTTGGCTTGCTGAGTGGGTGTCCAGCTTAGCTTCTCATGACCCAGTCGTTGGTGACGATAAACTTCACGGGCACTGTCGGAAGAATTCGTGGTGCTGTTATCGAGCGACCGGGAAGGGAAGTAGAGTCTCGAAAGCACGCGGCCGTTCTCGCCCATCGCTATCGAAACCGGCGTGAGGAGTTGCGGCTCAGGGGAATGAAGCAGCCAGGTCAGAATTGAAGCATGCAGCGCGAGCGACAACAATTGCCAGCGGCCTTGCTTTCGTGGTGTCTCCGGATTCAGCTGCGAGAACATTCCGGCGGGCCTCCGTCCGCGCAGATGTAGGTTAGACGTGGAGGGCAGGGCTTCGTCAATGGAATTTGTCACGTTGAAGTATCGCAACCTTCAAACCGCCGTATGAGGCGAACCGCGAACCAGAGTCCCTGCGCGTTTGGTGCGGACGAAAGATCACTGTTAAAATGGCTGAGCAACCAGCAAATCCATCCTGTTGTGGGGCTATAGCTCAGCTGGGAGAGCGCATCGTTCGCAACGATGAGGTCGTCGGTTCGAGCCCGACTAGCTCCACCATATTTTCAAGCACTTACAGCGCTGCCAAGGATCGGTTCTGTCCCACTCTGTCCCAAAAAATCCAGCTTGCACGGTGTTTGCCTCGAACACCGACTCCTCGGAGTTTGGTTGATGCGGCGGAAAACTCGGTTCGAGGGCTTGGTGCAAGGGCGATTCTGTGGTCTGGACGTCTGAGATCAAACAGATGAGCGTGAGGCCGTCGAGGTGGGAACGGGAACACTGATCGCCCTAACAGCTGAAACGAATCCTGCGCCCATCATTGCCACCCGCCACCAATCGTAAGTCACCCACTGGCGGGCCAGCCGTATCAACTCCGCTTCGCCTTTAGCTCCACTCGTGGCACCGGAGGCGGCGGCATACAACGCGGCGTTGCTCGGCCAAAAGGCGACGGCGGTGAAGACCCAGACGGCCAGAATGAGCACGGCCGACAAGCACAACCAAACGCGATACCCTAATGGCGTCTTCCATCCGCTAATAAGTGCACCGAAAGCCGCCACCAAGGTCGAGAGCGACGTTGGTATGAAGAATTTTCCGGGGTCGACCGGGAAACGGGGGCCGTATGGCAACAGGGTAAGCGACTCCGGCGGTGCCGCGCTCCAGGCTCCCGCGACCACTCTGAGGTCGTAGAGCTTTGCACCCACGCCGATGCCCCATGCGAGCACCGAAACCCAGAGAAACACCCGTGTCAACCGCATGCGCCATGACATCGTGAGGCTCCCTTTCTAACACTTCGTGTTCGTAGTGTAACCAGAAGATCCTCTTGTTTCCACAGCACGAACTGATAAGAAGAAGGCATGCGTGGAAAAGATGAGCAACAGTTGGATGTTTTCAGCTACATCAGTCCCGAACAGCGCGTTCCGCAGGACCATCCGCTGCGTTCGCTGCGGGCCATGACCGATGAAGCGCTACAGCAGTTGCAACCACGGTTCAACAGGCTGTACGCCAAGATTGGACGGCCTTCGATTGCGCCAGAAAAGTTGTTGAGAGCGCTCCTGCTGCAAGCGCTGTACTCGGTGCGCAGCGAACGGCTGTTGATGGAACAGCTCGACTACAACCTGCTGTTCCG
>Ga0137388_10000806_pt1 | contig 18204 bp, 10 predicted proteins | sample 15con2h14AmetaG_FD_104644 | JGI IMG/M metagenome (GOLD analysis project Ga0137388, IMG submission 104644) | Vadose zone soil microbial communities from Angelo Coast Range Reserve, California, USA - 15con2h1.4A metaG | ecosystem: Environmental > Terrestrial > Soil > Vadose zone > Saprolite...
CGCGACCTTGCGCAACCTAGTCACCAACTTGTTTGAACACGGCCGCATCACCACCACTCTAACCCGCGCCAAAGCCGCGCGTCCCGTAGCCGAAAAAATGATCACCTTCGGCAAGCGCGACACGCTGCAATCGCGCCGTCAGGCCGCCGCCTACATCATGACCCCCGCTGTCACCAAAAAACTCTTCAGCGAAATTGCGCCCAAATTCGCCGACCGCGCCGGCGGCTACACCCGCATCATCTCCGCGGGCCACCGCGTCGGTGACGGCGCCAAAGTCGCCATCCTCGAACTCGTAGGCTACGAATTCAAAGCCAAAGAAAAGAAAGCCAAAGAAAAGACCAAAAAGGAAGAACCAGTAGAAGCCGCCAGTTAGCTCCAGCTCGCAAACTGCTTAGTAACTCTGGTCGCCCGCCTGCAAAAGCACTGCGGGCGATGTGTTGTTGTAGTGATGACCGGTCTTCAGACCGGCGCATTTCTCTCCGGTAGCAGCCTTCAGGCTGTGCGCGGTCGCAGCGGCATCGAGGTTGAATCTTGCCGGCGCTACTCGTGGCTGTCCAGCGGTCTGTGGCCGCCGCCGTAACTTCCGCCTCCCATTCCTCGTAATCTATTTAGACCGCTTCCTGCGAGACTCACGCTCCTTTCTCTCGCCGGATTCGGTAAAGTAGTAGCAAAGGTCTCAGCCCAGTGCTCGCCCTGCAAGACAATCTCGCGCAGAGCCTGAGCGCTATGCGCGCTCATAAACTGCGTTCTTCGCTCACCATGATTGGCCTGACCATGGGTGTGGCCACGCTCATCACCGTAATGACCATCGTGCAAGGCGCGAATCTCTACGTGGAAAGCAAGATTGCCAATCTCGGCACCAACGTGTTCCAGGTTGCCCGCACTCCTTTTGCAGTCACCGATTTCAACATCATCATCAAAGCGCTCAAGTACAAAAAAATCGAGCTGGATGACATGCGTGCCGTGGCCGAAGGATGCCCCGCTTGCCAGGAAGTGGGCGCCACCGCCAGCGCTACCGTGCGCGCCCGTTATGGCGACAAGGAAGCACAGGACGTCAGTTTTTACGGCCAGACCCCCAGCATGGCGGATATCGACACTCGCGCCGTGGAGTTCGGCCGTTATTTCAGCGCTGCCGAATCCGAGCACCGCAGCAACGTTTGCCTGATCGGTGATTCCCTGGTGCAGAAACTCTTTGTCGGCGTCGACCCCATCGGCCGAAGCATCCGCATCGGCAACGACGAGTTCGTCGTTATCGGCATCATGGAGAAAATTGGCAGCGTTCTTGGTCAGGACCAGGATAACTTCGTCACCGTGCCGCTCTCCGTGTTCCTCCGCATTCAAGGCATCCACTCCAGTCTGACCATTAACGTGAAAGCGCGTGAAGGCATCTTTGAAGCGGCGCAAGACCAGGCGCAATTGGTTTTGCGCGCGCGCCGCCACCTCAGCGGCCAGATGGAAAATGATTTTTTTATCGGCACCAAAGAAAGCTACATGGCTTTGTGGCGCAGCATCAGCGGAGCTTTTTTCGGCGTTTTCATTCTGGTCAGCGCCATCTCCGTGGTCATCGGCGGAATTGTCATCATGAACGTCATGCTGGTCAGCGTCACGTTGCGTAAGAGAGAAATCGGCGTGCGCCGCGCGGTTGGCGCCACCCAGCGCGACATCCTCAATCAATTCATGTCCGAAAGCCTGATCCAGTGCCTAGTCGGCGGAATCCTCGGCATCGGCTTGGGATTTCTCGTCGCCCTGCTGCTTCGCACCTTTTCGCCGTTCCCCGCGTCGGTCCGCACCTGGGTCGCCGTCATGGGCCTGGTGATGAGTTCGGTGGTCGGCTTGTTTTTCGGCATCTACCCGGCGGTGCGCGCTTCGCGCCTCGATCCGGTAGTCGCCCTGAGGTCGGACTAGTGAGTCCACCGAAAAAGTTTTTTAATTGTCATTCCGAGCGAAGCGAGGAATCTGCTTTTCAAATGAGGTCAGACCAATGACATTCATGACCCTGGCCCAGGCTCGCGAAAATTTCGCCGCGGCCATGCAGACCCTGCTCTCCTCCAAGGTGCGCTCGGCCCTGACCGTGCTTGGCATCGTCATCGGAGTTTCCTCGGTCATTTCCATGGCTGCCATCATTCAGGGGCTGAACAAATTTGTGCAGGACCGCGTGGAATCGCTCGGTTCTCGCACCTATTTCCTGACCCGATTCCCGCCCGGTACCGACCCTGCGCGCATGCCCGACAAAATTCGCGTCCGCCGCTACATCGGATATGACTATGCTGAAATTCTTCGCGCCGCGGCTCCCCACGTGGAAAACGTGAATACCGTCGGCACCCGCGGCTTCTTCTTCGGCGATTCCAACCGCATCGTCAGCGGTGACCATACCGTCGAAAAGGTCATCGTGCGCGGCGCCGAACCCGAATACACTACGGCGCTTCCGCTTTTCAACATCGAACAGGGGCGCTTCATCAGCGCTTTTGACCAGGAACACGCGCGCCCCGTGGTCGTGCTTGGCGCCGCCATTGCCGAGTCCCTCTTCCCCGACCGCGACCCGCTCGGCCAGACCGTGCGGCTCAACGGCGCGATCTACGAAGTCATCGGCGTCTTTTCCCACGATCAAGGACTGTTCCTCGGCCCCGGCGTGGATATTTTTGCCATCATCCCGCTCAGCAATTTCAAAAAGCAGTATCCCGAAGCCAAAGAGCTGATCATGCTTTTCACCGTTCCCAAGGACGTGAACGTGGAGGCTGCGCAAGCCGAAGTCATCCAGGCCATGCGCCGCATTCGCAAGATCCCGGCCGACAAGGAAAATGATTTTGAGCTGAGCTCGCCCGATTTTCTCAGCAATCTCTGGAACCAGCTCACCGGCGCCTTGGTCATCCTCACTTCGGTCATCAGTTCCATTGGGCTGCTGGTCGGCGGCGTCGGCGTTATGAACATCATGCTCATCTCGGTCACCGAGCGCACTCAGGAAATTGGCGTACGCAAGGCCATCGGCGCCCGCAAGGCCGATGTGCGGATGCAGTTCCTGTTTGAAGCGGTGGTTCTGACTCTGATCGGCGGCACTATCGGCATTCTGATTGGCGCTGGCGTTTCCGCCGCGGTCCGCGCCGTGGCCCCGTCGATTCCGGCCACCCTCTCCTACTGGTGGGTTTCGATAGGCTTCGCCATGTCCGTAGGCGTCGGTCTCTTCTTCGGCTATTATCCCGCCAATCTCGCCGCCAACCTCGACCCCATCACCTGCCTCCGCTACGAATAGGCGTCTCGACCTCTTTCGGACGTCCCCTGCGCTATACTGCTCCTGATGGCTGCTCACCCTTCACCCTTGCTTGCGCACCGGTGCAGTTTTCGCCCGGATCGCCACGACCCCTACCTCCGCCTCGGAACCATTGCCGTTTTCGTTCGCGACCAAGAGCGAAGCCGGCGATTCTACGTGGATCAACTGGGATTCCGCCTGGCCCTTGATGTCCCGCTCCCATCCGTCGAAAATTCGCTCGCCGTCACTCCCCCCGATGGCACTGCTGTGCTCTCGCTCATTGCTCCGAAAGCCGGCTCCGATGAATGCCAGCTTATCGGCCGCCCTACTCAAATCATCTTCTTGACCGAAAACGTCTTCGCCAAGTTCGAGGAATGGAGCACCCGCGGTGTTCGTTTTCACCATCCTCCGCAGGTGCAGTCCTGGGGTGCAGTCTCCACTAGCTTCGAAGACCTGGATGGAAACTCCTTTACGCTTTTGGGTTATGACGCCATCAACCGCGAGCTCGAGGCACAGCGCCGCGACCATGCCGAAAGGTCTGAATCCGAACATCGCTTAAGCCAGGAGCTGGAACTCGCAAGGCACGTCCAGTCAAGGCTCTTCCCACAGACGCACCCCGCTCTTTCGACCCTGGAATACGCAGCCGTTTGCATCCAGGCCCGCCACGTAGGTGGCGATTACTACGATTTTCTCGAGCTCGGCCGGGATCAGCTGGGGCTGGTGGTCGGCGATGTTTGCGGGAAAGGAGTCGCGGCAGCCCTCTTGATGGCCAATCTCCAGGCGCATCTCCGAAGCCAGTGCGCCAGCTACTCAAGCCGCCCCTACGTGCCGTTTGTTTTGGAACAACCCCAGCGCTTCCTGCTCTCGGTAAATCGACTTTTCTACGAGAATACCGCCGACAGCGCGTTTGCTACCCTCTTCTTTGCGGAGTACAACGATAAGTCCCGCCGCCTCCGCTACGCTAACTGCGGTCATCTTCCCGCCCTTCTCCTTCGCCAAAACGACCGACTCGAGCGCCTCGAGCCCACTTGCACCGTCTTGGGACTCTTCAAAGGATGGGATTGCTGCGCGGGTGAGTGGAATCTTTCTCCAGGTGACACCGTCGCGTTCTACACCGACGGTGTAACCGAGTCGTTTAACCGGGACGGCGAAGAATTCGGTGAATCTCGGTTGGTCGAAGCCTTACGCCGCCATCGCAACTTGCCGCCGCCCAACCTACTTGCCTCGCTCGTGGACACCGTTCGCAGCTTCAGCCCTCACGAACAGCAGGACGACATCACCATGCTGGTCGCCAAGTGCAAATAACACAGAGCCCAGCCGAGAAAAAAGCTTGATAACGTCGAGGCATTGGACGGCATTAGACGGAACCTTTCCTCGGTCTTCGGTTTCCAGTCTTCTCGCTGCTTGCCACAGAGTTCGCTTTTTGAGAGACCCGGGACAGGCAGATCGCAGTTACGAATTCAAGAAAAAAGAAAGAAAGAAAGAAAGAAAGAAAAAACCAAGAAGGAAGAACCGGTAGAAGCCGCCAGCTAATACTGTCGCTCTAGTCCAATCATTTTAGCCGGCCATCCCGTGAAAACAGGGCGGGCTTTTGTTTTTTGGCACGCTGTTCTGAAGCTGTGTGGCAGCTGAGACGCTTCGCGCGAGTCGGGAGGAACCCTCGCCTCGGCGAACACTAGGAGGTTGCAGGGCCATTGAGGTCCTGAAGGAGTTTTACCACGCGGGGATCGGAGCGAATGGAATCGAATTCCGGATGGACGCGAATCCACCAATTGAGGTCCAGGTCACGGACGGCGTAAGCCTTTTCCAGCTCGGCGATGGCACGTTCGCGATCGCCGAGGTGCATGTAAATTCTGGCAATCTCCGTGCTTCCGCCACGACGCCCACTAGCGCCCCTTTTCGGGCCTTCGAGAGCGATGGCCAGAGACTCGTGCCAGTAGCCGCTCTTGCCTCCCGATTCGTATGCTTGCTTCAGACGGTGGATTCCACGCAGAGCCGCGGCGTCGTCCGGTTCAGAAGCCAGTCGAAACTCTTCGCGGGCCTTTTGGTAGTCACCGTGGAATTCCCAACTCATTCCAAGTCGGTGATGAGCCCACGCGTGTGCGGGGTCCAGCTCCAGCGCGAATTTTAGAACGCGAATCGAGTCGTCATATTGCCGGGCGCAATAGTAGACGTTGCCTGCCGCTACCGCGGTAAACGGTGAGAGTGGATCCAAGTGCCGGGCGCGCTCGATTTCCGCGAGTGCCTCGTCCGCCCGCCCGATGTGGGCGAGCATCAAAGCGTAGTAGACATGGGTGCGCGAGTAGTTTCTTGGCGCTAGGGCAAAAGCCCGCTGGAATTCTTCCTCGGCCTTCGGGATATTCCAGTCGTAGACGAAGGACAGCATGGCGAGTTCTGCGTGAGCTTCGGCGAGGGAATCGTCCTGCGCGACGGCCTTGGCACGGGGAAGAGCGCTGGGGTCGCCAAACATTCCTCGATAGTGATTTGCCATGGCGATGCCTGTCCAAGCGCGTGCGCTGGAGGGCTCGGCTTGTACCATCTGGTCAAAATAAGTTTCGGCGTGCTTGAAATCGGGAATGGTGGTTTTACTCAGGAAATAAACACCTTTCCAGCAGAGATCTTCCACGTCCGGATCGACGGGGCGCTGCAAAGAAAGCGCCGACTGTTCTTGCGCGGTAAGGCGAGCATTGACGCTGCCGGCGATAATGCGCGCGATCTCGTTCTGCAGCGTCAGCACGTCGCGGGCATCGCGGCGGTATTCCTCCGCCCACAGGTGGCGGTCGGTCGCGCCGTTAATGAGTTGCGCGGTGATGCGCACCTTGCCGTCGGTGCGAAGCACCGTACCTTCAATCAAGGCGTCCACCCCGAGTTCGCGAGCGATTTCGGGCGCGGACTTGTGAGGGTCGCGATAACGCATTACCGAAGTACGCGAAATGACGCGAAGGGAACTAACCTTGGCGAGATTGGTGATCAGTTCATCGGTCATGCCATCCGCGAAGTATTCATCGGCGGAGTCGCCTGAGAGATTCGCAAGAGGCAACACGGCGATGGAGCGGATCACCGGCGCGCCCGGAGTGGAGTGTGCCGTGCGCGAAAGCGCAAGTTTGTACGTAGGCCACGCCAGCAGCGCGGCAGCCGCGGCAACGGCTAGAACTGTTCTGCGCCGGGAAGTTCTCTTCTCGCCTGGACCTGGAATGGCAGCCGACGGAGGGATTGGACTCACCGCATTTCTTTGCGATTCCCTTGCAGGCCCCCGGGCCCCCTCAGGCGAACCGTTCGCAAGGACCGTTGGAAAGGAGCTGACGTCCGCGATAAACCGATAGCCTTTGCGTTGAACCGTCTGCACGAAACGCGGTGCGTCCGGGTCGTCGCCGAGCGCTTGGCGAATCTTTCCTATTGCGGTGTTAATACCGTGCTCCGCGTCGACAAAGACATCTTTTCCCCAGAGACGCTGCTCAATTTTCTCGCGGCTCACCAGGCGGCCATTGGATTCAGCCAACAGCTGCAACAGCCCATGGGAATCTTCTCCAGCTTAACGGGATGACCGGCGCGGCGCAGCTCATAGCGGGAGCAGTCAAACTCAAAGTCGGCGAATTTTAGAAGTGCTGGGCACACGGCGGATGGGACCTGAGAGACCTAATTTCCGGGCAGTATAGCATCCAACCTGGCTCGTTCAAAGCAACAGCAGTGTTTTCAGTGTCTTGCGCCTTCACCAAACCTTTACCACAGCTTGGGAGGTCCTCCATTGCCTGAAACCACGAGCTTTGACTACTTTCCCACGGCGGCAATCCAGATCGGGTTTTGCAAGCGAATCCTGAGACTCGGTGCCAGCCGAAGGGGAGATCCTATGAAAGGGATAGTTAGAGCAATTGCAACAATGTTTGGAACGCTGGTGTTGGCCAGTCTGCTGGCTGTCAGCGCAGGTGCGCAGTGCGGAGCGTCGGATGGACCGCTGACCTCCAATACCGCCACTGCGCTGCTCATGCATTCGGCGCCGGTGAAGGCAACAACGGCTACCGCCAGCGCGCAAGCGACCGCAATTCCACAGGTAGCACCGGTCGGCGCGCCGATTGTCGGTTTCTGGCACGTCAAATTTATCTCGAAAGGTACCGGCTTCATCCCGGATGGCACGATCATCGACCAGGGCTTCTCTCAGTGGCATTCGGATGGAACCGAAATCCTGAACTCTTCGCGGCCCCCGGCAACCAGTAATTTCTGCCTGGGCGTCTGGGAGAAGACCGGACCTTCCACCTACAAACTGAATCATTTCGCTCTCAGTTCCGACTTGAACGGCAACATGATCGGCCCGGCGAACATTCGCGAAAATGTGACGCTGGATGTGCATGGGACAAGCTATACAGGAACATTTTCGATCGATCAGTATGATACCTCCGGAAACCTGTTGGTGCACATCGTCGGGGAAGTGAAGGCGACGCGCATCACGGTTGACACCAAGCTCTCGGACATACTCTGAAGCGCGTCAGCAACGGCTGACTTTGACTGCTGCAAGAAGTACGACTCCGAGACGGATGGCTGCGCTCCCCGGCGGCCATCCGAGTTCTTGCAAGGAATTCGAAACGCGGGAAAACTTAAGTTAGTCTGCGGGAGCGGCAGCGGACGGGGCAGTGCGACGAAATCGGAACCACAGAAACAGCGCCACAGTGGCGATGAACGCGCCGGTCGAATCGAGCAGGGAATCCCACGGCGAAGCGGTGCGCGATGCTACAAAGGCTTGATGAACTTCATCGAGAGCGGAATAACCTGCTGCGATCGACAGTGCAGCGAGCGCCCAGGTCCAGCGCCAGCCGATGCGCTCGGCCCGAACTCCGCGAAACAGCAGTACGCAGAAAACGAAATATTCCGTAAAATGCGCCGACTTGCGGATGAAAAAATGAATCGGCTCGAACTGATCAAGAGTGAGCGCCGGCATCATCCAGTGGAAAAACGGGAAAAAAATGGTGGCAGTATGCTCGGACGAGAACGAATCGGTGGAAAGAGAAAAAATAATTCCCGCCCACAATAATGCCGGCCACCAGGAACGCAAAAACTGCGGAAGGAAATTCTTGGCCGGCACCCGCTGACGGATTTCGTGTAGGTTCGGCGCGGGACGCGGGTTGCGCCACGGTTGTTCAGGCAATTTTCTATTCTCCCTGGGCCACCGCGCGAATTTTCCGTAGGGCCACGGCATGTTTACCCCGGACCTCTCGGGGCCGTGCCCGCTCTTGCCTCGCATCTTCGTGAAACGGCTCGTGAAAACTTCGCACTCGCACGCGCTCTATTCCATTCTATAGTTCGGCGCTTCGCGCGTGATCACGACGTCGTGCACATGCGATTCGCGCAGGCCGGCTGCGGTGATGCGTACAAAGCGGCCCTTCTCGCTTAATTCTTGCAGCGTGCGCGCGCCGACGTAGCCCATGCCGCTCTTCAATCCGCCGACCAGTTGATCGGTCAACGCGCCGAGCGGACCTTTGTAGGCGACGCGGCCTTCAACGCCTTCCGGAACGGATTTGCCGCTGTCGCCCATTTCCTGCACCACGCTGTAGCGGTCGGAACCCGCAGCCATGGCCCCAATCGAACCCATGCCGCGATACGATTTGAAAGTGCGTCCCTGAAACAAAATTGTTTCACCGGGAGATTCTTCAGTGCCGGCAAAAAGACTGCCGATCATTACGCAGGACGCTCCTGCAGCGAGAGCTTTGGTGATGTCGCCGGAATATTTGATGCCGCCATCGGCGATGATGGGCACTTCCGTGTCGCGCGTCGCGCGAGAAGCTTCGATAATCGCAGTGAGCTGCGGTACTCCAGCGCCGGTAACCACACGCGTGGTGCAAATCGACCCCGGTCCGATGCCGACTTTCAAGCCGTCGATTCCCAGCGCGATCAAGTCTTTCGCCGCTTCGTAGGTGGCGACGTTGCCGGCGACGATTTGCATTTCCGGCAAGCGCTGGCGAATGGTTTTGATCGCGTCCATTACTTTTGTGGTGTGGCCATGAGCGGTGTCGATGGCCAGTACATCCGCTTTGGCTTTCGACATTTCGATGGCGCGTTCCAGAAAATCTCCGGTTGCGCCGACCGCAGCTCCGGTAATCAAACGGCCTTGACTGTCTTTCGAAGCGCGCGGATATTCCAATTTTTTCTGAATGTCTTTTACCGTGATCAAGCCTTTCAGATTGAAATCCTGATCCACGACCAGGAGTTTTTCGATGCGATGCTTCTGCAGGATTTTTTCCGCCCCTTCGAGCGTCGTGCCTACTGGAACAGTGACCAGATTCGCTTTGGTCATGACCGCGCTAACCAGTTGAGTATGATCTTTTTCAAAACGCAAATCGCGGTTAGTGAGAATTCCGGTGAGGCGAGTTCCGCGCGTCACAGGAAGCCCAGAAATCCGGTACTTGGTCATGATTTCCAGGGCCTGGCGCAAAGTAATGTCCGGCGAAATCGTCACCGGGTCCACAATCATGCCGGACTCGGAGCGCTTCACGCGGTCCACTTCCTCGGCTTGCCGGTCAATTGGCATGTTGCGATGAATCAACCCGATGCCCCCCTGCCGCGCCATGGCGATGGCCAGACGCGACTCCGTTACCGTGTCCATGGCTGCCGAAACCAGTGGCACGTTGATTTTCAGCTTGCGCGTGAAATTTGTCTGCGTTTCCACTTCGACGGGAAGCACCGAGCTTTTCCCCGGCACCAGCAAAACGTCGTCGAAAGTAAGACCTTCCTGAATGGGACCCTCAATCATTCCAGCCTCGCAATCGGGTTTCAGGGTTTAAGGGTGTTTTACAAACCCTTAGGAAAACAAGTTGTACTTACAAACCCTGAGCTAAAAAACGGTTTCAGGGTTTAAGGACTTGTTTTACAAGTCCTTAGAAAACAAGTCGTTTTGCAAACCCTGAGCTAAAAACCTTGCGCCCTAAAACAGCGCAGCCCAGCGGATGGCCGCCGGGCCGTAGGAAAAATTCATCGCATCGAAAAAATGAATCACTGTGGAATTACCAGTTTAGAGGTAGAGGCAGGTTGGGTCAAGTTGAGGTCGTGAGTTCCTCGCGAACGTGCCGGGCAATTGGATGCTAGCAACGGATTCTTGCGGTTCAATCAGCGCGAGAAAGCGTTGGCTTTTGAGGCTAGCGGGGAGGTGAGAGGTTCGAAACGGATGTGTGGCGGGCGTTCTGTGCGGTATATACTTGCGGAAACAGAATAGCAATTTCCCTTCAGGCGATTAGCTAAAGTTGTTGCTGTGTTAGTTTAGCGTACAGTAATTATATGGACGACGCCAAGCCAAACAAGACCAGCCCTGAGAATGCCAATGTTGGCGGGCCCTCCGGTCTGCGGACTCCAGCTAAGGGTGACAGTTCTGGCGGGGATATTCCACGCGAAAAGGAAAGTGCCGGCAAGAACCCCTCCACTTCGCAACCCGTCTCCGAAAGTTCCGGGGGTGACGTAACGTTTGTAGACGCTTCCCCGGCAGCAACACCTGGGAGAGCACGGCAATCAAGTGCTGCTCCGAATCGAGATCACCTTCAGCCAGGCGATGTTCTTGGCAGCCGTTACGAGATCTGGAACGTGCTGGGCGAAGGCGGCATGGGCACGGTTTACAAAGCGCTGGACCGCGAAGTGGATCACCTTGTAGCCCTAAAACTTATTCGCACCGAGATGGCCAATCATTCGGTGGTTTTGGCGCGCTTCAAGCAGGAATTGCTTACCGCGCGTCAAGTGACTCACCGCAATGCCATCCGCATTTACGATCTTTCCGAAGTCGATGGCGTGAAATTCATCACCATGGAATTTGTCGAAGGCTGCGATCTGCGCAAGCTCTTGCTCGATAACAGCAAGCTGCCTCCCGAACAGGCCGTCGAGATCATCCGCCAGGTTTGTCTGGCCCTGGAGGCAGCCCATGGTGCAGGCGTTATCCACCGTGATTTGAAACCACAGAATATCATGCGGGAAAAGGGCGGCCGCATCCTGGTGATGGATTTTGGTTTGGCTCGTTCGCTGGAATCCGACGGCATGACGCAGACCGGCGCGCTGCTGGGCACCATCGAGTACATGTCACCGGAGCAGGCGATAGGCAAACATCTCGATGCACGTTCCGATTTATTCAGCGTTGGGCTGATTTTTTACGAGCTGCTGACCGGCAAGATTCCGTACAAGGCCGACACTGCGATGGCCAGCTTGTTGAAGCGGAACCAGGAGCGCGCTCTTCCTGCGGCCGAAATCGACGCGTCGGTTCCCAAGGGGCTAAGCGACATCGTGAGCAAGTGCCTGGAGCGCGATCTCGATTTGCGCTACCAGAGTGCGCAAGAAATCCTAGCGGATCTGGACGCATGGCAGGGGAAACGTCCCATCGCGGCTTCCGTAGTGGCTGCAGCACCGCTTCCGAATCGCGCTTTACCATGGAAGTGGATTTCAGTGGGAACATTGGCTGCAGCCGTGGCCATCGGCGGGTGGGCCCTAAGGGGCAAGCTCACTTCCAAGCCAGCGAGCAAGGCAGCAGCTGGCCCCGAGGTGTCGCTAGCGATTTTGCCGTTTCGCAATGGTTCCGGGGACAGCAAACTCGATTGGCTCGGGCCGTATTTAGCGGACATGTTGAACACCGACGTAGGGCAGTCGGCGCACCTACGCACAATTTCGCCGGACCGCTTGCATCAAGTGCTCTCAGATTTACAGATTTCGCCCGGCAGTGACATAGATTCCACGATGGTGGGGCGTATCGCCGAGTTCAGCAATGCCGACACTGTAGTCTCGGGCCAATACGCCAAGTTCGGCGAGCTGATCCGCATTGACGCAACACTTCGCGACCTGAAACACGACGGCCACATACCTATAACAATTGACGTGCCCAGCGAGAAAGACGTGCCTGGCGGTGTGGATCGGTTGGCCGATTCTATACGGCAAAACCTTGGAATGTCGAGCGACGTAATGGCAGAGTTGCGGGCCAGTTCCTTCCAGCCGACCTCGCGATCGTTGCCCGCGCTGCGGGATTACAACCGGAGCCTGCAGTTGATTCGCGATGGCAAGAACCTGGAGGCGCAAAAACTTCTCGAGGCCGCGACGAAAGAGGATGCGACGTTTGCTTTGGCTTTTTCCAAGCTAGCCCAGACCTACGGCAATTTGGGCTACGACAGTCAAGCCGAGCGAGCGGCGCAGAGGGCCGTGGCTCTGAGTGAGAACCTCCCCCAGGCAGAAAAGTATTTGATTATCGCGGCGCGCGCCCAGGTAACGAAGAACTATCCCGAGGCGATTAAGGCGTATGAAACCCTGGCCAAGGCGTCGCCTGACAATGCTGATGTGCAGTTAGCACTGGCCGGCTTGTATGAAGACAGCGGCGACTTTGCCAGAGCAACCGAATACGGACAAAAAATCCTGGCGGCGAACCCCAAAGATCTACTGGCTACGCTGGCGATTGGACGTATCGCCCTTAAAGCGGGCAACGCGCAAGGAAGTCTGGAGCCGCTCAATCGCGCTCTCAGTCTCTCGATTCAAATCGGCAACGATGAGGAAAAAGCCACAAGCCTGCACGACATCGGTTACGCATACGAACTGCTAAGCAAGAACGAGGAAGCTCTGCGCAATTACGAGCAAGCGTTAGAGATCCGGCGCCGCATTGGTGACAAGCGCGGTATCGCGAAAAGTCTTAACAAAATGGCGCGAATCGAAGCTTCGTTGGGAAAAAACAAAGCTGCCTCGGCCCACTTCGAGGAGGCTTTACAGGTTACCCGCGATATCGGTGATAAACGCGGACAAGGCGACAATTTGCTTGATCTGGGCAACTTCTACGACGACGGTGGCGACCACGACCGTTCGCTAACTTTTTATAAAGGATCACTGCAGATTGAGCGGGATATCGGCGACGAAGGTATGCAGGCAGTCTGCCTGAACAACATCGGCAGCGTATATTTTTCAAAGGGCGAGTACCAAGATGCCCTCACCTACTTCCAGCAGGCCTTACAGCTGCGAGAAAAGTCAAAAGTGCCGCAGGAAATTGCTGAGACTGTCCACAATGTGGCCGAGACATCCGCGCGGATGGGTCAATACGACCATGCAGTTTCACAGTACATGCGGGCTTTGGAGCTGAGGCGCAGCACCGGCGACGCGCGTGGTGCGGCCATTGAGTCCTACAGCATGGGAACACTGTTCGATTATCAGGGCCGCTTCGGCGCGGCAATCAATTCCAAGCAAGACGCACTTAAGGCCTTTCGCGACCTGAAGGAACGCACCTTCTGGGCGGCCGAGATCCTGGGAGGATACGGAGAGGCACTCACGCTTGCCGGTCGGGGCGACGAGTCACAAGCCTATTTGGAGGAGGCCCTGAATCTGTCTCGCGAACTGAAGAACGATGGACTCGTCGCGCAAACATTGGCGTTTCAGGGCGACACAGCCTACTATCGCGGTGATTTGAAATCGGCTCGTTCGTATTATGAACGAGCGGCGCAGGCCGCGGCGCAGAGCAAGGAACCCGACAAACTGTTGATCGCCAAAACCGGTTTGGCCAAGACGGACATCGATGCGGGAAAACACGGAGCTGCAATCACTAGCCTGCGGTCAGTCGCAAAACAGTCCGAAGACCAAGGATTTGTGTTCATGGCCGTAGAGTGTTCGATCTACATGGGCGATGCGATGATGCGCAACCAGGATGGTCCGCACGCGCGCCAGGAACTGGACCGCGCGATACTGCAAACCGAAAAACTTGGTTTGCGGCCGTTGGGGGCCAAAGCTCACTATCTTTTGGCGACCGCCCTACGTACGTCCGGAAACCTCGCGGAGGCTCAGCAGCACTACCAGAACTCACTCCAGTTGCTCGACGCGATGCGCAAGGAAACTGGTGCGGAGAAAATCCTCCAGCGCTCGGATCTGAAAGGGATCTACGACGAATCGAGCCGCTGGGTTAAAACCGCGCAGAACTGATTGGTTTGCTCCGCGGACCATATAGTGAAATTCCGTTGGAAGTAGCAGAAAGGGTGGCCTGGCGGGAATCGTTCCAACCATGACCGAATCTCTCATCGAAACTGGAACGCGCCAAAAAATAGGGTGCAGGCTTGTAGTCTGCACCCTTCGTCCTTTTGCGACTATTAATTAAATTGGAAGCCTTGGACCGCCGGAACCACTGTCAAGGTGGAATCAAAAGTAACCACGACATTGGCACACGACCCCTTCCAACTCTTCTGTGTTTTCCAGTTAAGCTGGTAATTTCCCGCCCCCAAGTTCTGGAGGCCCGAATTACCCGCGAAATCCGCTGTGCTGTCCGTAGTCGCGTTAACAGCGGGGCCGTTCGGACAAGCGACAGCGTAAGACGCTATGTTTACCCAGGGCGTGGGTACCGCCGGGACGTCATTGCAAACATTGACCCCGTTCATCGTGGCAAATGAGTTGCACAAAGAGAGGTTTGTGACTGGATTGCCAAGGGTGTCGAAAAACTGAAACGACAGCGGCCGCGTTGATCCCGCCTTGACCTGGTTCAAGTCACTGTTAACCACGGGCGATCCCCACCCCACGAGTCGGGTTGAGGTGCCTGTGGTTATCGGCGCGGCACCAGGCGTATAGGTGCCCACAAAGCAGGATGGCCCCCGGCTTCCACCCCTTATGGTGGGGTCCTTGATGGTTGCCTCATAGGCAAGGAAGATGCTTTGCACCACGCTGGTAGAGGTCAGCCGGCAGTCCACGCCGTGGGCGACCAAGAAATCAACACCACCGATCCCACCTGAAAGGTCGGCCGGCAGATCGAAGCCCGTGGCCACCAAATAAATGAAGTTGCATGGTGTTGTATCAGTGGCTGAAATCTGACAATGCACCTGGAACTCGACGCAGGTATCCACGCCCCCGGAACTGTAATCACCGTACGGGATACATTTCTCGTTCGGGAATCCGGTCAATGTTGGAAACTGGCTCGCGGGTACGAGGAATGCCTCAACTGTTACTTGCTCGCCGCCGGTGTCGGTCACACCGGTGATTTTGTAGGTGTCGGTGTTAAAGGTGAAGATGGTGGTGGTACCTGGCGGCCCCAATGTCTTGGTCTGCGATCCGGAAGCGGCCACGCCGAAGGGGCTGCTGTTAGGCCCTGTCGAAATGGGTGTTGCTAGTAGCATGTTGCTCGCTGTAATGATGACATCGACTTCGCCGATCTCCGAATCCGCAACATAGGCCTGAGACCCGTCCGAGGTGATTGCGATCTGATCGAGAGGAGTGGCAGGCAGAGAACCCGTGGTTGTTACTGTATTCAATGCCGTGCTAATTACCGAGAATGTTCCGTTTTCGTTTACCACATACGCCAGTTTGCCGTCCGGCGTGATGGCTATTGAAGATGGAGCCGAGCCCTCCGGTAACGAAATAGTCGTAATAGGGTTGAAGGGCATGGCCGGCAGGACTGCGTTTGGGGTGTTTGGGATCACCGACACAGTACTATTTCCGGTATTCGCGACGTATATGAAGGCACCGTTCGGAGTTACTGCAATACCCGCTGGGGTGCTCCCTACCGTCAGGGTGGCTGTATGGTTGTTTGTGCTAGTGTCGAAGCGACCCACAGACCCCGTGCCGAACGTATAAAAAGCCGCAGACCCGTCGGGAGTTATGGCGATTGGCCCATTGAGGCTGGAAACGTCCCCCTCAGTGGTCGAAGGGAATATCACGGTGTTGGTTGCCGTGCTGATCACCTCAATCACATTCTGACCGACGTCGGTCACATAGACCCGCGACCCGTCGGGTGTTATCGCGACCCCCGCTGGTTGCGATGAGCATTCGCAAACGAAGGTCAGACTGATCGTGGCGACAACCGTGTTGGTCGCGGTGGCGATCACACTGACTGTTCCATTACCATGGTTTGCCACATAAACGAACTTCCCGCCCGGCGTGACGGCTAGACCCTCGGGTGATCGCGCAAGACAACTTGCTGTGCAAGACGCAGGTGGCGGCAGCGCGATCGTTGTTACCACAGTGTTCGTCGAGGTATCGATCACTATTACCGTATCTTGGCTGTTATTCGAGATATAGACGAATGAGCCGCCCCCTTGCGCCCAAGACGAATGCCCACCAATGCTAGCCGTACAGAAGACCGCTACCGACGATGCGATTAGGCGCAACTTCAAGAGGGAGAGTTTCATAAGACCTTCCTGGGACGCGAAATGCTTGGTCGCCTTCGAACGAACTAAGAGTTCTGAGAGTATTAGTGCACTCGTCGTTCGAAGCCGTGCACGGCAATCGCGGAGAGAATTGCCAACGGTTGGTAGTGACTGATACTCGGAGGACGTTTCGAATGTCAAGTGAAAAATAAGCAAAAATGGCCTGAAAACGACGAAACTGACTGCTTTCGGGCTTGAATACAGTTTTTACGGTACATCGACTAAATGCTTCGCTGAAGCCAGGTTGCGATACGCGATTTTGCCGCAAGACGGCAATTCGCCAGCGGCATTGGCGTTAGCGTCCGACGTTTTGCGCGATATAGGAGACGTAGATCTCATTCAGTTCCCGGCCCAAGATTGTTGCGTGCGCGGAATTTGGATCCTTGTGAAGGATTGATTCGATCATTGGAGCGACGAAGCGGCCGTATTTGGCGAGAGTGGCTTTGTCGTGGGTGACGACGGCGGTTTCGATGGCGCTTTGCGTGGCGGGCGTGAGAAGTTCCATGCGGCCAACGAAGACGCGATGGATGGTGGCGGGCTGTGGCTCGATGGAGAGCGGCAGGATTTTTTCCACGAACGAATTGGGCACGATATAAATCAGGCGCGAGCCTTCTTCGAACCAGGAATCTTTCCAGGATTCGAGCATGGCATGGGCTTCTTCGGGATAAAGCCCGCTGGAAACAAGAGACGCCTCGAGATCGGGGAGCAGGGAATCGAGAGACGCATCCAGAACCGGCGGATCGAGAATCATTCCTTCACGCACAGCGCGCGCTTCGCGAAAGCCGACTTGTTCGCCGCGTCGTTCGAAGAGCACAAGCTTTGGAATTTCGCCGGAGCTCTGGTTCATGGCTTCGATTTGACTGCCGGGCAGCACCAGAGCAGAGAGTGGCGCCGAGGCAACTGAAACGCCGCGGTAGAAAAGAAATTTTTCGTTTTCGTTGCCGTTTTTTGTGGCAACTTGCAGCGGAGATGACGCGACGTCGCGGGCTGCGTAGTAGTGGCTTGGTTGAGCTTCCTGGGGAAACGCCAGGCTAGCCGAAGGTTGCACGCTGACCGATTTCCACAAGATGCTTCCGCTCGACTGTTGTTGAAAGAGCACCACGTTCTCAAGCGACGATGACGGTTCGATGTGCGTGGCGCGGGGATACCATTCGGTGATCAATCCGCGAAAAAAGGAAACGCTGACGTCAACCGTAGTGTCGTGCGTGGAATAAAAATAGAGCACCGGCGTTTCCATGCGAATCGTTCCGCCCAGCCCAACTTTGAAGCCGGTGCCGCGGAAGTGTTCGACGAAGTTCGGAAGATCGCTGGGACTGTTCAAGGGAAGCCATTCGACCGCCTGGCCGGTTTCTCCCGCGATTGATGTGAAGGTGCCCCATTCGTGCGCAATTAGGCCGCTATCGATGTCCACTTTCTGCGCATTACCGGCGAGCGATGCGCAGAAAAGAAAAGCCGAGAAAAATACCCAGGCCCGCCGGAACGAACCGCCAGCGGGCATGCGCGTGAATAAAGAGGAATGACGCGAAAGCTGCGACTTCATTGCCGCGCCACCTTCGTTTCATTGTTCTTGAGAATCATTTCCGACATGGTCTGGCTCTCTGCGCCCAGAAAGTGGGTTGCCAGATTGCGCTTGAGCAGCGCATCGTTCTTTGCGCCGGCAGCTGCCAGCAGCGCGTACTCGCGATGATCAGCCTCAGGGCCGCGAAGAGTAATTAGCGCGGCGGCGAACGCAATCTGCGGATCGTTGGGACGCAGTTGCATGGCGTGTTTGATCCACGGCAAACCGTCGAGGCCGTTCGCGGGATTTTCGTTTCTTTCCCCCAGCCATTGTTTGTAGGCTTCGGTGAGATA
>Ga0137388_10000808_pt1 | contig 18198 bp, 18 predicted proteins | sample 15con2h14AmetaG_FD_104644 | JGI IMG/M metagenome (GOLD analysis project Ga0137388, IMG submission 104644) | Vadose zone soil microbial communities from Angelo Coast Range Reserve, California, USA - 15con2h1.4A metaG | ecosystem: Environmental > Terrestrial > Soil > Vadose zone > Saprolite...
CCGGGGTGCGGATCAACGCGGTGTGTCCCGGCCTGATCGAGACCGGCATGACGAAACCGATCTTCGACAACGCCAAACAGCGCGGCACCGACGGCAAGATCGGCCAGCTCAATCCGTTGAAGCGCGCCGGACAGCCGCATGAACTGGCGGCAATGGGATTGTTTCTCGCCAGCGACGACGCATCCTATGTCAATGGACAGGCGATCCCGGTTGATGGCGGCCTCACCGCCTCGATGCCGTATGCGGGCAAGCCGATTTAGGAGATATCGTGCCCCGGATGCTGCGCGGCGCGCCGCACTTGCGGCGTGGTGCGCTGCTGGTCCGGGGCCCATCGTTATCGCGGACAGAAAGCGTGGGTCCCGGCTCTGCGGAGCAGCGTTGCACGCTGCACCGCGTCCGGGACACGGCCGCCCCCCATTTTCCGATTCAATTTTCGAACAACCGAGAGACATGAGTCCGCCTTGTCGCGACGCGGATTGCGCCCGAGTTTTGCGTCGACCGCCCTCATAACCAAGAGGGCGCAGGGAATGCCGGATGCGCGTTGCACCCGCAGCCGCGTGTGCGTAAAAAAGCACACGCGTTAGCAACCACAGGTACACCGCATCAGCCGGCATTCCCCGCGCAATGGTTTTAACGGCTTCCTTCGTGCTCTCCCCGGTGACCGGGCTCTTTTGCCACCGTCATCGGCGGATCGTTCCGCCAACTTGACACCAGCGTCGGGGCGTCAGGACCACACGACTTCGCCGTCCGCAAAACGCCGCTCGTCCGCGCAATAATTGCGCTCAGCGCTTTGCGTCCATCGCATCCCGCACCCAACGTCCGTGACGACCGCGAAGCGCCCCTCTTGTGGGCACGGGACAGTTCGACTCCATAAAGCTGTTTCTACCATATCGCAAAGCGGAATATTTTTCACGGGATGACTAGACAGGATTTTGCGCCGCGTGCCCGTCGGGCAAATCAGTTCGTGCGCGGACACCGTGCACTGACGCGCAGCATGGGTTGAGCGCTTCGCGAAACCCATCAACTTTGCCAAATGAAACGGATGGTCTCGCCGCGCTCCAGCCATCCTAACGAGTTGCCTCGTCCGATCTACTGCAGGGAGCAGACGTCAGTTGGCGCGAACTCCAAGTCCGAAAAGGCGCCATTAACGGACTCATGCACCGTGGCAATTGGGTACTGGCCTGTTTCGAACCCTAGTGGCTTCATTTGATTTGAGCGGCGGCCTGTTTTGGTTTTTTCAGGGGGCCACGAAATGAAGGATAATGGCAGCGACGATGCATGTTGCAATGGCAAGGATTCCACCCCTCCGCCTATCCGGAAAAACGCCAAAGGTAAGTATCACCAGGCCAGCCAGCAGAGCGATTTTGATAAGGATCGAAGCCATCGTCTCACCGTCCCTGGCGCGTGGCGCTTCTCGCCATTGGGCCCTTAGCCATGGTCGCCGTTCTTGCCGTGCAAGTTCGGGAACAAGAACACCAGCGGAAGCGCGAGCGGCCCGATAATCGCAGCAACCCACGCCCAGATTTTGACGCTGCGTCCTCGACGCTCGGCAATTCGACCGGCAAGATACATCGAAATGATGAAACCGGCCGTCAGCACTGTGAAGAGAATGTAGGCGTCGAAGGTAACGACGTTGGTGCTCATCTGTGCACGCTCCAATGCTGCCTTGCGCCAAGCATAGCATGGAGTTGGTCGCGCGGCGACTGGCCGTCAGGACCCTCTCAAAATTTCGTGAGACACTCACCAAGCAGGGGCTGGTTGCGGCAACAGCGGGCGAAGTCCGGAAAGGGTCAAACTGCGAAGAACCCAGTGTGAGCAAATGTCTTCCGGGTTACCCCAGAAAGCGGGCATTGCTCAATACTGTCGGCATGTCTCAAAGGTGCCAACTTCGGACTCTGATAGAATGCTTTTTGGAGGCCTTAGCTTGCGGTATGCCGTGCTGGATTTCCGAATATCAAACCATTGAGAGCTGCCCTACTAGCACCAGCGTCCGGCGGCAATTGCGTTCTGGACGGCTTGTTTTACCTGAACCGGCTATCGGGCCAGCCACTTGTGGAAATTTGGTAAGGTAAAAGATCGGCGGATGCCGGTCGAATTTTGTGAAACACGTGCAGTGGATGAAGGTCGAGACCGCCGCGTTGCGGCATGCGCTCATGCAAGCAGGAAGCGCCCGAAGAGCTACCTCTCGAGTCAAGCCATCGCCGTGCGAAGGCCTTTGTCGCGCTGGCGAAAGACCAGGGTCAGGAGGATGACCAGGTTGACGATATTGAAGCCGATGCCTGTGGCAAATGCGGGCAGGTAATAGCCGAAGTGATCATAGAGGGCGCCCGCGCCCCAGCCGCCCGCCGCCATTCCCAGGAAACCCGCGAAATATATCGTCGGCACCCGCCAGTTCGCCTCCTTCACCGGATAGAATTTGCGGATCACGATCACGTAGGCCGGCAACAGTCCGGAGAAGCCCAGCCCGAAGGCCGCGGAAACCGCGAACAAGGCGGCCTCGTCCACGGTCAGCAGGAAGCCGGTCAACGCCGTGGCCTGGGCCAGAGAACTCCAGAGCAGCGTCTGCAAGCCGCCGATCCGGTCGGCGAGCCAGCCCCAGAACTGGCGCGCCAGGAACGCGCTGCCGAGCAGCACCGACAGCATGGCAGCGCCGCTCCGCGATGAGAAGCCGAGGTCGCCGCAGAACGCCACGATATGCTGCGACGGCATGGCCATGGGCACGCAGCAGCAGAAGATCGCGATCATCAGGACGATCATGGCCAGGTTCGGCGAAAGTCCAAAGACGGGCGCGCCCGCTTGCGGATCGCGTCCGCCGCCGCCTAGAGAGGGCCGCGCCTCGGGCGGAGGGCGCAGGAAGATCGCGGCCAGCGCCAGGATCGAGGCGCCGACGAACAGCCCGAACACCAGCATGGTCCGGCGCCAGCCGAACTCGGTGATGCCGGTCTGGAACAGGATCGGCCACAAAGCTCCCGACAGCGATTGACCCGACGAGATCATGGCCACGGCAGCGCCCCGGCTGCGATCGAACCAGCGGCTGACATAGGTCACGACCGGCGAGAATATGCAGGAGGTGCCGAACAGGCCCATCAGCAGGCCGTGTCCCACATAGAGGTGGATGAGTCCGCCGGAGGCGGAGAGGACGAGGCCGGCGGCGATCATTGCCGCACCGAACAGCACGATCCGGCGGACGCCGAGCCAGCCGGACAGCCAGCCCGCCGCGATGCCGCCGAAGGCCGCACCGATTAAGGTGAACGCTGGGGCGGCGGCGGGCGCGGCGCGCTCGGTGCCGAACTCGGCGGCAATTGGCCTGAGCGCCACCGCGGAGAGCAACGGCGCGCCGTAGGCGATCGTCAGGATGACGAGGGACGCGCCGGCAACGATCCAGGCCGTGCGACTGTCCACCGTCGCGGAACCGGCTTTCATCTTGTTCATTGTCGGATCCCGTGCACCGCGTATTTGCCGGCGGTGACGAGTCGGAGGACTGCCGCAAGCCTGCAAATCGAGATTAGGCCATCCTTGCCTGGCCTTTATCCAATTTGCGACAGGCCCGTCCTCGGCGCGTCGTTTTCACCGCGATCGGGTATCAATACGTAGAAATTGAAAAGCAACATCAGACCGTCATCGCTTGTTTTGCTGCTCGCGGTTACAAAGGTTGGGACGTGCACCTGCAATCGTTCGCTCGGCACCGAGATAAATGCGTGCGCGTTATGTCGCGCTCAGCTGTAGAAGCAAACGCACTCTAACCAACAGGTCTCAACTCATCGGTCAGTTCCGCCGACAGCACGGAGAAATTGTTAACGAAATTGAGCGGGTTCTTGATCAACAGCGGCGAAGTCCGAAACGGGTCCAGGCTGTGTGAAAAGTCGCACGAGCCAAGGGCGCGCAGAATTGTTTTCTCAATTGGGGAGCGGGTCGAAACCGAAATTACTGACGACGTGATTCCAATCTACCTGCCCCATCTGGCGCGCCGTGATCAGGCCAAGTACCTTGCGCGTTTTGAGCAGATTGAAATAATCCGGCACGATTGACCAGATTGCATACGCCACAACCGAACGGAAGAAACCGGGAAACATTTCCAACACGTTGAGCGTCCGAGAGAGCGATCCCTTCGGATGGTTCAGAACATTCAATACCACTATGATCGCGAAAGCAGCGACAGAGAAAAGAACCGAAGTTTTTACGCATCGCCAGGAAAAATGGCGTGCTCCGAACACGCGCTCAAACAGTACATGTGTATCATTAGGTAAGTGCACGACGGCTTTAGCGAAGTCGGTCGATTTGAGGTATCGTGCGAAATCGGCTCGCGCCTGTGTCGCGCTCATGTTGGTGGCGCCGCGTGGGCGGCGATGGGATTGTTTCTCGCCAGAGACGACGCGTCCTATGTCAATGGACAGGCGATCCCGGTCGACGGCGGCCTCACCGCCTCGATGCCGCATGCAGGCAAGCCGATTTGATCCGAAGAAGCCCTGCCTTAACCTCGCCCCGCTCTTTGCGGGAGAGGTCGAAGCCTGAGCGCAGCGATGGCTTCGGGTGAGGGGGCGAGGCAGTGCGCACAATACGATTGCACGACTCTCGGGTCGCGTTAGGGCTCGCGGCATCGTTCGTAGTCAAGGATCCGACCCGCGGATGCAGAGGGCGGAGTGAGCGCAGTGCCTGGCCCCTCACCCGCTCGCTTCGCTCGCGACCTCTCCCCGCAAAGAGCGGGGCGAGGTTTAGATCACGCCGTCGTGTCACTTCGCCCCCGCCTTCTGCGCGTATTCCCAGGAAGCCTGCGACAGCGGCACGGTGCGCTTCGCCGACTCGATGGCCTTGGCGTTGGCCGCGGTGCCGTCGCGAATGCGTCCGGCGATACCCTGGGTAATGCCGGCAAGGCGGAACAGGTTGTAGGAAAAATACCAGTTCAGGTCGGGAACGGCGCTGCCGGTCACGTTGCAATAGATTTGCGCCGCCTCTTCCATGCTCGGAATGTTGAGCGCCGCAAGGTCGGCATTGGCAAGGCCGGGCATGGTCCATTGCATCAATAGATAGGTGAAATCCGCCATCGGATCGCCAAGCGTCGACAGCTCCCAGTCCAGCACCGCCTGCACCCGCGGTTCCCTAGCATGGAAGATCATATTGTCGAGGCGATAGTCGCCGTGCACGATCGAAACTCGTTGCTGCGGCGGCACGGTTTTCGGCAACCACTCGGCCAGTTTTTCGAATTCGGGAATGTGCTGGGTTTCGGACGCGCGATATTGCTTGGTCCAGCGATCGACCTGCCGTGCAAAATAATTGCCGGGTTTACCGAAATCGCCGAGCCCGATTGCTTGCGGATCGTAGGTGTGCAGCCTGGCGAGCGTCTCGATCTTGCTGGTGAAGATCTTGCGCCGCGCCTCCGGCGTCTGGCTCGGAAGCGTGGGATCCCAGAACACCCGCCCCTCTTCCATCGACATGATGTAGAAGAAAGCCCCGATCACGGCATCGTCGGTGCACAGCGCATAGGCTTTGGCGACCGGAAAGCCCTGCTGGCTCAATGCTGCGATGACACGAAATTCGCGATCGACCGCATGCGCCGACGGCAGTAATTTACCGAACGGCCTGCGGCGCATCACGTAGGATCGCGCGGGCGTGTCGAGCCGGTAGGTCGGATTGGACTGGCCGCCCTTGAACTGCAGAACGGTCAGCGGTCCCGCATAGCCTTCGACATGGTCGCGCATCCAGCCGTCGAGATGCGCCTCGTCGATCCGATGCCGCTCCTCGACGGGCTTGGTGCCCGAAAACTCCTCGTCTTTTCTGACGCCTTCGGCCACGATGACGCTCCCTCAAGTTTTTTTAAGGAGCGCCATGTGTGCGGCTCCCGTTAGTGCGTAGTGGGAGAGTTTGCATACTTCCGAAGTTCAAGTCTGGCAATGGCGCGGTTATGGACCTCGTCCGGCCCGTCCGCCAGGCGCATCGTGCGCATCGAGGCATAGTCCCGCGCCAGACCGGCCTCGTCGGAGACGCCGGCCCCACCGAACGCCTGGATGGCGTTGTCGATGATCTTCAGCGCCATATTCGGCGCCGCCACCTTGATCATGGCGATTTCGAGCTGCGCGGACTTGTTGCCGACCTTGTCCATCATGTCGGCGGCCTTGAGGCACAACAGCCGGTTCATCTCGATATCGGTGCGGGCTTCGGCAATGCGCTGCTCCCAGATCGAATATTCGATGATCTTGCGGCCGAACGCGGTGCGGGACGATAGCCGTTTCACCATCTTCTCCAGCGCTTCCTCGGCCTTGCCGATGGTGCGCATGCAGTGATGGATGCGGCCCGGACCCAGACGCCCCTGCGCGATCTCAAAGCCCCTGCCCTCGCCGAGCAGAATATTGCTGGCGGGAACCCGGACGTCTTGCAGAAGCACCTGTGCATGGCCGTGCGGCGCATCGTCGTAACCGAACACCGGCAGCATCTTTTCGACCGTGATGCCCTTGGCGTCGCGCGGCACCAGAATCTGCGATTGCTGCTGATGGCGCGGCAGGCTCGGATCGGTTTTGCCCATCACGATCAGAATCTGGCAGCGCGGATCGCCGACGCCGGACGACCACCACTTGCGGCCGTTGATCACATAATGATCGCCATCGCGCTTGATGCTGGTTTCGATGTTGGTGGCATCCGATGACGCCACCGCGGGCTCGGTCATCAGGAAGGCGGAGCGGATTTCGCCGTCCATCAGCGGCCGCAACCACTTCTTCTTGTGCTCCTTGGTGCCGTACCGCATCAACACTTCCATGTTGCCGGTATCGGGTGCCGAGCAATTGAACACTTCCGAGGCCCAGCCGATGTGGCCCATCTGCTCGGCAAGCGGGGCGTATTCGAGATTGGTCAATCCCGCGCCGCGGAATTCATCATCCTCATGCGCCGACGGAGGCATGAACATGTTCCACAGGCCTTCGGCGCGCGCCTTCTTCTTCAGATCTTCCAGGATCGGGATCACCTTCCAGCGCTCGCCCGCTTCGTCCTGCTGCTTGTAGATCGGCACCGCGGGCCGGACATGCTTGTGCATGAACGATTCCACACGGTTGAGCCATTCGCGCTGACGGTCAGACATGTTGAAGTCCATTGGGCGTTCCTCACATTTTTGGGCGAAAAATTGTTGGCGGCACTGTCTCCCCGCAGCCTCTGCACCGCAAGACTATTTTGCAGCGCTTTGTCAGCACGGCGATGGCGGCCGGCGTGGTTTTGGCTGGCCTGGCGATGCGTCATGCGCATTGACATTCCAGCCTTCAAACCATAGTTTCATACAAGTGTTTGAAATGCAACCGCCGCATTTCACGCTGATCGCACAGGGCCATGACATGCCGTCGGATCACACCAGAGCCGCGATCCTTAACTCCGCCGAACGGCTTTACGCGGACCGCGGTTTCGCGGACGTCACGCTGCGCGACATCGTCGCCGTCGCCGACGTCAATCTGGCGGCAGTGAACTATCATTTCGGCTCCAAGGACGAGTTGATCGCCGAACTGTTCGTCACCCGCAGCCTCGCCACCAACCGCGAACGGCTCAACGAATTGAAAGCGGCGGAAGAAAAAGGCGGCGGCCGCGCCAGCATCGACGCGATCTTGCGCGCGCTGGTCGGACCGACCTTGCGCGGCTGTCTCGGCCCCGAGCGCGAGCGCTCGACCGCGGCGCGCTTCATGATCCGCGCCTCGATCGAATCGGTGCCGCCGATCCGCCGCATCAAGAATCGCGAGATCGATCACTTGCGGAAATTCGCCGCGGCGATGCGGCGCGCACTGCCCGACCGCGACGAGGTCGATCTCTATTGGGGCCTGCATTTCGCGCTCGCCATGTCGCACCAGACCATCCGCGACAGCGAGCGATTGATAAGACTGTCGGAAGGAAAGTGCGATCTCAACGACGTCGCCGGCATCATCGAGCGCATCGTTGCGGTGTCGGTGATGGCGCTGACCGGTGGCGAGAGCAAGATCGCCGATAAGCTCAGCGTGCAGCGCGCGCGCCAATAATGGCTGGCGTGGAAAGTCAGACCACGGCGACGCAGTCGATTTCGATGTCGAACGGCCCGGTCCATTCCGGCACGCAGACGAAGATGCGCGCGGGCGGATCTAACGGGAAGTAACGCGCGTAGATCGCGTTCACGGTCGCAAAGTGTTTTGCGGATGTGCAGTAGATGTTGCACTTCATCACGTTCTGCAAACTTGTTCCCGCCGTCTCCAGGCACAGTTTCATCTGCTCGAGGATCAGTTCGGTCTGGCGCTCGATCGGCACCGGCAAAATCTCGCCGGTTTCCGGATCGAACGGCGGCAGTCCCGAAACGAAGACCATGCCGCCGCCACGCGTGACCGGCGAGATCGGCGCCTTCCACTTCGCCAGATAGGAGGAAATCGGTTCGACGCGGATGGCTTCTCGTTTCATGGCAACCTCGGCTGGGATCGATGATGATCGCAAACTAGCACGTGTCGCGACCAACATGCTTCGAGCTCGCTGGAAGTGTGCTATGGAGCGGAGGCGTTGACGCGAGGCCCCACGATCTACCCGGCGATCTAGGTGAGTGCCAGGCTGGGACTTTCGCTGACGCTGAAATCCGAGGCCGAAATCAGCGCACGCAAACTTTCGGCGGACATCGGACGGGCCAAAAGATACCCCTGGAGCAGATCACAGCCGAGCTCTTTGAGAAGCGCGTCGTGTTCAATGGTCTCGACACCTTCGGCCAGAACACGAAGGCCGCACGCTTGCGCCAGTGAAATCATGCCACCGAGAAGCTCGCGACGCTTGTCGTGCTGATCGAGGAAGCCCCGGTCGATTTTCACGACGTTGCACGACAGTCGCTGCAGGTAACCGAGATTTGCATGGCCGGCGCCAAAATCATCGAGCCACAGCTCGACACCAAGATCCTTCAGGCCGAGAAGCGCGTCCCGAACGGTGTTCGACTTCTCGAGCAGCAAACCTTCCGTCAACTCGAGAATGAGCCGCTGCGGCGCAAGACCGGTATCGCCGAGAACGCGGGTAACCGTCGTTACAAGGGAAGGCTGGCTCAGATTAAGCGGTGAAAGATTGATGCTGACCTGTACGGCATCGGGCCAGGCGGCGGCTTCTTCGCAGGCGTGAAGCAAAACCCACTCCGTCAACGGACCGATAAGCCCGCTGTCTTCGGCTATCGGAATAAACTCAAGCGGCGAGACATTTCCCCTGATCGGGTCGTTCCAGCGCAGCAGGGCCTCGCAGGCGATCAGGCGCCTCGTGCACGTATCGTAGATTGGCTGGTAGTGAAGGTGGAGATGACCGGCATGCATGGCGACCCGCAGGTCGTTGGCGAGATTTGCAGCCTCCCGAAGCGCTTGCAGGCCGGACGAATCCCGGCGGGGTTTTCCCGGTGGCGAGGCAGACGACGCGGTCTTGGTCTCACTCTTCAGATGATCGTCATAAAGACGAGGAATTCCAAGCCCGGCGCTCTTTGCAGCATAGAGCGCTTTGTCGGCGTGCGATAACGGTGCCTCGGGTTCGTTGGCATGGGCCGGCGCGCAGGCAATGCCAATGCTGACACCAACGTTTGCTTCGCCGTATTGGTCGAGTTCATATTTGCCGTTCAGCGCAATGGTCACGCGGTGCGCCGTGGCGACAGCTTCCGAGGCGGAAGCGGTTTGCAACAGAATAGCGAATTCGTCGCCACCCAGACGGGCCGCCGTGTCACCCTTGCGCAAATTGGCGAGAAGACGGCGCCCGACTTCCTTGAGCAGCAGGTCGCCGGCGGCGTGACCAAGGTCATCATTGACCTCCTTGAAGCCGTCGAGGTCCAGGCAGAGCAGCGCGGACGGACTATCCTCTCGCGCAATCGCCAGCACTTCGTCGAGACGCTCATTGAACAGAAGTCGATTCGGAAGCTCGGTCAGGACATCGTGCTGCGCAAGGAACTTGATGCGGGATTCTGCGCGCCGTCTCTCCGTGATATCCTCATAGGTACAAACCCATCCGCCGTCCTCGAGCGGCTGATGGTAGATTGCAATCAATCGACCGTCGCCGAGCTCCTGAAGGAAAGTGTCCGGCCGACGGCTGTCGATGTGCGCTTTCCGCTCCCGGTAGATATCTTCGACCGTGCGTCCCGGATAATTGCCCACGGAACAGCTATTGGCGAGAATATCGTAGAAGCGCATCCCCATGTGCAGCGTCTCCATCGGCTGACCATAGATGCGGCAAAACTGTTCGTTAACCAACTGAAGCCGGTCCTGGGCGTCGTAGAGGCAGATGCCCTGAGGCATGTTGACGATCGCCTGCTCGAAGCGCTGGCGAAAAGTCCCCGGTGGGGCAAAGCGCCAGGACAGATCGTACCACACAACGGAAAGCAGCCGGGACAGCTGACGATGAGCCGTATCGACGTGTTGTGCGAAGTCTTTCAATAGCGGCATCTGCATGAGCGAAGTTGCAACACAATGAAAAAGGCAATCGCTCAACTCAATCAGGAAAGGCTTCTGATTTGCTTAATTCCCGCCAGTTCGACCCCAACGGAATCGCAAGCTACGGTTCGAAACCGAAATGAAACCAAGTCGTGACTATTCGTAACGCAAAGTGCTCTGATTATAGGCATCGATGCGGCCGGCCGGATCTGTGAAGGACAATGGCCATCCGATCTAGTATGCGGAGGCATCGCCGACGAGGGCCTGCGCCACCTCGGGCCGAGGACGCACCAGCAAATAGAACGCGACGCAGTGCGTGATCATCAGCAGGGGCACGTAGATGATCGGGATCGCGTATGTGGCGCCCAACTCCCCCGCCAGCGCAGGAAGGTTGACCTGGATGGCGTGGTAATAATCGAGGATGATGTCGGCCGCCCCCACGAGATTGAAGGCGACGGCGAACGCCCAAAACAGCGGACGTATTCTTACCGTGAGAAGCGCCAGGATGGCCAGCACCCCGGTTGCGAAGTCACCATAGGCGGCGAAGACGGCGAAGCCAGCCGGCAGATTGGGGCCGACGACTCCGGGAAGGATGAAGACGAGCCCGAAGAAGCGGAAGCTGTGTAGGGTGGCGATGGCGCGTTGCGCTTCGACCCGGTCCATCGACTTGAGCCTGGGCAGGACGTACACGCCGAAGCAAAGCAGCCACACGACATAACCTAGAACGAGATGGATTCGGAACACGGTTTCAGGCGACATTTGGCCTCCTATCAGGTGTTAATGGACGCGGCCTCGAACACCGCGGTCAGGATGCCGAGCCGGCCTTCCATGAGATTTCGTCCCAAGTTGGCGGAAAGCTGCGCGAAGTCCGGCCCCATCACCACGCCGAGATTTGGCGAAGGCGGCGGCCCCGACGCGCAGCTGGGCGATCCAGGCTTTAAAGCTTCAGGTGGTTGTCGCGGATCCTGGGCCTCCGACATCGGCGTGGCTCCTGATTTGCAAGTTAGATGTACGACCGCTTCCCGCGAGCGACTATTCGCGATAATGTCGACAGGCTATGAAGCAGAACTTCACAGTCAGGCAAGGCGCTCTCGACGGCGTGGAGGCATTCCTGGGCGTTGCCAAGCACCGCAGTTTTCGCAGAGCGGCCGCGGAACTCGGGGTTAGTCCATCGGCGATTAGCCAAGCGGTACGCGCACTTGAGGTGCGCGTCGGCGCAGCGCTGTTCATACGCACAACGCGCAGTGTCGGCCTGACCGAAGCCGGCGAACGATTCCTTTCGCGCGCAAAGCCCGCCTTCGAGGAGCTCGTCGCCGCGAGCGAGGTCGCGCGTGAACTCGGACAGCGGCCGGCCGGATTGTTGCGCCTCTCGGTGCCGCGCGCGGTGGTGCCGATCCTGCTGGAGCCGCTGATCGCATCCTTCTGCCGGGCCTATCCCGAGGTCGAGGTGGAGATCGCCGCAAGCGAGGAGCTGGTCGACCTCGCGGCCGAAGGGTTTGACGCCGGCCTCCGGCTGGGCCAGTTCATCGCCGCCGACATGGTCGCGGTGCGGCTGACGCCGCCGTTTCGCTTCATCATCGTCGGTAGCCCCGCCTATCTCGCCCGCAGCGACCGGCCCGAGCGCCCGGACGATTTGCGCCAGCACGCATGCGTGAGACTGCGACGATCAGGCGGCGCGCTCGCGCTATGGTCGCTCAACGACAACGGCCGCGCGATCGAGATTGCCGTATCGGGACCGCTCATCGCCAACGACTTTCCCACCATGCTTGGCGCAGCCGTCGAAGGTGTGGGTCTTGCGCAAGTGCCTGAGCCGATCGCGGCCGAAGCGGTGACCGCGGGAAAACTCGTGCACGTGCTGGAGCCGTTCGCACCGATGGCGCCGGGTGTGTTTCTCTACTATCCCAGCCGCCATCAAATGATGCCGAAGCTGCGAGCCTTCATCGATCACATGAAGAGCCGTTCACGCGCCATGCGGCTTGCCAGAACGAAGACTTCTTGACAGCTCGAGCCATTGAAAACGATGGAGCGGGTGAAGCGCTCTGACTCAAATATTTTGATCTGTTTTTATCAATGATCCCAATCGCTTATGCTTGTCGGCAATTTTCGCGTTGGACGTTTTGTTGGACGTTTCATTGGACACTCCTTCGCCGCTCAACTTGGCTCGTGTGCCACTCAAAACCCGTTTCCGTCTCTATGGAAATCCGTGAAGTATTGGTGGCAACGCCTGTATCAGCAACACGGCGCTTCCGCCCAACACGCTGGCACCTACGACGACCAGGGGACAGGACGCGCCCCCAAAGCATCTCGTTGCTGGCGACGCCATTCGAATTTGGCATCTGTGTGCACCCCGCTTTTTCGTGCGACGAAGACGTCATAGACTGAGTCGCTGGGTCGCCGATGTTGACAATATTGAGCCTACGGCGTGGAAGCACGTCGCGGGCTCGATCGTTAGCCTCCAATCGGGTCGCCGGTTTACGCCGTGTCGTGTCTCGATGAGGTTCTTAAGCTCCGCCCATTCCGGAGTGACCACCGTCGGGGTTCTTGCAGAAGAACCGCCTCCAGAGATCCGTACGAGCCGTAAGCCTCTTCGAACAGACAAGGGGCTGTTGCGACGCAGCGGACAAACTACGGACGATCGGCTGGCGGCCTCCCTAAGGCGAACCCGTTGTCATTCCCGGCAACTGTCGAAGTGGATTAAGCGGCGCAAGAGGGATCAACTCAAAGGTCATAAGATGAGCTTGGCCCAAGGGCAGTTTTTCGAGCATCTCGCGGGCGGCTACGGGATCCGTGACGTTTAATATGAACGCCACGCCGCTCCGTCCCTGAAGCGAGAACCACTGGTCGATCTTGCCGTCCAGGTAGAGCTTTACGGTCTCCCGGACTTCAGTCGGCAGGATCGCGCGCGCTGCTGCCGGATCGGCACCGGGGTTCACGGTTCCGATGGCAAGGATTCGTGTGGTGGGCGTTGGCGGACCTGCCGACTGTGCGTGCCCGACGCCTGAACTCATCAGGCAGATGATCAACGCAGCAAGACCGGAAGCGAGAGCAGTTTTCATTTTGTCCTCCTCATGTGTTCTCTATCGAATGCCACACACCCCATATCCTGTGTGCTTTGCCAGTAGCGCCTGCGCCAGCTCGACGTTCGGTTCGAACTTGTCACGGGTGCGAGTGTAAAGCGCGCCCTCCATACGGCCGATGAGGTCCATGTTCGCCGCGTCAATATGGAGACGATCGGCATCGAGCACGGCTTCGTCGCGAACGTGCAGCATGACAATGCGGCCGAGGATCAGGCTGAAATTTCCGAGCCTGATTTCCTGCATGAACTTGCATTCGAAGGAGGCCGGGCTTTCAGTGATCCTAGGCGGAGCCACCCGTTCACTCGGCGATGTCTGAAGCTCGATGGCCGCGACCTCGCTTACATGCGACGGAAACGGCATAGAACTCGCCCGCATCTTTTCCGCCGCGGAGAACGGAACGAGATTGACCACGAATTCCTCCGTCGCGCGGATGTTGAGACACGTGTCCTTGGGCTGCGTAGGAGAGTTCCGGCCCACGCCTATCCCGACCGTTGCAGGCGCCGTACCGAACACGTTGAAGAAGGAAAACGGTGCGGCGTTGAGCAGTCCATTCCTGTCCTGGGAGGTCACCCACGCGATCGGCCGCGGCAACACCGTCGCCAGCATCAGCTTGTACCGCATATCCTCATTGAGGCTTTCGAAGTCGAACTTCATTTGCAATCTCCCATGCGGGCTTAGGAATGTATCGCGGCGCTGGACTGAACGACGACCTGCGATTCTCGAGAATCTCCGGTCAGTGCGTTTGCGTTCTGGCATGATGACCGTAGCCTTTTAAGTTTGCCTCGCCGAGTTCACGCGAAAGTTCCTCGGTGAGGTTGAACGAAACCGTGAATCCGTCCGGCGTCCCAATTGTCAGGATGGTCATTGGGGCCAAGCTCAATTCGAAACTCCCTCAGCGGATACGTGATGCGCAGGATTGCCGTGGAGGAACAAGATCGGAGCGCCAGTGCCACGCTCGTGATATGCCATCTGGCGACCGGTCGCACTGACAGCGTTCTTTTCAAGCGGCTGTTCGGTCATGGTGAGATCTCCAATAAGCAGCTTCGTCGGGCGTAAATTCGCCGTCCGGCATGGCGATCGTGTTGATTGCAATTCGGCGAACTCTAAGGAGTCGCGCGCGAGAGTTTGAAGTCGCTTAGATCAGCCGAAATGACCACGAAGTCTTTTTGCGGCTTCAGGTCGGGGCCACGAGGATAAACACGGCGCCTGGTGGGAAACATGATCCCATCGAACTTTTGGTGATCGTAGAGATAGTGCGCGACCTGCACATCGCCGGAAACTTCAGCCGTGTAGTCATGCCTACGGATCAGCCCCTTGTCGTCAAAATAAATGGTCTGCTCTGTGGAATGCGTGACGTAGGACTTCGGGAAGGTGACTTTCAATGCGCGCCACGTTTCGCCGTCTTCCACCCACGGCTCGACTTCCTCACATTCAATCCCATCTCTTAAAAGAGAGAACGGCACGGTGAGGTACATCCACATCGCGTAACCGGCGAAGTAAGCCAGTTGGGTCGCGCTCCACGGCGTCCCAGCGGGCATGCTCTTGAAGGAGTGCCGTGGATCTTTCAGTTCTTCCAGAACGGTGCCATCGACAGTCTCAACGGCTGTGCGATTTGGCTCGAAAATGCCGCACTGCCCGGGAGCCAGGAACGGTCCAAAAATCGTTTTTTGCTCACGCGTATCCACGGTCACCCGCGTTGGCATCCGCGTAAAGGCTTCTTGGCCCCTCTGCTTCAAACCAATGCCCCCGGGGGCAAAGGTCGCGGAGATTTGGCGTATCTGATTCCATCGATCGAGCCCGCCGTGGGCTTCAATGGACAACTTGATGAGTTCCTGCATGGGATATCCTTTTTTCTAAATCGGCTCGTCGAAGAGGCGATCCATCATCAGCGCAATCTCATCGAGCGGCTCTTCAATGAGATCGAGCATGTCAGGCAGATCGCCACGCGCTTCGACAGACGCGCCGCCAACGTCGTCGCCGCCGTAACCCTGGCGGCGACACGCGCATGGCTCAGAACTTACGAGTCCAGAACCTGGCCGACGCCCTGGTCACTTGCCCTGGATCAGCAGGCCAAGTGGGACGAGCGGGCCAACCGGCATCAGGTCGTAGGTGATAAGGTTCGCGGCCGTGAGCGGCAGCGTATCCAGCGCCGCTTTGGCCTGTTCGACCGACTCGACGGTCATGAGAAAAATTGGTCCGACCTTCTCTCGAAACCAGAACTGCTCGATCTTGCCATCAAGATAGAGCTTAAGCGTCGCAGGCACTTCGCTCGGCATGTGCTGCTGCCGCTGTTCTGGTGTGAGGGATTTGACGGTTCCGACGGCCATGATCTTCACGAGTGATCTCCTTGTCTGACGTTCATTGCGTTGACGAAAGCTGATTTAGCTGGGGAGCCCAAAGGCTGGTAGTGTCGTATCAGCCAACTTTAATGTCACTTACGACATTTTAGATTTGGCTCTCATAGGGGAAAAAAACCTCGTTTCATCAGCTAGATGATTGTCTTTGTTGATTTCTTTTGCTCGTCTCCGTTCCGATGTTCGACGGAGAATTATCTAGCCGGTGGATCGCAAAAGAGGTATCGTCGTAACTGACAATTTTGAGGCCATTTACGCCATGCGTATTGCGATACTCGCTCTTGAAGGGTTGTTCGACACGGGGCTCACCGTGGCGCTCGACGCGTTCACGCTCGCCAATAAATTCTCGGCTCTACAAATGGGCGGGGCACCCCGTTTTGACGTGTCGATTGTAGGCGTGCGGCGAAGGGTCCGGTCCGGCCAGGGACTGGTGATACCCGTGCAAGCCATAACGCCAGATTTGAAGCCGGACTGGGTGATCGTGCCGGCGCTTAATACCGGGAGGCCGGAGCAGTTGATCCCGGCTCTCGAACGACGGGATGTCATTCAGGCCAAGATGCAGCTGCGGAAGTGGCATGCCGAGGGCGCTTCTATCGCCGCTTCATGTATCGGCACGTTCCTTCTGGCGGAAGCCGGACTTCTCGATCATCAGGAAGCAACAACGACCTGGTGGCTCGCTCCGCTGTTTCGGCAACGCTACCCGAATGTCTTGCTCGATGAGTCTCGGATGCTAGTGCCATCAGACGTGGGTGTTACGGCTGGCGCGGCGATGGGACATCTCGATCTCGCGCTCTGGCTGATACGCAAGGCCAGCCCGGAACTGGCATCCGTCGTCTCACGCTACCTGCTCGCCGACATTCGCTCTTCGCAAGCTCCCTATATTATTCCGAATCATTTGGCGCAGGCTGATCCACTCATTCTGCGCTTCGAGCGGTGGGCGCGCGAACATCTCAAGACAGGGTTCTCACTGCAGGAAGCCGCCGATGCGCTGGCGACGAGCGCACGCACGTTGCAACGCCGCTGCGAAGCGGTGCTAGGCAAATCGCCGCTTTCCTATTTCCAGGATCTCCGTGTCGCACGCGCACAATCTCTGCTCCACGGCAGCGGCCTCGACCTCGACGCCATTGCCGCCGAGGTCGGTTACGTCGACGGAGCAACGTTACGAACGCTCTTGCGCGAACGCCTGGGACGAGGCGTGCGCGAGCTTCGCGCTAACCTGCGCTGACGGCCTGCTGACTGTTTGGCAACGCAGCTACCCTCTGCGGCGCCGAAACGTTCCTGCGTTAAACAGATGCCGCCGGAATGCCCGCATTGGGTCACGAGCGGCGATCAAGGCAGGTACCAGCAAAGCCCGGCTTGCCTCGGGCGGCCGAAATGATGACCCCTTGTAGCGACGATCAACAAGCGAGGTCGCTTCCGAGAGTCTGAAGGGCCTTGTGGGGACAAGATTTGAACCTACGTGAACCTGGAGAGCCCTGCCGTCGAGAGTTGCCGAACTGGACTGGTCGACAAGAAGTCTGCGAGTGTTTCTCCCGCCTGAGCGAGCTTCCATATATTCGTCTTTCCCGGATCAGATCCACCCCCATTTGGAAGCCAAATCGTCACATCGGCATTTTCAGTGCACACATAGTGCACACGAAAACCCGAGCGCACACACATGGCGACCTTCACTCAGTTGCACTCTGGAAACTCGACCTTCACGATCAACCCGGCGATCAAGAAGAGCATGCCGTTCGACACGATCAAGGACTTCACACCGGTCGCCTTCATTGCTCGCTCGCTCCTGGTCACCGCGTCGAACAAGCTGCCGGTGAAATCCACGAAAGAATTGCTCACTCTAGCTGCCAGCAAACCGGGCCAAATCACCTACGCCTCGTTCGGCGAGTTTCTGTCAAATGAGGGCGCCGAAGCCGAAACCATGACTCCGCAGCAATTCAGTTGATTGCTCGATGCGCGGCAGACGGTGCATGAAGACATCCGGCGCCGGCGTTGGACTCCCGTTTTGCGGGTCGCGCGCAACCGATGCAGGATGGACGCTCCGGTCTAAGCCGCTGCGATTGCCTGCGTCGCAATATCGTCAGGAGTATAGGGCAACGCATCAGACATTGTCGGCGTGTGAATGCCGCGCGTCACCGTGCAGGTGATGAAGATCTTGTTGCGCTTTTTGATTATCGGAATTCCAAATTGTTTGCAATAGATGGAACGAATTGAACCCGTCGCTCGAGCGGGAACAGTTTCCAGCCGAACCGGGCTGCAACGAGTCCCCACAAGCCGCGTGGCGCCCGCATCATGATGACGATAGCGACGACGCCCAGCATCAGGAGATAGACGCTTCCGAGATCGGAGAAGGCCTGACGCAGCACGAAGAAGACCAGCGTTCCGACAATCGGCCCCTCGATC
>Ga0137388_10000809_pt1 | contig 18183 bp, 10 predicted proteins | sample 15con2h14AmetaG_FD_104644 | JGI IMG/M metagenome (GOLD analysis project Ga0137388, IMG submission 104644) | Vadose zone soil microbial communities from Angelo Coast Range Reserve, California, USA - 15con2h1.4A metaG | ecosystem: Environmental > Terrestrial > Soil > Vadose zone > Saprolite...
ATCTACTATGAAGAACAGGGCAGTGGCACTCCGGTGCTCGTACTCCCTGGATTCGCCGGGAGTATCGAGGAGTTTTCGGCCTTGAGGGAAGCCCTGGTGGCGGCAGGCTACCGGGTCATCGCGGCCGATCTGCCCGGTTCCGGTCGCTCGGAACCGCAGCCACGCACGTATACCGCCACCTACTATGAAGATGATGCGCGTTCGTTTGTGGCCCTGCTCCAGCACCTGGCGACCGGACCGACGCACCTGATCGGCTTCAGCGATGGAGGCATAACCGCCTTGCTCATGGCAGCGCTGACACCCGGCGCGACGCGCTCTGTGGTGACCTGGGGCGCGGCGGGCACGATCAGCGATCCCAGCGGACATCTGGTGGAGGCGATGTACAACGTCATTGACCATCCCATCCCGCCGCTTCAGGGGTTCCACGACTTCCTCATCGCCACCTACGGCGAGGCCAACGCTCGTGTCATGACGCAAAGCATGGCAAATGCCAAAACCGACATCATAGGGGCTGGAGGCGACGTCAGCCTCTCAAAAGCGGGCAATATCACGAGTCCCGTACTCCTTATCGCTGGCGAACATGACATCTTCACCCCGCCTGCGCTCGCCTCCGAACTCGCTGCTCGCGTTCGCACGGCGGAGGTGCTGGTGGCCGAAGGCGCCGAACACAATGTGTATGCGGGCCGTCCCGAGTGGCTAACGCAAACGATCCTCGACTGGTTGGGGAAACACTAGAGCCAACGCCATAAGTCAGCCACCGAGAGGAGAAACAAGCTGATGCACGCGCTCGTTGCCATGCGAATATCCAGCATTGTTGCCAGATCAAGCCGCCTGGAGAGTAGCTGGAGAGCATGAGCAACGAGCCAGGTGCCGGGATCGCTGGAATGTTCGCACACAGAGTCGAGGCGAGCTCGTTAAATCTGCCCTCTCCCTCATGCATATTGACAAATAAATTCGGTACATATCCTGCGTGGTTGCACCGGACTAATTGAACAATTACCGTAAAGGAGAGAGTTTTTATCCCTCAGAGGGAGTTTTTCTGCCCAGCTTGTTTTTCACTACCTCTAGAGCCCACAGGATGTGCAACGAGCTGCTAAGCTGTAGCAAGCCGGGGTAAAAATGTGACTCTTTGAGAAGGAAGTATCAAACACATTCCTTCAAGGAGGCAGATATGACCAGTATCGCCGATGGAGCGGTAAGCATCCAGACCTCTGCGGAGTCTGTTCCCTCGACCCCTTCCTGGTTTGGCGAAGTCGTGCTGATGGCGACGCATCTTCGCAAACACAAAGTCCTGGCCAAGATCAGCGAGGGGGTGCGCTTTGCGCGGCGGCGATTCGGGCGCTACGACGTGATCGATTTTCTCGTGGTCCTCTTCGGATATGCCATCAGTGGGGAACGCACCCTGGAAGCATTCTACGAGAGACTCCAACCCTTTGCGGTCCCTTTCATGGCGTTGTTTGAGCGTGACCAACTGCCAGCTCGCTCGACCCTCTCACGCTTTTTGGCTGCGCTGACTGAGGCACCCGTCGAAGCCCTACGCACACTCTTTCTCGATGATCTGCTCAGCCGCCCGCTCGCGAAAGGCTCAAACGAGAAGCAAACCGGGGGCTTGGTGGATCGAGCGGGAAACACGTGGGCGGTCTTTGATCTCGATGGCACGCGTGAGGCGGCCCGCCAACGCGCCTTGCCCCAGACAGAAGAACTGCCCCCGGCCTTTCGCCGACTGGATGATGTCTGTGCCCCTGGTTACCGGGGGCGCAAGCGCGGGCAATTGGTGCGTACGCGCACCGTCATCAGTCAGGCCCACAGCTTCCAGTGGCTCGGCTCGTTTGGCAACCGAGGCAACGGTCATTACCGAGAGGACCTGCGTCAGGGCCTTGCGGCCATTGGTCGCTACCTCACGGCGCACCAGCTCCTACAGGCGCGCACCTTGCTCCGGCTCGACGGACAATATGGCACCGGGGCCGTGCTCTCCGACTTGTCCGGCTTCGCCTATGTGACGCGCGGCAAAGAGTACACGGTGCTCGATCATCCGCTTGTCCAGGCGCGTTTGCACCTACCCCCAGATCAGTTCCAGCAGCGTCCGGAAAGTCAGATGGTGCGTAGCCTCTACGACTGTCCTGAGGTGCCGGTAGGATCCGAGGGCGTGCCCTGCCGCGTGGTGGTAGCGACCCATCCAGCCAGCAAAAAGAAAAGTCCGGTTGGTGTCACGCGTGCAGGCATCGTCTATGAACTCTTCTTCACCACTCTGCCGCAGCCAGCGTTCGCCGCTTCTGACGTCGTTGAGTTGTATCTGCATCGTGGGTCCTTCGAGCCGCTCCTTTCTGATGAAGATCAGGAGATCGACCCAGATCGCTGGTGCTCTCACGCAGCCTGGGGGCAGGAGTGCTGGCAACTGGTATCGCAATGGGTGTGGAACCTCCGCCTGGAGCTGGGACATCAGCTTCATCCTGATCCGGTACGCACGACCGAATTTGCTCCTGCTCTCCCCTCTCCTTCACCGCACACCGCTCCTCCCTCGGGCTATGCTCCCCCTCACGTGGGCTTGTCCTGGAAAACTGGTCGCTTTTCGGGGCAAGACTTTGCTCTCCAGTCCGATGGGACGCTGCGGTGCCCCGCTGACCAGAAACTCATCCCACATGAACACCGCAGAGAAGCCGATGGGAGCCTGCGTGTGGTGTATGGAGCCAGCATCCGCAGTTGTCGTCCCTGTCCGCTGCGCGAGCAGTGCCAGTGGAATGGCGTCGCCACAGCAAAGCCGCGCCAGGTTAGCGTGCTCCTCCATCCTCTCATTGTCGGAGATGAACCGCTCTTCTGGCAGGATTGGAGTCGAAGGGGTCATCGGCACGCGTGTATCCACCTCCTTCGTTCCCAAAGCGTCGAGGTTCAGGTACAGTCGGGGGATGGCACACACACGGCCACTCCAACCGTCACGTTCGCGCCGCTTTCCCGTGCGCAGCGTGCTCATGCTCGTCTCGCTTGGGCACAGCGGCTGGCTCGCAATGCCCGTCCCCAGACGGCTAGACGGATCACGATCCGACTGTTCGGCGTCCCAACAGCGTTTGCCAACTCTCTCGATCTGGCCAGCGCGTAAGGCGGAACGGAACGCCTCAGGCCTTTCCAATCCCTTGCCTCGGACAGGCTTGCCTCTCCGAGCGGAACTTTATGGCCGATTCACTTCGTGAGTCAAGCTTCTCTTTGCCAGTGGGGCGGACACAGACGGAACCAGGCCACGTGATCATGGATGTGCAGTCTCCATGGTTTCCCTTTTCTCCCTCCCTTGTCTCTCAGAGAGAGATCCAGGACTGCGATCTGCTCATAGACGTTCACCCAAGCTTCCCGGTCACCGCCTTGACGCCAGCGTTCTAGGAGTCGGAATGACTCCTCAAAGAGTGGGTGAATCCCTGCAAAAGGCGGGTCGGCAACAAAATGACAAAAGGTCCACGGCCAATCAGTCTCATACCGCGTCAGAACCCCTAAACGGGTGTCACCATACAGGAGGAAGGAACGACTCATAGCACTCCCTTGCCTCTCTCGATTCTCCAGGGGCATCGCATCCTGATGAACAACGTTTCTTTGCACCCCTGGTTCTTTCAATATACCACAGGAACACGCGTTTCTCTGGGCCTTTGTACGATTGAACTGGTCTCCGAAGCCACTTTAGCCGAAAGTGGCCCTCGTTGCGCATCGCGTGGGTTTATCCAGCAGAGCACCGAGACAATCAAGACGGTCGAGTGGAGCATCTCATCCATTGAAGTTACAACGAGAGCACTGATCGATGAACTGGCCCTCAAACCGAGAGAGGCATTATTAGCTTTGCGTGTGGCCGTGTCAGGAGGTGATGTGAGCCCTCCTCTTTTTGAGAGCATGTATCTCGTTGGGCGTGAGCGAACAGTCGCCCGTTTAGCACGTTGGATATGAACACGGTGGGAGATATCTTCCTCTCGCAGGAGAGCCTTGCGCGAACACATTACCGCTTTGGTAAGTAGGCTCAAGACTCATCGTTGCACCATCTCATGGCGCTTCATCTCCAACGACATTCGAAGTAAGCTCTATGCTCTCTATCCTAAAATCAAAAACAAACTGGACTGACCACTAGTTTAGATGCTATTCGGCAGGAGTAGCAAGCCCTGCTCTGCATAGGCTCTGCATATCTCAGTGTATCTGACTTAACCAAAACAACATATTGCTGGATAAAGCAGGCCCAAATAGAATAGCAATGTTAGCAGGCATGAAAGGAAACCTGTTGCCACATTTTGGCATCACTACCCATAAGTAAATTGAGGTATATCGATCATGAGCAAACCATCGTTGGCCGGTAGAGAGCAACAGAAAAGCTCCTCGTTTGGTTTAGGGCATAAGCAAGCCAAAAAAATACGGAGCAAACGCGCCACAGTTGCGCCATATCCAAAAAAATACGGAGCAAACGCGCCACAGTTGCGCCATATTTTTCCTGCGTGACGAGAGCTACCCGTCCTCTTGCTCATGCCGCCATTCCTGGTGTAGAATTAACACTACCGAAGCCTTTGGCCTTCGCAAAAGGTCAAAAACAGCCTCAGGTTCTCTAGCGCTACTAAATCCAATGTCGATTGCTAACCTGTCAATTCAACGAATGCCCCCAATGGCTTCTAAAAAGGAGAACATATGTCATCCCAGGGTTATATACGCTACCCAACAATCCACCAGGACACTATCGTATTCGTCTCTGAAGATGACCTCTGGCTCGTGTCGAGCGAGGGCGGACGAGCCGAGCGCCTGACAGCGGGTGTGGCTGAAGTGAGCTACCCCCGTTTCTCACCCGATGGGACACAACTCGCCTTTGTAGGCGAGGAAGAAGGCCCCAGCGAAATCTACGCCATGCCTGCGCTAGGCGGGCTTGCCAAACGTCTTACCTTTCAAGCCGCCTCTTCTTGCAAGGCAGCAGGCTGGTCACCTGGCGGAGACGAGATACTCTATTCCAGTAATACAGGACAATTCGCTGCACGCTTTGAGGCCATCTATTCGATCAATCCCACGGGCGGCGAACCACGCCAGCTTCCTTTCGGCCTGGCAAATGCCATCTCATATGGCCCCCACGGGAGCGTCGTGCTCGGCCGCAATATAAACGTGCGGGATTTTGCCTACCAGAAACGCTACCGGGGCGGCAGGGTTGGGCACCTGTGGTGCGATGTCAGCGGTAACGGAACGTTCCAGCGACTGCTCCAGCTCGATGGGAACATTGCCGACCCGTGCTGGGTGGGCGAGCGCATCTACTTTCTCTCCGACCACGAAGGAGTTGGCAACATCTATTCTTGCACGCCCTTGGGCGAGGATGTACGCCGCCACACTAATCACCAGGATTTCTATGCCCGTCACCTGTCGAGCGATGGGCAACGCCTGGTATATCACGCGGGCGCTGACCTCTACCTGTTTGATCCCGCAACTGCGGAAGTACGCCACCTCACCCCAGAGTTGCCGAGTATACGCACTCAGCGCAACCGCAAGTTCGTCCCGGCCGCCAACTACCTCGATAGCTACGCATTGAACCCCCAGGGGTATTCCGTCGTGCTCACCACGCGCGGCAAGGCTTTCTCAATGGGCAACTGGGAAGGACCTGTACTCCAGCATGGTGAACCCGATGGCGTGCGCTATCGCAATTTGAACTGGCTCAATGATGGCAAGCGTTTGGTTGCCATCAACGACGCAACCGGTCGCGAGAGCCTGCTCATCTTCAATCCCGAAGAGGGCAGCGAGCCTAAGACGTTTGCCGATATCGAGTTTGGAAGAGCCGTTTCTATGGTTGTTTCGCCCACCGGTGACGTGGTTGCCATTACCAATCATCGCAATGAACTGCTCGCGGTTGACCTGGAGGCAAGTACCTCGCGCGTGCTTGATCGCAGCGACTACGGCCGTATAAGGGGCTTTGCCTGGTCTCCGGATGGACGCTGGCTGGCCTATGGCTTCACCTTCTCGAATCAGAAAACCGCTATCAAACTCTGCAGCCTGGAGACCGGCGAAACCCATTTCGTGACCGAGCCAATTCTCGAAGATGTCGCGCCCTCGTTTGATCCCGATGGCAAGTACCTGTACTTCCTGGGACACCGTATTCTCAACCCCGTGTACGACAGCCTGCAATTCGAGTTGAGCTTTCCTCAAAGTGTGAAACCCTACCTCATCACACTGCAGCGCGACCTGCGCTCTCCTTTCATCCCGGAGCCCAAGGCTCCCGATGACAAAGAGAAAGAGAAGGAAGAAGCGGCCCCTAAGAAAGAGCAGGGTGACAACGAGGAATCTTCACATGCGGAGGATGCCGAGCAGGAAGAGACCGCTAAAGATAAAAAGCCCCCCGCAATAGTCATCGACCTGGAAGGCATTACCTCGCGAGCTATACCCTTCCCCGTAGCAGAGGGACGCTATTACTCCGTGCGCGGTATGAAGGGCAAGGTACTCTTCCTGGTCTACCCCATCCAGGGATCGATTAACCAGCACGGGGATTGGGAGAGTGAACCGAAGGGACATATCGACTGCTATGACTTCGAAAAGCGCAAATACGAGACGCTTATCGATGGCGTCGGTGACTATAACCTCTCGCGCGACCGTAAAACCTTGATCTATCGCAGCAGACGTCGCCTGCGTGTGCTGAAGGCTGGCGAGAAACCCTCCAAATCAGACAATGGTGATCGCCCCAGCCGCGAATCAGGCTGGCTCGATCTAAACCGCATCAAAGTCTCGGTGCAACCGGCTGCCGAATGGAAGCAGATGTTCGCTGAGGCCTGGCGCCTGCAGCGCGAGCAGTTCTGGACGGAAGACATGTCGGGCATCGATTGGGATGCCATTTACGCCCAGTATGCTCCTCTGGTCGAACGCGTCAGTTCACGCTCGGAACTCTCCGACCTTTTCTGGGAACTCCAGGGCGAACTGAACACCTCACATGCTTATGAAATAGGTGGTGAGTATCGCCATGGACCCCACTACCAGCAGGGTTTCTTGGGGGTAGACTGGAGCTATGATGCTGGAGATAACCGCTATCGTATAGCGCACATCTTGCAGGGTGATCCAACTGACAGTAATGCGACCGCGCCGCTCACCAGTCCCGGACTGAATATTCACGTAGGTGACGCCGTACTCGCCATTAATGGGCAGCGTGTAGGACCTGAGCGCAGCCCACAAGAACTGCTGGTGAATCAGGCAGGCAATGAGGTGCAACTCGCTATCGAAGATGCCAGTTCAAAAGAGACGCGTATCGTCACTGCCAAAGCTATAGGGGATGAAAGACCTGCGCGTTATCGAGAATGGGTCGAGAACAACCGCCGCATTGTCCACGAAAGATCGGATAGCCAGGTGGGCTATGTCCATATTCCTGATATGTCACCAGCAGGCTTTGCAGAATTTCACCGCAGTTACCTGGCCGAGTATGACTACCCCGCGCTCCTCGTCGATGTGCGTTTTAACGGCGGGGGACACGTCTCCGGCCTGTTGCTGGAGAAACTGGCAAGGCGGCGCATCGGCTACGATTTCCCACGCTGGGGCCAACCAGAACCCTATCCCTCTGAATCACCGCGTGGTCCGATGGTCGCTCTTACCAATGAGCATGCCGGCTCGGATGGCGATATCTTCAGCCACGGCTTCAAGCTCATGGGCCTGGGACCATTAATCGGCAAACGCACCTGGGGCGGCGTAATCGGCATCAGTCCTCGATATACGCTCGTCGATGGCACAGTGACTACGCAACCCGAGTTCGCCTTCTGGTTCAAGGATGTGGGATGGAACGTAGAGAACTATGGAACCGATCCTGACATCGAGATTGATATTGCGCCACAAGACTATGTGAACAATTTTGACCCCCAGTTGGATCGGGCGATTGCCGAGGCCCTGCGCCTGATCCAGGAACGCCCGGCGCGCGAACCGAAGCCCGAGGAGCGGCCAAGAAAAGTGTGGAGGTAGCTAAGGAGGAGACTGTCATGAGTTTACCAAAACGTTACGATCCAAGAACAGCCGAGCCAGAACTTCAGGCCTACTGGCAAAAATCAGGCACCTACCACTTTTCTCTTGAAGACGAGCGGCCGGTTTACTCTATCGACACGCCCCCGCTAACGGTTTCGGGGAATGTTCACCTCGGTCACGCCTATTCGTACAGCCAGACCGATTTCTTCGCCCGCTTCTGGCGCATGCATGGTTACAATGTCTTTTACCCGATGGGCTACGACGACAACGGCCTTCCCACCGAGCGCTTTGTTGAAAAGCGCTTGCACACCACTGCTCCCGAAGTGGGGCGTACGGCCTTCATCCAGAAATGCCTGGAGGTCAGTGAGGAGGCCGAGACGGACTACCGGGCGTTCTGGCAGCGGCTTGGGCTCTCGATAGACTGGCGTTATTCCTATCGCACAATCGATGACCTCTCCAGGCGCACTTCCCAGCTGTCTTTTATCGACCTCTATCGCAAAGGATTGGTCTATCGCCGGGAGGCCCCGACCATCTGGTGCCCTGAATGTCAAACAGCCCTCGCGCAGGCGGAACTGACCGACCTCGAACGCGAGAGCGAATTTGTCACCCTGGCATTTCATCTTGAGAATGGGCAGACGCTTCCTATCGCCACTACCAGGCCGGAACTGTTACCTGCCTGTGTCGCCGTGTTCGTTCATCCAAACGACGCACGCTACCAGGAGCTCATCGGACAGCACGTGACCGTACCTCTGTTTGGATTTGAGGTACCTATACTTGCAGATGTGAAAGCAGACCCGCAAAAGGGTACCGGCGTTGTCATGTGCTGCACATTTGGAGATGTGACCGATGTTGAATGGTGGTACAAGTACAATCTGCCCCTCAAGATAGCTATCGAGCGAGACGGAACAATGACCGGCCTGGCCGGCGAATTCGCGGGCCTGAGCGTTGAAGTCGCCCAGCGTCGCATCATCCAGGCGCTGGAGGCCCGTGGCTTGCTGCTCGATAAGCACTCTATCATCCAATCTGTGCGCGTTCATGAGCGCGATGATGTACCCGTGGAGTACATCGTGACGAAGCAGTGGTTCGTTCGCATACTTGACTCTAAGCAAGAATGGCTTGCAGCGGGCGAACAGGTTACCTGGTACCCCGCTCATATGAAGGTGCGCTATCGTGAATGGGTGGAGAACCTGGCCTGGGATTGGTGCATCTCCCGCCAGCGCTACTTTGGTGTTCCTTTCCCCGTATGGTATTGTGATGCCTGCGGTAAGATCATACTTGCCGGCGAAGAGCAACTTCCGGTGGACCCAACCGAGCAGAATCCGCCCGAAGCCTGTGACTGTGGCAGCACCTCCTTCACACCAGAAGAAGACGTGATGGATACCTGGGCAACCTCCTCCATGACACCGCAGATCAGTGGGCGCTGGCTGAGCGATAAACGATTGTATGAGCGAGTCTTCCCCATGACCTTGCGCCCACAGGCACACGAGATTATTCGCACCTGGGCCTTCGATACCATCGTGAAGTCCCACTACCACTTTGGCGTTTTGCCATGGAAAGTGGTAGCCATCTCCGGTTGGGGATTGGCGGGTGAGGGAGCAGGCAAGATCAGCAAGAGCCGGGGAGGTGGCCCTATGCCTCCTATGCAGATGATCGAGAAATACTCGGCTGACGCCGTTCGCTACTGGGCAGCCAGCACGGGCTTAGGCAAGGACACAATCATCAGCGAGGAGAAAATTGCCCTCGGGAGTAAGCTGGTAACGAAGCTCTGGAACGTGGCTAAATTCAGCCAGCGTTTCCTGGAAAACTATCAACCGCCAGCCGAATTGCCAGGCTTTACACCTACTGATCGCTGGATGCTTTCCCGTACCCAGCGGTTAATCCAGCGTGCGACTGAACTCTTTCGTAGCTACGACTACGCAGCGGCTAAAAGCGAGACTGAGAGCTTCTTCTGGAGGGACCTGGCAGATAATTACCTGGAGATGGCCAAGGAGCGCCTTTATGACGAGACAAATGAGATGCGCGATGGCGCACGCTACACGCTCTATCACGTGCTTTTGACAGTCATCAAGCTGTTCGCTCCCATCCTTCCGTATATCACAGAGCAGATCTACCTATCGCTCTTCGCGACCAGTGGGGGAGAGGATTCGCTTCACAATAGCCGCTGGCCAATTGCCAGTGAAGCCTTGCTCAGCGATACAGCTGATGCCGCCGGTGAAGCCCTGATAGAAGTTGCCACTGCCGTTCGCCGCTACAAGAGCGAGTCCAACATCTCGTTGGGAGCCGAGTTGAAGCGATTGCAACTGGCAACTACCGAATCCGCCACCGCCGGGATACTGCAAGCAGCCAGGGACGATATCATGAGTGTCACCCGTGCCAGGCAAATTGAAGTCACTGAGAGCCTTGATTCTGATTTGGAGACGATTAAGGCGGAGGGAGCGATAAAAGTAGCCCTGGTTCAATAGGCAGTGAATCTCCTGTCTGGTGCCTAATCAAGAAGCCAGTTCGGGCATGAGAGATATCCCCTAAAAACCTCTCTCTTTGATGCAGTGGGTAACAAAGCGATACAACCGATACAAGTGCTACAAGTGCGACAGATACTGCTGGCGACTCCAAAGGGCGGCGGCCTCACCCCATCCCTCTCCACTGAGTGGAGAGGGAGCAGAGGGTGAGGCCGCCGCCCATTTTTCGTGCATATCAGGCGAGTTTCAGGGGAGTATCTGCAACAACTGCGACAAACCTGCTTGCAAAGACACTAAAAAGGGCACCCCTGGCGAGTGCCCTTTTCCACTGTGTCTTATATAATTGCGCAAGCCCTCTTCTCTAAGACTCCGTGCTCACAGGTAAAGCAGGCAAGCATATTTCTCGCCAGTATTTCAATGAAGTCATCTTGAAGTTGAAACACGTATACTGCTGGTCAGGAAGCAAGAGTGATACGGGGGAAGATAAGCCACTCTGCTCCACGATATTTGCCTCTTACAAACAGTTCCCTCGTGAACTATCGATGATGAAAGGCAGGATCAACATTGGCTTCTAAGAAGACTTTGCTGCAGCTCTTCGCTGCTCTCAGCCTGGTGGTAGTAGTAGCTGCTATGGCATTTAGCCTGTTCACTACAACCGCAGGCTCCCATGCAGCAGGTGTCCTAAGCGGTGGCAAGCCGCGTTTCGTACACTTCTCGAATCACTTTTCCGACACACAGCTTGCTGGCGCGCACCTGAAGCACTGGTCATCGTCATTCACCTCTGGGGGAACGACGTATAAGTTCAGCATGGTTGGGACCAACCCCAAGAAAGGCTCGGCCACCACGACCGTTGCGGTGACTATCGTGCCTCTCAGGCTCACCTTCTCCAACGGTAAGGTCTTTGATGGGACGACCAAGGTGTCGGAGACCACCGGCTCACCGATTTTCCAGAATGCACCGTTTATCAGCGGCAGCACCCAGTACGGCGACGCGATTCAGCGTGCGGAGTTCTGGAAGAGCGTCTCGACGACGAGCCCCAATTATCATGTGCTTGTAGGAACTCCCACGATAGCGACGGCTGTCAGCCTGGCTGTACCAAATGCCGATGGAGCTACCGTGACAGACCCAGGCAGCGGCAAGACGATCGGCATCATCAACGTCAACTGGTTTGATCCCCAGTTGCAATCCCTGCTGATATCTCAGAGTTTCACCCCCAATATGCTGCCGATTTTCCTGTCCAACGACGTCTACCTGTCCCAGGGCAGCCCAACCCTCAGCAACTGCTGCATTGGGGGCTATCATAATGCCGTCAGCAATAATGCTGGCCTGCAAACCTACATCTTCACCAACGACGCTGATCCCGGTGTCCAGGGCGGGTTCGCTGAGGATGTGAGTGCGCTCAGCCACGAACTGGCAGAGTGGCTGAATGATCCATTTGGCACCAACGTTGTACCCAACTGGATTTCTCCGACTGCGCCGCAGTACGGATGCAACAACGTGCTTGAGGTTGGTGATCCGCTGGTCGGTGTCGTCTTCACCGTCAGCGGCTTCAGTGGCTCACACCTGCAGGATGAGGCTTTCTTCTCCTGGTTTGCACGCCAGGCACCATCGATCGCCATCAACGGTCTTTACACCTACCTGGGAACGTTCAAAGCGCTTTCACAACATTGTTGAGACCGGGTATAGGTGTGACCGTAAATGCTGAAAAGCGGACTGTGTTCCCGAAAGGGGACCCGGTTTTTTGTATGTAGCATCGTCGCATTTCTTCCTCTGCCGCAGTGTGTTGTTGTGTTTGGGATATCTCGATACAACCGATACAAGTGACACAAAGATACAATTGATACAAACCTGATTGGAAAGCCGCCAGGTAGTAAAAATCAAGAGGCGGAACTTTTAGCCCTTCAGCACCGTCACTATCGATGACAGAGGGGAGTTTTAGCTTGCCCCCGGCGTATAAAATATGATCGCTTATTCTGCGCACCCGTTCATTGCAATCAAAAGGAGTGGTTCTATGCGTGATCTGCTTAAAAAGAATTTCGTGAAAAGTAATCGTAAACGTGTAACTCTCCAGGGCAGCCTGGGAATCCTCTTCATCCTGGCGCTTCTGCTGGCAGCTTGTGGTGCTGGAGAATCAACTTCTGGTTCCAGTTCTAGCGTGCCTACATCTGCCCACGCTCCTGCGCAGCAATCAGGTAGCTCGTCCTCGCAAGGCTCTAGCTCGTCTTCAAGTAAGGGAAGTAGTTCTTCAGCCTCATACGGGCCCCAGTACCTGATAAAGTCGCTCCAGGTCAACATGCAGGTGAAGGATACGCGGCAGGTGGCGAGCAATTTGCAGTCTTGGATCAGTACTACCGACTCACGTTCATCTTCAGCTGGCATTGACTACGAGCAAACGGGCGATAATCTCTATACTGTATCCATGACCTTCTCGGTAGAGTCCACAGAGTATACGCAAATTGAGGAGTATCTCGCCGGTTATGCAGAGCAGCATGGAGGAAAACTGCTCAGCCTGCATGAAAGCGTGCAGGATGTAACCAATGACTACGTCGATACGCAATCACAACTCACGAACCTGCGTGGTGAGCAAGAGCGGCTGTTGGTATTACTCAGCAACAGTACAGCCTTAGGCGATATTATCACGGTTGAGGATAAGCTGACGAATGTGGAGGGGCAGATCCAAGATATTGAGGCCCATCTCAATGCCTTGAAGAGTCAGACCACGTTCTATACAGTAACGATCAATCTGCAGCCAATGGCGCCCGCTGCTACACCGCCCCCCACGCAACAGGCTCCATGGAATATCGGCCAGGTTTTCCATGACTCATGGTCGGCTGTGCTGTCATTTGGCCAGGTACTGACTACATTCTTCATCTGGCTCTTGTCAATCAGCATCTACCTTGTTCCGGCGGCCTTGATAGCATGGTTCATCTGGCGCAGGACACATCCAAGGCGGGTGGTGGCATCGCCAAGGGATCCTTCGCAATTGGGGCTATAGGGGCGCGATTATGAACTTTACCGGCCACCACCGGTAATGTCATGCTGAGCGCAGCGAAGCATCTGGCGCGATGGGCACAGAGATGCTTCGCTGCGCTCAGCATGACAGCGAGGACAGCGGTCAAGGCAGCCCAAGTCCGCTCATAGGGCAGTCTTATCTCCAAATGTCTACTTCAAATTGGACCTTCTGGCTATTTTTCGATGGGCGCGCCGATCAGGCTGCCCCACTCGGTCCAGGAACCATCGTAGTTGCGTACCCTGGGGTAGCCCAGCAGGTAGTGCAGCACGAACCAGGTATGGCTGCTGCGTTCTCCAATGTCTTCATGATTTTGCACGCTTGTATGAACTACGCAACCAGCCGGACCAGGCACTCGCGCTCTACCAGCAGGCCCTTGCCATCCGAGAACAGCGATTAGGGCCGGAGCACCTTCGGACGCTCGACACCCGTAAACGCTACGCTCACCTCTTACGGGCATGCGGGCGGACAGAGGAAGCCGCTGCTCTGGAGGCAGCGTCTACCAGGCAATTCACGGCGGGCGACCAGGAGCCATTACGGTTGTAGCTCTGATACGCAGCCTGACCAAGGTTCACGTACCACGTCATAGAGTTGCGTCGTATCCCTCTCGTAAATTGCTCTTGAAGGGTCGCACAGAACTGTACCTTCGTGCAGGAAAGGACTGGCCTTTTGACTGGGGCAACTACATAGATTGCTCGTTATAGTAGGAGGAGATCATTTATAATCAATCCTGCTCATGAAAAAGGAAAAGCATAATGACGGTAGATACATCTCGCACGGCACTGATTAGCGGTGCCTCGCGCGGGCTTGGCCTGGCATTAGCCCGCCAGCTTGCCGCGCATGGCTGGCAGCTCATCATCGATGCTCGCGGAGCCGAAGCGCTCGAAGCCGCCCGCGTACTCCTTTTAGATCAAACGCGAGTCATCGCTATACCCGGTGATGTCATCGATCCTGCTCACCGTCGTGCTCTCGCCAATGCAGCACGAGAGCTAGGTGGTCTTGACGCTCTTGTCAACAACGCAAGCATTCTTGGGCCTAGCCCGCAGCCGCCTTTGCTGGACTACCCGCTCGAAGTGCTCGAGCAGGTGTACCGCACCAACGTTATTGCTCCCCTGGCGCTTATCCAGGCGATGCAGCATTTCTTGAAACCTGGCGCGTGCATAATCAACATTACCAGCGACGCGGGTGTGGAGGCATATGAGGGTTGGGGTGGCTATGGATCGAGCAAAGCAGCTCTCGAACAACTTTCGAACATACTTGCTGCCGAAAATCCTTCATGGCGCGTCTATTGGGTCGATCCAGGCGATATGCGCACCCAGATGCACCAGGAGGCTTTCCCGGGTGAAGATATCAGTGATCGCCCGCTTCCGGAAGTGAGTGTGCCAGGTCTGCTCGAACTGCTCACAAGTAGTCGGCCCAGCGGACGTTACGCGGCCCGTGCACTCTCATAAGGAACCGGAAAGAACATGAACCTGCTTGCTGCATCCAGTCACTACATAGATAGTCCTTTCAACTTTACTTTGCCAGCGGAACTTGAAGCAAGCGAACCGCCGGAAGCACACGGCCTTGCGCGTGACGAGGTGCGCCTGATGATCTCGTACCGCTCAGACAATCGCGTGGTTCACACGCGGTTCCGCGAGCTTGGCGCTTACCTCGAAGCTGGTGATCTGCTGGTAATCAATACCAGTGGCACACTGAATGCAGCGCTGCCTGCCACGCGTGCAGATGGCACTACCTGTGAGTTGCATCTTTCAACCCATCTCCCTGCAGACCTGTGGACAGTCGAAGTACGCTTGCCGGTTGGAACAATCACGCAACCTTTTTACGATGCCGAGGTGGGCGAGGTATTACAACTCCCTGCCAGTGCAACGGCAACACTACATGTACCTTACGCTCAGCAGCGTTCAGGAGGTATGCTGTCTTCCTCGAAAAGCATGCCTCTTGTACCTGCCGGGGAAAAAAGCCGCACCCGGCTGTGGGTCGCCACCCTGCAACTGCCCGATTCCTTACAGGATTACCTCACGCGCTACGGTTTCCCCATTCGCTATAGCTATGTCAGGCGGCAGTGGCCGATAAGCTACTACCAGACGGTTTACGCCACCGAGCCAGGCAGTGCAGAGATGCCCTCGGCGGGACGCGCGTTTTCTCCCGAACTGATCACACGGCTTGTCGCGCACGGCGTACAAATCGCTCCTCTGATCCTGCATACAGGCGTTGCCAGCCTGGAAGATCACGAGCCGCCGTACGAGGAGTTTTACCGCGTACCCCTGGAAACCGCCCGCCTGGTAAATACAGCACATAAGGCGGGGAAACGAGTCATTGCAGTAGGGACAACGGTCGTACGGGCGCTTGAAACCGTCACAGACGTCGAGGGAATTGCCCACCCCGGAGAAGGCTGGACGGGTCTTGTTGTTACCCCTCAGCGGGGCATACGTGCTGTGAACGCAATGCTGACCGGGCTACACGAACCATATGCATCACACCTGGCTATGCTCGAGGCTCTTTGTGGGCTTGAGCATTTAAAGATCACGTATCAAGAAGCACTGCGTCAAGGCTACCTCTGGCACGAATTTGGTGACCTGCACCTGATTTTGCCTTGACGAGAGAAGTATCTTCGTAGCTTCCGAGAATGTGCATTACCCCCTCTACACCCGCTTGACTGGTATAATACTCATGCAGTGAGGCATATAACCTCTATTCCCCGTCTATATGCGAAGATAAAGTAGAGGTGCTTTACTTCATATCCTCTTATGCCAGTGTGATCGTCATAGGGATTGCCCTTACGATCGTTCTTTATAGAGAAGGAGTACGTCACATGCAACAACAGCAAGAAAAGCCACTACAGCAGCAGAAACTACGTACAGTGCTATGGCAAAACAACAAGCCAAGCGTTGATCCATCACCAGAAAATTTGCAAGTAGCCCTGAACGATCCACAGGCCTTAGTCTGGCTCGATATAGTAGGGGATTGTGGTCAATACGACAGCCTGCTCCGTAATGTGTTCAAACTCGAGCATATCACCATTCATACCATGGGGGAGGAGAAAGAGCGCGCCAAATTCACAGAAAGTGACAACTACAACTACCTGGTGGTTCATGGGCTGGCTTTCGATACCACAGCTGAAGAGGCTGATACTCCCAAACTGGATATTGTCTTTGCTAAGAACTTTATTATCACATCTCATTTTGAGGCGCTTCCATGGCTGGATTCACTTTTCGAAGCAGCCAAGAGAAATGATTCCGAGGAGCATCTCATGAGTCGGGGTATGCCCTTTCTCCTGTATACCATGTTCGATACGCTCATAGATAGCTACTTCCCAGTTTTGGATGACATAGATGATCTGATTGATGATCTGGAAGATGTAACCGTAAGGGATACTTCAAACGATGTACAGTTGCGCATCTTTCGCATCAAGCGATCGCTAGCCCAGATGCGCCGCGTCATCAGTCCGCAGGTCGAGGTGGCCAACTCCCTGGTCGGTCGCACCGGTAAGCTTATTCCCGCCGAGTTTGAACCGTATTTTGCAGATGTCCATGACCATCTCGTTCGTTCATTCGAAATACTGGACTCCTACCGTGATCTCATGAGTGGCCTGCTCGATGTCTACCTCACGACCGTCTCAAATCGTCTAAACGCGGTCATGAAACAACTGACCATCATTGCCACCATCTTTATGCCCATTACCTTCATCACCGGCGTTTTTGGTCAGAACTTCGGTCATTTGCCACAGGTGGAACACGACAATGGCTACTTCTTCTGGTATGTGCTGGCTTTCATGGTAGTCGTCACCCTGGTCCAGATCTGGTATTTCCGGCGCCGAAGATGGTTATAATTTTGCTGTACCCTGATTCAAACTACGCCACTACCGGTGGCGAGGAGGAATAAATTGTCCCACCCGTGTGGTAGTACCACCTTTGTATTCCGTCGCTGGTATTGAGCGTTCGCAAGGTACCATTTTGCAAGCCGACATGAATGATACCGTTCTTTATCGCCGCCGTGGTAGTAATCGGAGTCCCTGTTTTCGTCTTCCAGACCAGCGCGCCCGTACTGGCATTAATGGCATACATAACTGTATTCATACAACCAATATAGACTACCCCAGAGACCACTACCGGTGAAGCCGTTACTGCGAAGGTTTTTCCTACCAGGTAGTGCCAGTTGAGCGAACCGTCGCTCGCATTGACAGCAGTTACAAAATCATTTGCTGCGGCAAAATAGACTATGCTATTCACTATGGTTGGTGTTGATACGGGTCCACCATCTACCTGGGAACTCCAGATCAAACTGCCATTGGAAGCGTTCACTGCATAGAGAGTGCCTGCGGGGCCACCGAAGTAGATTACTCCATTAGCTATAGCCAGGTTGGTTAAAGGCGTTGCGGGTAATTGATATTTCCCGATCACTGAGCCGTTAGTCGCGTTGAGAACATCCAGTGAATGTGAAGTCAGAGAATGTTCGGCTACATAGAGTACACCATTGTATGCAACAGGGTTACCAAAGACATCGTTGGCCCCTGCTGCATACGTCCAGCCCGTCGAGCCGCCCACTACGTTGAGAGCATCGATATTACTGGTACTTACGTTGCTATTTACCGCAAAGTAGACCAGGTTGTTAGCTACTGCTACAGCGTCTGCTCCTGAAGTTTGTGAGGGGAATGTAAAGGTCCAGCGTTTCGAGCCATCGTTTCTGAGCGATACCACGGCTGTGCTGCTGCTATTAGCTACCTCGAAAAAAAGCACGCCGTTAACCACAACTGCGGGAGACCAGGTATTGCCGCCTTGCTGGTACTGG
>Ga0137388_10000812_pt1 | contig 18167 bp, 11 predicted proteins | sample 15con2h14AmetaG_FD_104644 | JGI IMG/M metagenome (GOLD analysis project Ga0137388, IMG submission 104644) | Vadose zone soil microbial communities from Angelo Coast Range Reserve, California, USA - 15con2h1.4A metaG | ecosystem: Environmental > Terrestrial > Soil > Vadose zone > Saprolite...
CGAACGTGGAAGCGAAGCCGCGATGAAGCGCTGGAACGACTTCGAAGCGGCGGACCTGCCTGAGCTAAACCGTGAATTGCGCGACGCCAAATTGCCTGAGATCCGTTTGCAATCAAACCCGCACCAGGAAGAATCGCAAACCGACGAGGAGTAATGCGCCAGGTGGCTTAAACGAGCCGGCTCTGCCACACACTGCTGTGCGCTCGCGAACGGAATTCCATCTACGTCTGAGGCTGTCACTATTAACTAGCGGCTATAGCAATAATCTCGCCCGAAAGTGAGTGCCGCTTTCTGCAGGCGCTGCGTTTCCTTGTAGTTTCCGAGGGACGCAGCGCCTGAAACATTTGTGGCAGCTCTCGCCTGGCTTGCACAGGGATTTTGACTTACCCGGCTTCCGCTGTTCAAAGGCCTTGTTTTCACGAAATGTGCGTCGCGAAATCCTCGGAAACGCTCAACTTATTGCGAATTACCAGCGTAACTTGATGGCGCTTACGTCTGTACCTACGATGACCTTGGTATGGGTTACCAAGCGCTCCTTTTCTGCCCCGAAGAAAAAACCGCCCGCACGGTGACGCAGGTTCTCAGCGAACTCGAGTTCTCGGTTGAGTCGTGCAACGAGCCTTTTGCCGCGGTTAAGAAGTTGATGTCCGAGCACTTCGACGCCGTTGTGGTCGACTGCGATAACGAGCAGAACGCCACCCTCCTGTTCAAGAGCGCGCGCAATTCGGCGTCCAACCAGACGTCGCTCGCGGTGGCTGTGGTCGAAGGTCAGGCCGGGGTGGCCAAGGCGTTTCGTATCGGGGCCAACCTGGTACTCACTAAGCCCATCAACGTCGAACAAGCCAAAGGTACGCTGCGGGTTGCGCGCGGATTGCTCCGCAAGGGTGATCCTACAAAGCCCGCGGTTGCGTCTGTGGCGCCTTCGGCACCAACCAAGGCGACTACGGCAGTGCCTGCGTCGAAACCCGTATCCCCGGCGATTCCGTACCCGGTTGTTCCAGCATCCATTGTGAAGCCAGCAGGGACGCCGGAGAAGGCTGTCGCGGCTGCAAGAACGTGGGCGGCTGCTGCAGCTTCGGTCCGACAGACCCCAGATCCGAACGAATCCGATGTCCTTGACATTGATGCGGAAGGTGTTGTCACAGCACTTCCGATCTCGGCGGCTCCATCGTTCAAGAGCACGCCACCGCAGCCCTTTCCCAACACGTCTTCGCCGACTGCCGGCGTCAACCCTTTGCTCTCAGCTCCTACCGGAGGCGTGGCCTCGACATCCGCGGGAACGAGCGCCGCCAGCGCCGCCGCACCGGCACGGATCGCACCACAACAGCCAGCGTCTATCAGCGAATCCTCAGTCGTAGCAAAGGCCCTGAATCCCGGTCATGTCGTCGCCGAAGTTTACGAATCTCCTGCACCAACCTTCACGTTCGGAGGCGCCAACGCTCCCGAACCGGCCGCCGGAGGCAGCAAGAAGGCCTTCATCGGAGTGGCTGCCGCTTTGCTCGTTGGCGTAGGCCTTTACTTTGGGTGGGCACAATTCCACGGGAAGTCGACTTCACTTTCTCCGACTGTGCAGCAACCCGCTCCGGCTGGCAATACAACTTCGCCCAGCCTGCAACCGAGCAAGCCTCAGCCATTTCCGACGGACTCTCATGCATCGGCCGCTCCACCTATATCGTCACCCAGTACCCACTCGGCAACGCCGTCGAAGCCAGCCGCCGAGAAGCCGGAACTCGACTTCAACACTGACGACAGCGAACCAGTTCCAGACAAGAGCGTAACCGTGGCCAGGAATTCATCGAAAGGCGCGAGCACCGAGTCATCGACTCCCGCCAAGTCAGCTCCAGAGAGTAAACCCGCGCCGCAGCCGATCATGGTGAAGAATGGCACGACGGCGGCTGCGCATCCGAAAACAGCCCCTGCGGCAGAGGCTCCCGCCCCAAGCGCTCTTGACATTGCACCCGCAGCCTCCGGTGGCGGCCTGCCAAACCTGGTCACACATGAAGATGGCCCGAAGCCTGTACTGCAGACTTTGAATATCTCGCAAGGCGTTTCTCAAGGCTTGTTGATCAAGAAAGTGTCTCCGGTCTATCCACCCTCGGCGTTGCGGATGCACGTGGAGGGCTCTGTACAGCTGATGGCAACAATCGGCAGGAGCGGCAGCATCACCGCGGTCAAGATAGTCAGCGGTGAGCCGGCTCTTTCGAAGTCCGCTATCGATGCGGTCAAGCAGTGGAAATACAAGCCGTACTACCTGAACGGTGACCCGGTTGAGATTCAGACCCAGATCACCGTGAACTTCAAGCTTCCAAAATAGGTTTTCCGGGCGCCACCAACCAGAAGGGTATGCAAGGTAACCGCCTCGCATGCCCTTCTCTTTGATCGCAAGTTGTGTCTGGGCTTATTCTCGCTCGCCCGTGTATGGGTTCAAGAACAGCACTCCATTGTTTCGGACTTTTGAGAAATCGAACAGCTGGGTGATCGGGTTCGCGATGCCATCGAAGGAGCCTTGTCCAATCCGTTGTCCACCCAGCCAGTTGTCTTCGATGAACCGAAGCACCGAGGTCTGGTCGGTCAGAGAATGGTCCACAAAGTTCTGCCTTGCCCAGGGTGAGATGACCAGGAACGGCTGTCTCGGCCCATAACCGCAGCGTCCCAAGGCATGAGGGTTCGAAGGATTCACGCCCGGAAGAGCGACAACCCCGGATCCGCATGTATTCGGGCCGGTGAGTGCGTCCGCTGTTCCCGTCGACTGGTTCACGATGGGACTCATTTGGTGGTCGTACCAGCCGTCGGAATCGTCGTAGAGAACAATGACCGCCGTCTTGCTCCACGAAGGCAGCGCCTGCAGAATATTGATCGTGTTGACGAGGAAGACCTGTTCATTCAGAGGGTCGGAGTATCCGGCGTGCCCGTCCCGGACTGACGGCGCCTTCACAAAACTCACGGCCGGAAGATTCCCCAACGCAGCCGACGCGTAGAAATCCTCGAGATCGTATTGATGGTTGGCTCGTCCGTCATGCCCGATCTCCAGCGGTGACGCCGGGCGGGTGTGCGCCGGATTGGCGGTCGAAGTCCAGTAGTTGAAGAACGAATGGTGTGGAATGTAATCGTTTACGGTTCCTCCCGAAAGCGAATTGACCGAACTGCGCGAGCATCCTGTAGTGCCGTTCGGGTTCACGACCGACAGGTTGAAGCCGCCCATGAACGATCCCCAGCTTACGCCCGCCGCGCTGAGAAGATCGCCAATGTTCTTGCTCCCCATAGTGACCTGGTTGCGCGATGGATTCGAGCAGACATCCCCGATGGGGTCGGGATCGCCAACTACTGTCAGCGAGCCGTCGCTGCCACCGCTGACTTCGTCAGCTGTTCCGTTCAGGGTGGCCGTGACTCCATTCGTCTGACCTGAGACCAGGTTCATCAAGCCGGGGGTCGATGGACCGAACGTCGTGCTGTACGAGTTGTCGCTCATCGCAAACGTTTGCGCATAGCTCCAGAGGGCAGTAACGGTGTTGCCATCAAAATAACCCATCACCTCGTTGCCGCCCGAACTGGTATACAGCGGAAACAGGTCCATAAGGCCGGCATCGAAGGACTGTTGCTCCGCCGTGTAATCGTGGTTCTGGTCGGCGGTCACGGCCTGGGAGCGATCCAACCGGAAGGGGTTTGACGCTCCCGCGCCATTGGCCGGGTTCAGGTTGGGATTGAAGTTCAACAACGTACCGCTCAGTCCGTTGACCGTGGGTGTGTTCCCCGCGGGCGTAAACTTGGGCTGGCCCTTGAGATTGAGCGCGTTGGGATAGGTTCCGAAATAATGATCGAAAGAAACGTTTTCCTGGAAAATAATCACCAGGTGTTCGATCGGAGTGGCAGTGCCCGCGCCTTTCAACGCCGGTCTTGAGGCTGCAAATGCAGATGTGCTTGTCGGTCCCACGGCCGTGACTAATGCCAGCAGCCCAGCCATGGTTCGTCGGGGGGCATCTGAAAACTTCAACTTCCTTAACATTCGTCCTCCTCCACGCGCTTTTGAATCCAGACTCAGCGACTGGCCACAAATTGCGACCGCGCCGATCTTCCAGATCACACACGTAGAAGAAAACGATAACCGCCGAATATTTCTCGTTGGTTGCGACAGAGTTAAATAGACGTAAATCGACAGGTCTGCTCACGAAAAAAGCAATCCCCTTCGACAAAGACGATCCAGGAGATGATGTCGATTCCGTGTCGATCCCTCTGCAGCGCGAAGTGCATCCGTGGAAGTTTGTGTCGGGGAGAGTGGTCATGATTCCCACTCCCCGGTCGGCACAACGTCTTTGGTTTGTGTTGGTTACCAAACCCGCAGAGGGCACGAACCAAACGCCTGGAAGCCTAAGTGTCTTTTGCGAACCAGGCGCGCAGAAGCGGAAGTCGAGAAGTGAATTGCAGTTGGAGCATTAAGATATGGCGCCCCGAGCGAGACTTCCCACAGTTGGCGCTATATCGCCACAGCACTTATTGACCACCGGTCCCTGCTACAATCCGCGCGAGGTAAATTCAATGGCGAACCTTGGTGGCGTGGTCCAGATGTTGAAGAAAGAACATGATCGCTTGACCAAACAAGTGAAGGCGATTACTGCCGCGCTCTCGGGATTCCGCTCGGCTTATGGGAAAAAGACAAGAACTCAGGGTGGAATGTCGGCTGCAGGTAAGGAAGAAATCGCGGCTGCGCAAGTTCAAGTCGAAGCGTTCCAACAAACATCTAAGACTTCTTCCTTGGAGTGGACCGACATAGCCTCACCTAGCCGGAGAACGCTTGTAGCTGGAACTCAAAATGCTCTTTTGCCGAGGCGGATTGTAGCTCCGCTCGCTTGGCGTCGATAGTCGCTAGTTTAGGGTACGTACGAGAAGACTGCGCCCTTCTCGATAGGTGGGAGCCGGAACGTGGCGGAGTCCTTTTTACGAACACCCTCAAGCGGCTGAGGCGTCCCCAGGAATGGCAAGAAGAAACCTTTGCCACCAGACTTGGATCTGAGCGTAACTTCCACTCCGGTCTGCGGCGTCTGGACTGAATTCGAGCCTGCACGCAACCCCGCGAAATTCGCGAAGAAGCAGTGAATGCGGCCGTCTGGAGTGCGGGCGATCGAAGTGGCGACTTGCGGACCAGCTGCAATGTGAATCGTGTCACCGGCTTTCAAACTGTCAAGAAACTGTTGTTGCGAGTCGGGCGAGGCATGCTGAAAGTCTTGTTCGCGGACCGCGTCGTGAGCTTTTCCCGGACAGTGCGGAAAGCGAGTAACGTAGGCAGAGGCGTCAAGGCCAGTCGCGTCAGTGCCTGTGATTACCAGCCGCTTTTCCTTGGCAACGAAACTCCGCAGCCCACTCTTTTCACTCTCGCTCAATTCTCGCACGTCAGGGAGGACCAGCGTCTGACCGTGGAAGTCCGCGAGCGTCCTCGGAGTGACAATCTGAAATTCAAGATGCTTCTGCATCAGCAGGATCAGAATTCCACGATACGAAGAGATGAAGCCCTTGGCATGAAAATTCCGCGTTTCCGGCGAGAAGTAGACGCCAATGGGATCAATTGGCGCCCGCGGCAAGTAGAACGTTTTTTCATGCGCCTGGATCCAGGAAAAGATCCTCTTCCGTGTCGGCAGATCATTCGATCCCGCCATCGAGTGCCCGGGCGCATCCCAGAAATTCACGCCGTCCATGACTTGTGACATCGCCAGATTCATCATGGCCTCGCGGGCGTCCACATGCTTGTCGCCATCCCATGAGTAGTTGAGAATCCAAGTAGCCTTTCCCTGCGCGAACGCGCGAAATGAATGCATCCCCACCTGATAGCGGAACCAATCCAAAGGAGTGCGCGACGACGCCATGTGGTTCCCGTTTCCGAATTCATACTCGTGAGCGATGACGTCGACGACAGGGTACAGGCTATAGACGTCAGCACCCACACGCACGGCCTCTTCCTCTATTCCAGGATAGATTTCCGGGATCGTCTTGATCTTCGGATTCACCGACTTTGCGTTCTGATCAATCTCACGAAGAAAGTCGGTGATGGTTTGAATTCTGAATACCACCCACTTGCGGAAGTTGAGATCGGAAAAATCGCCCAGCTTCAGCTCGTGCTTCGCATCCAGACCCGTCCGCTGCTTGAAAGCCGCGACTGTCGCGTCATCGAAACTGGCCCAGCTGTCCTCCCATCCATCGAAGTGGGTCATCCAGTAAGGAATATCCACGTAGATGCCATCAATCCCAGTCGCCGCAACTTGCCGCACGCGTTCCATGTACGTCTTGCGCCACTCTGCCGCGTAAGGGCTGACCCACACGTCTTCGTCGCCCTTCTTAATCCAGAAAGCCGTCCCGCCGCCGAAGATTGCTGGCTCACCCGTGAGCTTCCGCTGCAACCATTCGGGATGATCTTTCGCCAGGGTGTGTGGAGTCTCGTCCCCATGAGCGGTAATGCACTCCGTGCCGGCGATGTAGACATACGCATAATTGCCCACCCGGTGAGCCTCGTCAGCCACCTCGTGAATCGCCTTCAGTTTTTCTTCGGGATGTAGAAAGCTCTCATAGCGTCCGGGGATGTCATTGTCCACCTCGATTCCGAACACGCCGCTGTCGTGGGCATTGCGGACAATCTGAAGAGCATCGCCCCCTTTCAAACCATAGGCCCCGATGCGGGCGTAGTTGGTCCAATCCTGCCCAGCCGGATAGTCCGTGCCCAGCAAAGCGAACGCGCCCGCGCCCAGAACCAGCGCCGCGGCGAATGCGAGTCGAGTTTTCATCCGAGGTTGTGCAACGCTGTACTTCAGAACTGAAAGCGCGCTCCAAACTGCATTCTGCGGAAGTTGCCGGTGGTGGACGTGACTGTTCCGAAGACGCCATCCCCTGATCCCAGATCCGGGAAGGCGAAGCGTTGATGATTGAAGGAATTGAACGTTTCAGCCCGCACCTGGAGGAGCTTACCTTCGCGGATCTTGAATTCTTTGGACAGCGAAAGATCCAGGTTGCGGATACCGTCACCTCGCAGGTTGGAGAAGTGCCGGGGCGCATTGCCGGGAATGTTGTCACCGGGATCGGCGAAACAATCCTGATTCAGGTAAGAGAGGCTTCCTCCTGACGCGGCCGCTTGGCGGTAACTCAAACCGCTCCGGAGTTGGGAGCAGATCACTTCCGGCCGCGGGTTGCCATCGGCCAGGCGCCCCACGCTGTTGTAGATGGCGAGCGGCTGCCCGGATTGCAGGGTGATAACCCCGTTGAGCGACCAGCCGCCAATAATGCCGTTCAGCACGTGGTTCATGCCGCCACCGATCCAGCGGTCCTTCCCGACGGGAAGGTCGAGAATGATGGCTGCAGTCAAGCGGTGCGGGGTGTCGTTGGAACTGATCCCATGCTCCGCCCTCAGATCGTCGAGCAGTTGCGGATTATCCAGCCACAGGTTGCCCAGCCAGGCGTTGCGCCCAGCGGAGGAATCATCCGTAGACTTGGAGAAGGTGTAGTTGCCTTCAAAACTGATGTAGTGGCTGGCACGCTTCTGGAAGCGAACTTGCAGCGAATGGTACCAGGAGTTGGCATTCAGCGTCGGCAGTCCCTCGAAGCTGCCATCAAATTGCGGGTAGGGCTCCAGCAGGAGGGATTGTGGAATTGTGTCATCGCCGTAGCGGGAGTCCGCCACGTCGGCTGCGTTGAAGATCGGGCTCGCCGGACAATACGAGGCTGGGCTCGCCACGGTCGTGAAGAAGCACTGGAAGGGATTGGGTACCTCAGTATCCAGATAATCCGTTACGGCGTTGTTGTTGGGGTCGTGGGTCGGGTTCAGCGTCGCCACCAGCGCGTTGCGGATAGACGAAGGGAGGAAGTTGCGGTTACGGGTGGAAATGCCTCCGGCGCCGGCCCAAGGCAAGTGCGTACTGCGCCCGGCGGAATAGTCTACACCCACCACGATCTGCCCCGGAAACAGGTGCTGAATGCCCAGGTTCCACTGGTAGATCTCGGCGTTGCGAGCCGTGCCCGTGTCCAGGTCGCTCGAGTTGCCGAAGCCCCACTGCGCCAACTTGCCGTAAGTGGTTCCCTGCGGCCCCGCCAGGCCGCCAGGAAATGGGCTGTCACAGTTAGGCTGCAAAGGGGAAGGTCCGAGACAGGCGAATTGGGTTGCGTAATCGTCTTTGGTGAAATACATGGTGGCCGTCTTCGCGAATGACGGTCCTGCATACTGGAAGTTGGTGGCCACGTTCATGCCGTAAAACAGTCCCGCGCCGCCCCGCACCACGGTGTTGGAACTGAGTTGATAGGCAAACCCCAAACGCGGAGCAAAATTGTTTCGATCCACCGGCGAGTTGCGGCGGCCCGAGCCGGCAAACACAGTCGTCCCGGCGAGGTTGCCAATCTGTCCAAAGTCAAGCTCGGGGTTGTTGGGGTCCTGGTTGCGGCTCAACGGAATGCTGAATCCCGTGTCTCCAGTGAAGTCGCTGAATTGGAGGCGGTTGAAGCGCTCGGTGTAGGAAGTGCTCCATTCATACCGTAAGCCGAGATTGACCGTCAGCTTGGGCGTGACCTTCCAGTTATCCTGCACGTAGAAGGCAGTTTCCTTCGACTTGTCCGACACCGCGGGAACCAGGTGAAGCGAAGCCCCATAGGCAAACCCGGTCAGGATCGTGGCAAACGGGTTCCCCTCATTATCGTCTCCCTTGCCCGCATTGGGTTGAGAGGTGGTTACGTCCCGCGAGAAGTCGAAGATGCCGGTGGGATTGTCGGGTTGCCAGAAGTAGTTGAAGAAGACGCGCTGCTCGCCGCCGAACGTCACCGAATGAGCTCCCTTTGCCCATTGCAGCGCGGAGGAGTAACTGACCAGGGTGTGGGCAAAGTGCGTATCGACGCAGCACTGATTAAAAAGCGACGTCATACCGGCATCGACATTGATCGTGGGCATGCGGGTAAGCCCATTGGCTGCCAGGACCGGCGACAAGCCGACAGAGTCCAGGGTTGGATAATTGTTGCTGATACCGGGGGCATGCACGCGGTCCACGCTGAGGCGGTTGGTCCAAAGTTTGGTTGGAGTGATCGCCCAGTTGTACTCCGCGCTACCGTTCTGGGCGGTCGTGATGTAAATAACGCCATCGCCGTCGTCGCCGAAAACAGTGGGTTGGGTGAATGTGTCGTGATGACGACTGTAACGCCCGCCGACCTTGTGGTTGGCCGTGAACTGATGATCCAATTTGACATCGAACTGCCAGGCCGGATCGGTGGAAAGGATGACTTGACGGAAGTTGGTCTCCGGATAGACTGCGCCCTCAATGTTGGCGTGCGGATAAAGATTCAGAATCGCCTGGCCGATGGGGTCGATCTTGTCGGGAGGGATAATGTTGTTCGCAAATTGTGTCCGCGGACAAGGCGTGGGCGATCCCTGGCTTCCGGCGCACGGGTCGAAGATTCCTCCTGAATTCGCTGGGCTGTTGGAGAAATCGCCAGCCCGCTCGGCATTGGTGGGGACGATTCCTTCCAGGGTGTTGGGATCCCTCTGGCGAACCTTCTCGAAGTCGACAAAGAAGAAGGTCTTGTTCTTCTTCAGAGGACCGCCGAGAGAGAAGCCATATTGATCTCGCACATGGTCGGGCTTTTCGCCGGAGTTAAAGTAGTCGCGCGCATCGAATGTCGACCGCTGCCCGTACCACCACCCGCTCCCGTGAAAGGCGTTCGAGCCCTGCTTCAAGACCATGTTCACGATGGTGCCGCCGTTGTTTCCGAACTCGGCGGAGAAGCCGTTGTTCTGGACCTTGAATTCCTGCACGATCTCGACAGACGGCTGAAAGTACACGTTCGAATTGCCGCCCTCGCCCTGTTCCGGCGCGCTCAGGGGACTGCCATCAAGCGTAACTTGGGCCGTGGCGTTGCGCTGGCCGTTGGAGACGAAGTTGGTGCCGGTGGGATAGTTATCGTTGATCCCAGAGCCCGTGGTTTCCGTCACCCCGCCCGCCAGAAAAACCAGCCCAAACATGCTGCGACCGTAAAGCGGAATGTCTCGCACGTACTCATTGCTGACGTCCGTGCCGAGAGAAGCACTCTCCGTGTCCAATAAGGGCGCAGCCGTCGAGACTTCCACCGTCGTGATTACCCCCAGCGGATGCAACGTGAAGTCGATCGTGGTCTGCTGGGAGACCTGGAGCACCACATTCCTCTGCTCGGCCGGGCGAAAACCCGCACCCTCCGCCTTGATGGTGTAAACGGCGGGACGCAGCCCCGTCAGAATGTACTGCCCGTGATCATCGCTGTGCGCCGTCACTGAAATGCCGGTGGCGTCGTTGGTGATGGTAATGGTTGCCCTGGGAACCACGGCGCTGCTCTGGTCGGTCACCACTCCGCGAATCTGTGCCGTGTAACTGGCTTGGCCCCAGACCGCCGTTGAGATCAGAACAGTGGCCAGCGCAATGCAAACTGGGAGAGACCATCGACTGCTCACTTCAACACCCATGGCAGCCTCCTCAACCGGGCCTTCATATTGTTACGAGTCAATACTATTACTTTCGGTTAGAGGCAAGTCAAGTCAAATCGGAGGAAAGTAAAACGCGAAAAGACGCCGGTGTATGGGGTCTCGGGGGCATGCGGTCGCCTCAGATTTCTCTTGAAGGGCCAGCGCAAATTGGGAGAAACCGCCTCGTCTTTAGCACCATTGAGCCAGGCTGACCCGGGACTGCAGTCCAGACTGCGTGGCGGAGAGGGAGGGATTCGAACTCTCGGTACACGTGTTAGCCCGTACAAAACGGTTTTAGCAATTGTCTCCTCTCTTGCGATGCCCTGCAATCCCAACTACTTACCGTTGTTCCCAAGCACCAAAACTAACGCAATGTGACCTCATGCGTCAGCTTCAGAACACCAATCGGGACATCAATTTAGATCGATGCCGACCTGGACCGACGGTGTGGCGCACCAACCATGAACTAACCGAGAACCCTACTTTAATAAAGCGAGAAGCTGAAAACGTCGCTACCGGCGCAGAGCGCCACATACTGGACCCCATCCACCATGTAACTCATCGGCGAAGCGTGCATCGCCTGGCCCGTGTTGAAATGCCAGAGGGCACGGCCGGTCCGGGCATCGACCGCTTCCAGAGACCCGGCATCATCGCCAAAGAACACCAATCCACCGGCGGTGGTCAGCGTCCCTCCCCAGGAATCGCCACGCCCGACTTGGGGATAACGCCAGACTAGCTTTCCCTCTGCGAAGGAGTACGCCAGCAGCGTCTTGTGAGCGTGTTCATCCGGCGGAAGTTTCGTGCCCGTACCGTAGTACGTCTCGCCAGGCGTAAACGGCCTTGGGTTGCTGAAAAACAGATTGCAACTCTCAAGCGCCATGACGTAGAAGAGTCGCGTGTCGGGATTGTAGGAAGGCGAAAACCAGTTGGTCGCCCCGTTGATGCCTGGGCAAATGTACGTGCCTTGCTCGGTCGGTATTCGACCCGACAGCAGGGGACGGCCAGATGCGTCCACGTGCGTGGCCCAGTTCAGCTTCTGCACGAATGGAGTCGCTCTGAGGAATTTTCCGTTGGTGCGGTCGAGAATATAGAGAAAGCCGTTGCGGTTGGCCTGCACCAACAGGTGACGGGTCGCACCGCTGTCTTCGACGTCCACCAGCACCGGTGTTTCATTGGCATCGTAGTCATACATGTCGTGAGGCGTGAACTGGAAATACCACTTCAGTTCTCCGGTGTCGGGGTTGAGCGCCAGAACGCAGGCTGTGTAAAGGTCGTCCCCGGGGCGGGAGTCTCCCACAAAGTCGGGTGCCGCGTTGCTGGTTGTCCAGTACAAGGTGTTGAGTTTGGGATCGTAGGTCCCGGGCATCCAGGTCGTGGCCCCACCATGCAAGTAGGAATCGCCGGGCCAACTGGCGGAGCCGAACTCTCCCGGCCCGGGAATGGTCCAGAAACGCCACTTCAATTTGCCCGTGAGGGCATCGAAGGCTGCCAGGAATCCACGCACACCAGAGTCGCCCCCAGAAGTACCCACGATCACTTCATTTTTCACAATGAGTGGAGCGCTGGTAGCACCGTAGTGCTTCGCCGTATCCGCGTACTTGACGTCCCACAGCAGGTTTCCCGAGCGGGCATCGAGGCAAAGCAGGTGGGCGTCATCCGTTTCCATGTAGACAAAGTTTCGCCACACTCCAACCCCGCGGGTATGATGCGCTGCGGCATCATCGAGCAACCCTGAACTCACTGGTCGCTCGTGACGCCACACTACGCGACCCGTTCGCGCATCCAGCGCAAATGCATTATTGGCGGAAGTAACGTACATGATGCCGTTGACGACTAGCGGAGTGGCTTCCAGGTTTTCGGAATTGCCAGGATGGAAAACCCAGGCAGCGCGCAGCTGAGCAACGTTCCTCGAATTGATTTCGTGCAGACTGCTGTAGCGCCGTCCCGTGTAGTCGCCGTTGTAGGAAGTCCAGTTTGCGCCCGCCGGGTTGGCGAGCAGGTCCTCCGCCCCTACGTTCACGACGCTGGTGACGTTGGACTTACCCTGTTGCGCCGCCGCTGTTGAATCGGCCACGGGAAGGGCGGCAAGCAAGGCCAGTGTGAAAGCTTTACGGCATGAATTCACGTCAGCGATTCTCCCGTGCGCCTACTTCGCCCTCCTGAAGAAAACCCATGGTCATCGTTGTCTTCTCCGAATGGCCATGTTGTTTGCGAGTGTAAGACGCACAGACGGTTTCAAGCCTCCGACGGTCCGCGAAACTGCCTCTTCCGGCAACGAAAGGAAACCTAATGAAACGCAATAAAATGATGGGCGTCAAGCTTATTCTGTGGTATACCGAATTCACCTTGGATGGGTCATAGCAAGACTACGCTCATCACTCATCAGAACTCTTGCCGCGACGATTCAGGGGAGGTTGGAATGAGTGCTCGCAGTTCCAGTCGGCGGTCATTCATCAAATTAGCGGCTGCGGCTCCGCTGTTGAGCCAGATCGCAGCGCGAAATCTCTACGCCCAGGCCGCCACTGCCATCGGCAAGGACCCCCGCCAGAATGTTTACACTCGCCTGGGCGTGAAAACCGTTATCAACTGTCGCGGAACGTGGACTTACCTGAGTGGGTCGCTGGAGTTCCCTGAAGTTCGTCAAGCCCAGGTGGAGGCAGGGCAGCATTTCATCAACATGCTGGATCTACAGCGCGGTGCAGGACGACGCCTCTCGGAGTTGACCGGTGCGGAGTCAGGAATCGTGACTTCAGGCGCCGCAGGAGCAATGGCGGCCGCAACGGCTGCGTGCATGGCTGGCACCAATGACAGATATATCTGGCAACTCCCCGATACGACCGGCCTGAAACATGAAGTGATCATGATGGGCGGCAGGAGCGCTTTTGACAGCGCCATCCGGCTGACAGGAGCAAAACTGGTGCTCGCGTTCTCTCCGGAAGAACTCGCCAACGCGATCAACGAAAACACGGCCATGATCTACACCACGGATCTTGGTGAAAAACTGCAGCGCGGACTCGAAATCTCGAAAGACCGCAAGGTACCAATGTTGCTGGATGATGCGGCCGGCATCCCCCCCGCTGATAATGCCAGGCTCTACGCCCGGATGAAGATTGACCTCTACGCATTCTCTGGCGGAAAGGGCCTGTGCGGACCTCAGTGCAGCGGTTTGCTCCTGGGTCGAAAGGATCTAATCGAAGCCGCACTGATGAACTGCAGTCCACGCGAAGGATCGGTCTGCCGCGCCATGAAAGTCGGAAAAGAAGAAGTAATCGGGTGCCTGACTGCGCTGGAGACCTGGCTGCACCTGGATGAGAAGAAGGTCTACAGTGAGTGGAACGGCCGAGTAGACCGCATTCGAAAACTGGTAGACACCGTGCCGGGTGTGAAAACCGACATCTACATTCCTGACGACGGGAACCGTTTCCCAACCCTCAGAGTCTATTGGGACCAGGCTGCGTGGGGCTTTACCACGTCTGACTGTGTGCGGAAGTTGCGCGAGAACGATCCTGTCATCGAAGTGCTCGGGTCTGACAATCCTAGTCTGGTGACAGCCGTTCGCGAGAGCAATCCGAACCGGAAAGAACAGAAGGAGGCGGATCACATCGAACTGGTTTCCATGACCATACAGCCGGGACAGGAAATTATTGTGGGGCAAAGATTGCGAGCGATTCTGAGTGCAGTACAAAAGGGAAAATCCGCCGCTTGATCTGAACGCTCATCACCCCTTGGAAGATTCAAAATGCAAGTATTGCTGGTCGGATTCTTGTTCTTATCGACGCTCGGAGTCCAAGCTCAGATTCGGGCTGTGGTTCCGGCGCCAGCGTCTGGAGCGAGTCGCGTCTACTCGCCCGGCGTAGACGCAGGCGACTACCTGTACGTCTCCGGACAAGGGCCTGTTCGCGCTGACGGCAGCTTACCGGCAACTTTTGCAGCACAAGTTCGGCAAGCTCTGGATAACGTCAGGTCGGTAGTTCAGGCCGCGGGTTTGACCATGGAGCACGTGGTTTACACTCAGGTTTATCTCGAGGACATCGGCAAATATGGTGAGGTGAACCAAGCCTTCGCCGAGGTTTTTCCCAAGTCTCCTCCCGCGCGGGTAGTGCTGGGCGTTGCCAAACTTCCCGAGCCACCGGTTCAGATCAATGCCGTCGCGGTACGCAGTCTGGCTGACAGGCGGGCCGTAAATCCGCCGGGCTACAAGTCAGACGAGTCCGCTTCGCCCGGCATCCTCACCCACGACCGGCTGTTCCTTTCCGCCATGCCCGGCAGCGATCCCTCGAGCGGTAAGGTTCCGGATGACCCCGCGGCCCAGGTGGACTTCGCGCTCGACCGCATGAAGGGCGTCCTGGAAACCGCCGGTCTCGACCTCCGCAACCTGGTTTTCGTCAATCCCTACCTGACGGCGGACGTCCCGATGCGGGTCATGAACCAACGCTATGCGCTGCGGTTCGAATTCGGCAACACTCCGGCGCGGGCCACCATAGAAGTATCGAGTCTCCCGGGCGGTACTCACATCGAGTACACCGGCGTCGCGGTGCGCGATTTAAAGCAAAGGCGAGCAGTTCGACCCAAGAACATGCCGCCCAGCCCGACGGCGAGTCCTTGCGTCTTTGCCGGCGGGACTCTGTATTGTTCCGCCAAGAGTGGTTTCATTCCCGGAGCGCACGGCGGCGTCTATGCCTCCACCACCGCCCACCAACTCCGGCAAACCATGCGAAATCTGCTCGACAACCTTGAAGAAGCTGACATGAGTTTCGACGAAGTTGTGGCCACGAACGTTTACCTGGACGATTTGTCGGACCTGCCAAAGTTTGACGAAGTGTATGTCCAGTATTTCAGCCGCATCCTGCCGGCTCGAACAACCATCGGGCAGATTGCTCCTGCCGAGCGCAAACCCGACAAAGAGGACCACTATCCGGATTGGGAGCAGGTATCATTCATCGCCGTCCGAGACGGTGCCAGTCACGAAGGGCCTCCGGGGGGAGGTCACTAAGTCACGGAAAGAGTGGACTGTCTACACAAGAATGGCAGGAGCGATTCAGTCTCCTGGCAAGGGTGACCAACAGTCAACACCACACTGATAGGACCGGACGGGAATCCGGCCCTATTCCAGGTCAGCTTTGAGGTGCGATTTTCGGCAATGATGAGATGCTCGAGCACCGCGGCCTTGAGTTACTGCCCCGCGCCATCGGGTAGCTGGAATCTAGCCCAGGCGTGGAGCCCTCCCAAGAAGAGGGCTCTGCCTACCTGCTGAAGAACACCGCCGAGCGGGAGGCCGCACGGGTCAGCTATCTCGGCGAGGTCGCCCGTCGGATGCCCATTCCGCCTGAATTGGCTTAGTCCGAAATTTTGACAAATCCCACCCATCATGCGTTGCTAGAAAGTCAGTTGCGGTGCGTAGACTCCATACCAGTAAATTCGGTTGGGAAATCTCTCGTGGTTCCTCGTCGAATTCCCGTCAGGGAATCAAACGCTCCCCCACGAGTATCATCGGACAATGGGACGTCGCACTGCGCCAGGACAAAAACGGGACTATTTTTGTGCGATGGCCTTTCCGTTACCACAGCCTAGCAGCACGTGCGTAATCATCGTCAAATTCCTCCCTGCTTCGCTCCTTCCTCGGAACCTGAGAGGAGGCAGAGTGACGTTCAGGCACACAAATACTGGCATGATTGTTTGCTTGTTTGGGCTTTTATGAAAGAGTGCAAAAAAGGTGTAAGAGCCGGCATACTCGAGCAGATCACGCGGCATTTACCAACATTCGCGCGGGCAGACCCTTGATTTCGTTTACAGTATCCGAGTTGATGAGTACCTTGGAGGCCACAGCAAATTCCTGATTGTGTGGACTGCGGATAAGGAGGGACTTTGAAAAATCGGCTTCGGGCGTCTCCCAGCTTCTCAGAGGGCGCGGTGTCACGACGCAAGTTCTTGGCGCAAAGCGCCGCGGCGCTTGGCTTCGCGATAGTACCGCGTCGCGTGCTGGGCGGTGCAGGATATGTTCCACCCAGCGATAGGGTCAACATTGCGTTTATCGGTGTTGGCTCACAGGGTTTGCGCGTCATGCTCCGCTTTTTGCGCGAGCCCGAGGTGCAAGGCATCGCCGTCTGTGATCCTAATAAGATCGGCGCGAACCATCCACAATGGGAACCACATGAGTTTTGCAATTCTGTCCGAAAATTGTTGGGCGTCGATGGTGGGTGGGATTGGCTCAGCCCTGACCAGCCCCTACGGTTGACCCACTCTCTCGAAGTCACGAGCGGCGTTGCAGGCCGCGAACCTGGTCAGAAAATCGTGGACGCCTATTACGGTACTCAGCAACGCTCCGGCCAGTACCGCGGCTGCTCGGCTTACAGTGACTTCCGCGAACTTCTCGAGAAGGAGAAGGATCTCGACGCCGTTATCGTCTGCACTACGGACAATTTGCATGCAGCCGTGTCAGCGGCGGCGATGAAGAAGCGTAAACACGTCTTCTGTCAGAAACCTTTGACCCACACGATCTACGAGGCACGGCGTATTGCCGAAATTGCAGCGCAGACCGGCGTTGCAACCCAGATTGCCGTTGCGAACCAGGCGTCCGAAGATACCCGCCTGCTGTGCGAATGGGTTTGGCACGGCGCCATCGGGCCCATTCGGCAGGTCATTAATTGGTCGAGCCGTCCGTTCTGGCCGCAGGGCATCGAACGACCCAAAGAGGCTGAACCCTTGCCCGCTGGCTTGGACTGGGATTTATGGCTTGGCCCAGCGCCAGAACGCCCGTTCAACAGTGCTTACGCGCCATTCGTATGGCGTGGGTGGACCGACTTTGGTGCTGGCGCACTGGGCGACATGGGCTCTTACAGTTTCGACACAATTTTCCGCGTGCTCAAGCTCGAGGCGCCCGTGAGTGTGGAAGCAAGTTCAACGGATCGCTACGAGGAATCGTATCCCCTGGCGTCGATCATCCACTATGATTTCCCGGCGCGGGGTGAGATGCCACCCGTGAGATTCACGTGGTATGACGGCGGTCTAAAGCCGTCGCGACCGGAAGAGTTGGAAGAAACCCGTCCGTTCAAGGGAGAAGACGAGGAAGATGATGAAGGGCTCCTTTTTGTGGGGGATCGGGGCAAGATTCTTTGCGGATTCAATGGGTCGCATCCGAGATTGATTCCGGAGGCCAAGATGGCCGGCTACAAACAGCCGCCGAAAACTCTGCCCAGGTCGCCTGGAAACGAACGCGAATGGCTCGACGCATGCAAGGGAAGTAAAGTGAAGCCAGGTGGAAATTTCGAGTTCGAGGGCTTGGTCACGGAGACGCTGCTCCTTGGAAATGTTGCCGTTCGCGCGGGACAGAAACTTAGTTGGGATCGCACCAACCTGAAAGCGAACAACTCGGATTTAGTGCAGAAATACATTCGCCCGGATCGCCGAAGTGGGTGGGAACTGTAGCGAGTGGGATCAAGACGACGCTCAGCCGTAGTCAAATTATCAGCGGATAGGGAGGCGCCCATGCCTGTGATTTCGAGAAGAGAGTTCTGCAAAATTGCCACAATGCAAGCCGCAGCTGCCGGGTTTCTCTCTGCAGGAATACTGAAGCTCCGCGCGAATCCACTTGGATTGCCCATCGGATGTCAGACTTGGCCTGTCAGGGAGATGATCGCGAAAGACTTTCCGGGTACGATCAAGCAGCTCGCCCAAGCCGGATTCCAGACCATTGAACTGTGCTCCCCTGTAGGCTACG
>Ga0137388_10000814_pt1 | contig 18142 bp, 21 predicted proteins | sample 15con2h14AmetaG_FD_104644 | JGI IMG/M metagenome (GOLD analysis project Ga0137388, IMG submission 104644) | Vadose zone soil microbial communities from Angelo Coast Range Reserve, California, USA - 15con2h1.4A metaG | ecosystem: Environmental > Terrestrial > Soil > Vadose zone > Saprolite...
CATGTTCGTCGACTCGCTCGACGGCGACGGGCTGGGGCTCGGCACGCGCCGGCGCGGGGACAGCATCGTCTTCGCTTACCCGGTCGCGGCGCTCGGGGCGACGAGGTCGGCGCCGGAGGCCGACGGCTAGGTCAGAGCGAGAACACGCGCTCGGCGTTCTGGTACAGGAACAGCGCCTCGGTCTCGGCGTCGAGATCGAGGCTCTCGAGGCCGTCCAGGCAGTCCTTCGCGGGCCAGGCAGGGTGGTTCGAGCCGAAGAGGACCTTCCGCCGTCCGTGGCCCCGGAGATACTCCACCAGCTCCCGGGGGTAGCGGCGAACCTTGTAGGCCGAGGTGTCGATGTGGACGTTCGGGTACTTCGTCGCGAGCGAGATCATCTCCGCGCACCAGGGGTAGCCGATGTGGCCGCCCACGATCTTCAGCTCGGGGAACTCGAGCGCGACGCGGTCGAGGTAGGGGATCGGCCGGCCCGGCTCCGACTCGCAGAGCGGGCCGGTGTGTCCCACCTGCAGGCAGAACGGGATGCCGAGCTCGACGCACTCGGCGTAGAGGGGATAGTAGCGGCGATCGTCCGGCGGCAGGTTCCACAGCCAGGGCAGCATGCGCAGCGCACGGAAGCCGAGCTCGCGCACGCATCGACGCAGCTCGCGGACCGCTTCCAGCGGGCGGTAGAGGTCGACGGAGGCGACTCCCAGGAGCCGCTCGGGATAGCGGCGCACGAAGCTCGCCACCTCGTCGTTCGAGATGAGCGGCCCCTGAGGTCCCCACCACGCGCAGATGAGCCCCAGGCGCACGCCCGCCTCGTCCATCGCCCGGATCGTCGCCTCGAGCGGGATCTCCGTTTGCGGGAGGCTGCCGTGTGACCAGCGGCGCAGGGAGTCGAACACCGGGTGCGCCAGGAACGCCCGCGACGGGTGCTGCATCCAGACGTCGACCACGCGCCTCGTCATGTCACAGCAGGCTCGGCACCATGGCCTCGATGAGCGCCGGCCCCGGCTCGCCGATGGCGCGCTGGAGCTGCGCACAGAACTCCTCGGCGGTGGTTGCCCGCGTGGCGCGCACACCGAGCCCCTCGGCGAGGCGCACGAAGTCCATGTCGGGTCGGTGCAGGTCGAGCATCTCCTTGGCCCTCGGGCCGCCCACTTGCGCGCCCACCCGGCCGAGCTCCAGGTTGAGCACGGCGTAGGAGCGGTTGTTGAAGAGCACGGTGACGACGTCGAGGCTCTCCCGGGCCTGCGTCCAGAGGGACTGGATCGTGTAGAGCGCGCTGCCGTCCGACTCGAGGCAGACCACCTTCCGGTCGGGGCAGGCGATGGCCGCACCGGTCGCGACCGGCAGGCCCTGACCGATGGCGCCGCCGGTGAGGCACAGCCAGTCGTGGCGCGGGGCGCCCGCGGTGAAGACGGGCGCCAGGGCGCCGGACGTGTTGCCCTCGTCGGACACGATCGCCCCTTCGGGCAGGAGCGCCCCGAGCGCCCGGCAGGCCGATTCGACGTCCAGCGGGCCGCTCGGCCGCTCCGGACGCGACGCTTGCTGGATGGTTGCGGCGCCGGCGGTGGCCCCGACCGCCTCGGCGAGCGCCTCGAGGGCGCCCGCGGCGTCGTCGGTGTCGCCGGCCAGGACGAGGACCTCGCACCCGTCGGGCACCAGGTAGCTCGGCTTGCCCGGGTAGGCGAAGAACGACACCGGCGCCTTCGCGTCGACCACGATCAGGTGCTTCAACCCGTCGAGCTGCGCCATCGCGAACTCGGCGAGATACGCGAGACGCTCGATGGGCGGCACGCCCGCGCCCCGCTCGAGGCGCGTGGGGAAGGTCTCGCTCAGGAGCTTCGCTCCGGAGGTGTTGGCGACCCGGCTCGCCGCCACCAGACCACGCGCGCGGACCGCCGATCCTCCGAGCAGCAGGGCACACGGCTGCCGCGAGCGGAGCGCCCCGGCGACGCGGTCGATGATCTTTCCGGCGACCGGGGAGCGAGTGGCCGGCGGTCGGGGTGGAGTGACGCCGCCGCCGTCGAGCCACGAGACGTCGGCCGGCAGGATGAGCGTGGCCACCTGTCCCGGCGGGCCCATCGCCGCGGCGACCGCGTCGGCGGCGTCGGCGCCGACGGCGTGGCTGTCCTCGGACCGTCGGATCCAGCGCGATACGTTCCGCGCCACGGTCTCGATGTCGCTCTCGAGCTGGGCGTCGTAGCGCTTGTGGTAGCTGGCGTGGTCGCCGACGATGTTCACGACCGGGACCTTGCCCTTGCGGGCGTTGTGCAGGTTGGCGAGGCCGTTGCCGAGCCCCGGGCCCAGGTGCAGGAGCACGGACGCCGGCCGGTCGGCCATGCGCGCGTAGCCGTCGGCCGCCCCCGTCGCCACCCCCTCGAACAGCGCCAGCACGCCGCGCATCCCGGGCACGGCGTCGAGCGCGGCCACGAAGTGCATCTCCGAGGTGCCCGGATTCATGAAGCACGTGTCGACGCCGCAGGCGACCAGGGTGCGGATCAGTGCCTGCGCGCCGTTCATGTCAGTCGAAGATCGCCCCCGGGTTGAGCACGCCCGCCGGGTCGAACGCCTGCTTCAGGCGGCGCATGAGCGCGATCTTGCCCGGGTCCTCGAGCTCCATGAAGTACCTCTTCTTCACCCTGCCGATGCCGTGCTCGCCCGAGATCACGCCGCCGAGGCTCATTCCCGCCCGGAACAGCTCGCGCAGCAGCGCCGAGCATTTCTCCTCGTCGGGCTCGAACACCGCCAGGTGCACGTTGCCGTCGCCCGCGTGCCCGCAGCCCGGGATCATCGTCGCGTGGCGTTCCGCGATCTCGCGCACCTTCTCCATGTACGGGGCCAGCGACGCGCGTGGCACGACGATGTCGACCACCTCGCTCGCCTGGGCGCGCTTGGCCGCCCAGAAGCTCTTCTCGCGCGCGGCGACCAGCTCGCTCGCGGCGTTCGGCTGGAGCACGAACACGTCGATCGCCCCGTGCTCGCCGAGCACGCCGCCGGCGGCCTCCATGTCCTCGTCCACCCGCTCTTGCGTGCGCCCTTCCACCACGACCAGGAGGTAGGCCTGGGTCTCGGCCCGTACGGCGTCGGACACGCCCAGCTCGACGCCGCTCTGCGCCGTGATCGCCATCATCGTCACCTGGTCGATGTACTCGACCATCAGCGGGCCGACGCCGTGCACCAGCAGGGCGGGAACGGTACCGACGGCCCCGGCGAGGGTGCGGAAGGGGGCGAGGAGCGTCGCGCGATGCGCGAGGAGCGGTACGAGCTTGACGGTCACGCGGGTGACGAGTGCGAGCGTGCCCTCCGAACCGATGATCAGCTGCGTCAGGTCGTAGCCGGTCGAGGTCTTCACCAGCTTGCCGCCGCTGCGGATCATTTCGCCGGTGGCGAGCACCGCCTCAAGACCGAGCACGTGATGGCGCGTGACGCCGTACTTGACCGCGCGCATGCCGCCGGCGTTGGTGGCCACGTTGCCGCCGAGCGTCGCGCTGTTCTCGCCGGGGAACACCGGGTAGAGCAGGCCCGCGGGCGCCAGCGCGGTGTTCAGCTCGTCCAGCGTCACGCCCGCCTCGACCACGGCCACGTGGTTCTCGGTGTCGATCTCGAGGATGCGCTTCATGCGCTCGAAGCTGACGACGATGGCGTCCGCGCGCGGGACGCATCCTCCCGAGAGGCCCGTGCCGGCGCCGCGCGCCGTGACCGGGATGCGCCGTTCCGTCGCGAGGCGGAGGATGCGCGCCACCTGGTCGCTGGTCGTCGGACGCACGACGGCGAGCGGAGCGCACGGCGCTCCGCCGAGCGCCTCGTCGTGCGCGTAGTCCTCGGCGAGGCCGTCGCCCTCGAGGACGTTCTCGCGGCCCACGATGTCGGCCAGACCGGGGACCAAACCGGCGGTACTCACGGCGCCACGCGCTCGGCGAACGCGCACAGCGCGTCGATCGCCCGCTCCCGGTCGATCTCGTTGAAGACCTCGTGGCGTCCGCCCTCGTGCTCGTGCGTGGTGAAGTCGGCGCCGCGCAGCCGCTCGACCGCGGGGCGCACCAGCGCGATCGGCACCAGGGGGTCGTCGGTGCCGTGGATCCACAGGAGCGGAAGGTCCGCGAAGCCCGGCCCGCGCTCGACGGCGTCCTCTGCGCCTGCCAGGGCGGTGATGGTTGGCACCTTCCAGGCGCTGTGCCAGACGAGCGGGTCCGCGGCGTACGCCTCGCCGACCGCGGGATCGCGCGAGAGGCCCGCGACATCGAGCGGCTGGTCGACGAAGCCGGCGGCGATCATCTGCTCCATCAATGGCCCGAGTCCGATGGCCGGCCCCGAGAGGACGAGTCCCACGAGCGGCGGTCGGCGCGCGCGCTGCGCCAGGCGCGTGGCGATCAACCCGCCCATCGAGTGCCCGACGAGGACGACCGGCAGCCCGGGGTGCGCGGCGCGCGCGCGCTCGACGACCCGCACCAGGTCGTCCACCACGTGCTCGACGACCGCGATGAGGACGCGCTCGCCCGCGGAGCGGCCGTGCCCGAGGTGATCCGGTCCGTACACGGCGGCGCCGCGCTCGCCGAGCGCGCGGGCGACGTGGTCGTAGCGCTCGATGTGCTCGCCGTACCCGTGCGCGATGACGACCACGCGCCGCGCGCCAGGATGCTCCCAGACGCGGACGCTGACCGTCCCCTCGCTGCCGTCCAGCGTGAACCTCATTGCGCCTCGAGCCTCTTCACCACGTCCCCGAACGCCCGCTCCGCCAGCGTCCGCATCTCCTCATCGGTGCGGTCCTGGACCGGATGCGGCACGTAGACGGCGGCTGGCGCGAAGCCGAGCGCCCTCGCCTGCCGATCGGCGCCGTCGACGAACTCCTCCGTCGCGACGAAGACCGAGGGAATGCCGCGCGTCTCGAGGTCGACGATGTCGTGCACACTGCACGACGTGCACGACCCTCAATCGGCGAGCGCCTCGATGACCGCATCGCAGCGCGTGGCGATCTCGTGGCGGAGATCGGCGGGCGCGGGCTTGGTGAAGGTGGGCTTGGCGAAGCGGAGGACGGTGACGCCGCGCGCGCGGAAGAGCTCTTCCACGCGGTCGAGGAACACGTCGCCGCGCGGCTTCGAGATGTCGAGGAGCCCGACGGTCTTGCCGGCGAGCGAGGGCGGCCGCCCCACGCGCTCGCGGATCGCGAGCCTGCGCTCGCTGGTCGGATCGAGCAGGATGCGCCCGCCGCCGTCTCGATTCATGGTCGCACCTCCTTCATCACCGGCTCGCTGCCGATCGCGCCGCTCGCCCAGCCGCCGATCATCATCGAGAAGAGTCCGGCGCGCCCGCCGCAGTGGACGAGGCGAAGCCCCCGCGGGCGAAACTTGGGCAGCGTCGCGCCCGCGAGGTTCTCCGGCACGCCTTCGGCCATGCCGCCGGCGCCGCGCACGAGCTCGACCCCGGGGATCTGCAGGAGCTCGTGCAGCCGGCCGAGGAGCGCTTCCTTCGACCACCCGGCCTCGCGGAAGACCCGCGCATGCTCGGGGCCGATCGCCAGCAGGCAGTCGAAGACCATCACCAGCTTCGGATGGTGGAGCGTGCGCAGGTTCGCGGCCAGCGTCCGCGCCAACGATTCGGGGTCGCGCGCCTGCTGATCGACGATCGAGCGCGGGCCCTCGCCGGTGAAGAGCACGACCGCGTCGGTGCCCGGCGGCGCGCCGAAGTCGACGGCGAGCGGCGTCCAGGGCGAGCTTTCCTCGTCCTCGGCGAAGCAGAAGGCGATCTTGCCCGGATTGCCGAAGGTCGCCCGGTCGACCTCGCCGGGCCGCCCGCCGCCGACGTTCCGCACCACGAGCTGGAGCGCGCGGCCGATGGTCAGGTTGGCGCGGTTTCCCTGGCCGAAGACATTGATGCCCGAGTTCATGCCGATGGCGCGGCGGATCGGACCGTTGACGACGATCACCGGACCGACCGGCATGGTCGTCGCGAGCACGCCGTGGATGTTGAACGTCTCGGTGCAGGCCGCCTCGACCGCCGCGAGGACGACGGGGAAGTACTCGGGCTTGCATCCCGCCATGACGGCGTTGATCGCCACCTTCTCGACCGTGCACTCGACGAGGTCGGGAGGGACGCTGGCCACGACGTCGTCCGGCGGGCGCGTGCTGCCCGCGAGCATGGCCAGCACGCGCTCCTCGGTCGGCGGCACGACGGGCAGGCCGTCCGTCCAGCCGCGCGCGAAGAGCGCCTCGTGCTCGTCCTCGAGGCGCGCGAGCTCCACGCGGCGCGCGTGGAGTCGCGAGCCCGCGAAGCGGACGAGCAGCTCGACCTGGCGGTCGGGATCGACCGACAGCGAGCCGCAGCCCGGGCGCCATTCGGGGAGCTCCGGACCGAGTCCGCCGATGCCGGTCAGCTCTTCCCATTCGCCGCGATGCCAGCCGATCGCTCGCCCGACGATCTGCCCGTCCCGGACGCGGAGCAGCGTCGGCACCGTCTCGATGGCGTGATGCCAGGAGTACTCGAGCGAGCGATCGTCGACGATCCGCATGCCGCTCGGGAATGCCGGGTCGTCCTGCGTGAAGACCGTGAGCTCCGTGTCGCCGGCCAGGCGCGCCAGCACGGGGGCGACGAGCTCGCAGGTCGGGCACTCTCGCTTGACGAACGCGACGAGCCCCGACGGTAGGGACGGAGAAGGCAGCACGACGCGAACACCCTACGGCGCGGACGAAGCGCCGGTCAAGAAGCGGAGGGGGCGCCCGGGCGCCGCTCACGCGGTGGCGCGATACCTACCCGGCGAGACGCCGAACTCGGCGCGAAAGCTCCGGATGAAGTTCGACAAATCATCGAAGCCGACGTCGAGAGCGATCTCCGTGACCGGATCCCGGCCGGTGCGCAGCCGCTGCGCCGCGTCACGCAGGCGCGCCCGGAGCAACCATTGATGCGGCGTGATGCCCGTCAGGCACTTGAACGTGCGCAGGAAATGGTAGCGGCTGAGACCCGCGATGCGTGCCAGCTCGGTCAGCGTGTGCGGCTCTGCGCTGCGAGACTCCAGTTGACGCAGCACCGGCACGATTCGTGCCGGGTCTCGCGTCGCCGCCGCGGGCGCATGACGCCGCGCATCGCCCGCCATCCGAATGACGGCAGCGGCCAACTCCAGCGCGATCTCCTCGAGCGAATCCTGTCTGCCCATCGCCATCCCTGCGCGCGCCGTCAGCGGCGCGAGCGCGCGCAGCGGCGGCAGGCGATCACGATCGAACGCTGCGCGTGCGGCCCCCGCATCGTGCGCGAGATGCTCGAACAGCTCGGCGTCGAATTGAAAGGAAAGGCACCGATCACCCTCGCCGTGGCGGTGCGAGCACTCGAACGTATGCCCGGCGTTCCCCAGGACCAGGGCGCCGGACGACATCAACGACGATCCGCGATCACCCCGGTAGACGAAGGTTCCCGAGAGCACGAGCGAGATGGCCGCCGACAACTGCCGTTCCTCGAAGGGACGATCCTGCGGTCCGGACGTGCACACGACGTCGACGACCCGCCACCCCTCGCCCGCGGCCACGGGCGTCCCCTCGGTAGCACCCGGTGCACCCGTCTGCCTTTTGCGGGTGAGCGCGACCGCCAGCGGATCACGGTTGGATGCTTGCGAGGAGAGCAACTTTTGCCAAGTCTCCGGGAAGGGCGACGGCTACGTTAGACCCGTGCGATCTTGTCACCGGAGGATCCCATGAGCAAGAAGACGGGAGGGCTCAAGAATCTGGAGGGTGGATGCGCGTGCGGAGCCGTCCGCTACGAGCTGACCGCCAGTCCGCTGATCGTTCACGCCTGTCACTGCCGGGACTGTCAACGTCTGACCGGCAGCGCGTTCGTGATCAACATCTGGATCGAGAGGAAGTTCGTCGAGGCGGGCCCCGTCGTCCCGAAGTCATTCAGGCTGAGCGGAGGCAGCGGGAAGCACCACGACGTGTTCTTCTGCGAGACGTGCGGGACCTACCTGTGGAGCTGCTATCGCGGCGCGCCCGGCGACGACTTGTTCGTTCGCGCCGGGACGCTCGATGATCCGAAGGCGGTCACGCCCGATGTCCACATCTTCACCAGGAGCAAGCTGCCGTGGCTGGATCTTCCGCGAGACGTGCCGGCGTTCAAGTCGTTCTACAAGGTCGCGCAAGTCTGGTCGGCCGCCAGCAGGGAGCGGGTGCGCGACCGTTCCGGGCGGAGCTGATCAGTCCGACGTCGCCTCGTGCGTGACGGCCTCCACGTTGTTGCCGTCGGGATCGAGGACGAAGGCGGCGTAGTAGCTCGCGTGGTAGTCGGGGCGCAGGCCCGCCTTGCCGTTGTCCGTGCCTCCGGCCCGCAGGGCCGCCGCGTGGAACGCGGCCACGGCCTCGCGGCTCGGGCTGCTGAGCGCGAGGTGCACCTTCGCCGCCGGCGTGCCCTCGGCGATCCAGAGGCGCGCGCTGCCCTCGGGGCCGAAGCCGGCGCTCTTCGCGGCCTCATCGACGTACTGCGGGACGTACCCGAGCGGCGCGAGCGCAGCGGTGTAGAACGACAGTGTCCTGGCGAAGCTCGCCACCTGCAACGAAACGTGGTCGACCATGGGGGAACCTCCTTTGGCCGGGAATCTAGCGGTGACGCCCCGGGGGCGACTTGGAGAAAGTTGCGCGCCGTGCGCGCCGGCTACTTGCGCTTGCGGCGGACCCTGGCCGGCCGGATCTTGTTGGTGGCGGCGGAGCCGGCGCGTTCGAACGCGCGCCACATGTACCAGCTGGCGACGGTGCGGTAGGGGCGCCAGCGTTCCCCGAAGGCGAGAAGCTCCCTGGGCCGGGGCATGTGCTTCTTGCCGTAGGTGACGGACCAGCCCTTCCTGACGCCGAGGTCGTGGACGGGGAGCACGTCGGGGCGGCCGAGGCGGAAGATGAGGAACATTTCGACGGACCAGACGCCGATGCCGCGGACGGATACGAGGCGCGCGACCAGCTCGTCGTCGGACATCCCGTGAGCCTGTGCCAGAGTGGGGACGACGCCCGCGAGGGTCTTGCGGGCGAGGCCCTTCATCGCGCGGATCTTGGCCGCGGAGAGACCTGCCTTGCGGAGGGCCGGTTTCCGGAGCTCGAGCATCTTCTCCGGCGTGGGTGCGCGGCCGTTGCCGCTGAGGTTCTTGACGCGGCCGAATATGGTGGCCGCGGCTTTTCCCGAGATGGACTGATAGGCGATGGCTTCGAGGAGCGCTTCGTAGGGGGATCGCGCCTTGTGCAGCTCGAGCTGGAACGCGCGCGTCTCGGCGATCAAACGCCCGAGACGTTCGTCCCGTTCGGTGAGGTACTTCATGGCTTCGGCAAGGTCGAAGCGAAGAGTCGGGGTTCGCGCGGCCATGCTCGGAGGGGACCGTACCGTGGGCGGTGGGAAAGAGGAAGGGCTTACTCGAACACGCGGTCCGCCGCCGCCTCCCCGCTGCGCACGCAGTCGGGCACGCCCACGCCGCGGTAGGCCGCCCCGGCGAGCGCGAGCGCCGGCAGCGCCGCGGCGCGCGCCTCGATGGCGTCCACACGCTCCAGGTGCCCGACCGCGTACTGCGGCATCGCCAGGCGATGGCGGTGCACCCGCGTCAGCACGGGTGCGGCGGCGAGGCCGGCGAGCTCCCGGAGCTCGCCGCGCACCACGTCCACCAGCGCGCCGTCGTCGCGCGCGAGCACGTCTGCGCGCAGCGCGCCCCCCACGAACGCCCGCATCAGCTCGTGGCCCTCGGGTGCGCGCCCGGGGAACTTACGGCTGGCGTAGGTGCAGGCGATGAGCGCGCGGCGCTCGACGGCAGGGACGACGAAGCCGAAGCCGCCGAGCGCCGGCACGTCGGCACTCCGGTAGGCGAGGGTCACGGTGGCCGAGGACGCGTACCCGATCCCCGCGAGTAGCCGCCCGAGCTCCGCGTCGAGCGGGGCGAGGAGCGGCGCCGCGGCGTGCGCCGGCGCCGCGACCACCACCGCGTCCACGGCGAGCGTCCCGCCGCCGGTATCGAGGCGCCATCCGCCGCCGTCACGCACGAGACCGGTGACCGGCGCGCGCAGGCGGACCACGCCCTCGGGGAGACGCCGGGCGAGCGCCTCGACGAGCGCGCCCATGCCGGCCGCGGGCGCGACGAAGAGCGAGTAGCGGGCGCCCGCGGCGCGGCTCGCGCCCACCCCGGCGCGGAGACCGAGGATCAGGCTCCGGTGGCTCCGCTCGAGGTCGCGGAAGCGCGGCATGGTCGCGGCCAGCGAGAGCCGCTCCGCGTCCGCCGTGTAGATGCCGCCGACCAGCGGCTCGGCGACGCGCTCGAGCGCTTCGCGCCCGAGCCGGCGGCGTACGAAGTGGGCGAGGCTCTCGTCGGGGAGGTCCGCGCCGCGTGGCAGGACCAGGTCGAGGGCCATGCGCAGCTTCCCGCGCCACGAGAAGACGGGCGAGGCGGCGAGCGCCCGGAGGTCCGTCGGTGCGAGCAGGAGGAAGCCCTCGGGCAGGGGCTCGAGGCGGCCGTCGTGGACCACGTAGGTGCGGCGCTCGCCCTCGCGCGTGCCGACCAGCGGCACGCCCAGGCGCTCGCACAGGTCCACGGCCCACGGCTTCTCCGTCAGCAGGGAGTCGGCGCCCGCCTCGATCGTGAACCCGCCGGCCCGCTCGGTCGCGATCGAGCCCCCGAGCCGGTCGCCGGCCTCGAGGAGCACGACGTCGTGCGCGCCGCGCTCGACCAGCCGGTGCGCCGCGGCGAGCCCGGCCACGCCGCCGCCCAGCACGGCGACGCGCGGGCTCATGCGGCGGCGGCCTCGGCGACCACCTCGGCCAGCATGCGGATGAAGAGCGGGTGGTCGTTCACCGTACCGGCGCGCGCGAAGCCGAGGCCGAGCGAGCTCGCCGTGGCGCGCGCTTCGACGTCGAGGTCGTAGAGGACCTCGACGTGATCGCAGACGAAGCCGACGGGCACGACCACGACGTCCCGCGTGCCCGCGGCGGCGAGCGCGCGGAGCGCGTCGTTGACGTCGGGCTCGAGCCAGGGCTCGCGCGGGCCGCCGCTCCGGCTCTGGTAGGCCACCTGCCAGCGCGTGCGGCCGAGCCGGCCCGCGACGGCCTCCGCGGAGGTGGCGATCTCGGCCACATAGGGCGAGCGCCCGGCCATCGCGACCGGCACGCTGTGAGCGGTGAAGACGAGCGCCGCCCCGGCGCGCCGCGCGGCGGGCAGCGTCACCAGCGCGGCGGTCGTCGCGTCGGCGACCGCGGTGACGAACAGCGGGTGCGTATGCCACGAGCCCACGTAGCGCACCGCGGGCGCGCGCGCGCCGAGCGCCGCGCGGGCGGCGTCCACCTGCTCGGTGTAGCGCTCGCGGCTCGCCTCGCACGCATGCGGGGCGAGGATGACCGCGACCGCCCGCCGCGCACCGTGGGCGGCCATGCGCGCGAGCGTGTCGGCCAGGTAGGGCTCCCAGCTCCGCATGCCGACGTACACGGGCAGGGCGGGCCCGGTCGCGGCGAGCGCGGCCTCGAGCTTCCGCGCTTGGCGCAGCGTCAGGTCGTTCAGCGGCGAGCGGCCGCCGATCGCCGCGTAGTGGCGGACCACTTCCTCGACGCGCTCCGGCGGCACCGCTCGCCCGCGCACGACGTTGGCGAGGAAGGGGCGCACCTCCTCCGCGCGCGTGGGACCGCCGAAGGCGATCAGCAGCACGGCGTCGGCGGGCACGGCCGCTACCGCCGCGCCGACAGCTCGTGCACGGCGTCGACCAGCGCCCGCACGTGGTCGACCGGGGTCTCGGGCAGGATGCCGTGGCCCAGGTTGAAGATGTGGCCGGGGCGGTTCGCCGCCTGCTCGAGGATGGCGGCGGCTCGCGCGCGGATCTCCGGGATGGGCGCCAGCAGTGCCGTCGGGTCCAGGTTTCCCTGCACCGCGACGTCGTGGCCGAGGCGCGCCCAGGCGGCGTCCAGGTCGACGCGCCAGTCGAGCCCGATCACGTCGCCCCCGGCGGCGCGCATGGCTTCCAGCAGCCCGGCGGTGCCGGTGCCGAAGTGAATGACCGGCGTGCCGGGCGTGAGGGCGGCGATCAGCGCGCGCACGTGCGGCAGGACGTGAGCACGGTAGTCCGCGGGCGCCAGGCAGCCGACCCAGCTGTCGAAGAGCTGCACCGCGTCCGCGCCGGCGGCGATCTGCGCATCGAGATACGCGGCGACCACGCGCACCAGGCGCTCCATGAGCGCGCGCCAGGCGCCCGGGTCCGCCATGAGCGCCTTGGTGCGCGCGTAGGTGCGCGAGCCGCCACCCTCGATCAGGTACGAGGCGAGCGTGAACGGCGCGCCCGCGAAGCCGATCAGCGGCACCCGCGCGGGAAGTGCTGCACGCGCGCGCCGCACCGCCTGGGCGACGTAGCCGAGCGCCGCGGGGTCGACCTCGGCCAGGCGGTCCACGTCCGCGCCGGAGCGCACCGGACGGCGGATCACCGGCCCGTCGCCGCGCGTGAACTCGAGCCCCACGCCCATGGGCTCGAGCACGAGGAGGATGTCGGCGAAGATGATCGCCGCGTCGACGCCGAGCCGTTCCGCCGCGGTGACCGTCACCTCGGCGGCGGTGTCGGGCGACCTGCAGAGGGCCAGGAAGCCCAGCCGCTCGCGGACGGCGCGGTACTCGGGCATGTAGCGGCCCGCCTGCCGCATGAGCCAGATGGGCGTGTAGGGGACCGGCGCGCGGCGGCACGCCGCCAGGAAGGGAGGCGCTTCCACCCCCGGGAGAGCTACGCGAAGGGCGGGCGCGAATCAATCGAACTTGGCAGGCGGGCCCGCGAGCCGCTAGACTCGGCGTCGTGCGTTCCGTGCGCTGCCCGACGTGCCGGCGCGAGACGCCGTGGGAGGGGAACCCGCACCGGCCCTTCTGCTCCGACCGCTGCCGGGTACTCGACCTGGCCGCCTGGGCCGACGAGCGCTTCCGCATCCCGGGCGAGCCGGTCCCCAGCGAGCCCGACACGCCGGACGTGCCGCCCCGCGAGCGCTAGTGAGCATCCACCCGACGGCCATCGTCGACCCGCGCGCGGCGCTCGACCCGAGCGCGGAGATCGGCCCCTACGTCGTCATCGACGGGCCGGTCGTCATCGGTCCGCGCACGCGCGTGCTGGCCGGCGCGTACCTGACCGGGCGCACCGAGATCGGCTCCGACAACGTCATCCACCCGGGGGTCGTGCTCGGCCACGAGCCGCAGGACCTGTCCTACCGCGACGCGGAGACGTGGCTGCGCGTCGGCGAGCGCAACGTCTTCCGTGAGCATGCCGAGGTGCACCGCGGCTCCCAGCCGGGCACGTCGACCGAGATCGGCGACGACAACTACCTGATGTCGCAGGCGCACGTGGCGCACGACTGCAAGCTCGGGAACGGTATCATCATGGCGACGGGCGCGACCCTGGGCGGACACGTGCTGGTCGAGGACCAGGCGTTCATCTCCGGGAACTGCGTCGTGCACCAGCACTGCCGGGTCGGACGCCTGTCGATCATGCGCGGCCTGTCGCGCGCTTCGCGTGACGTGCCGCCCTTCGCGATCTCCGACGGCACCCACACCGTGCGCGGGCTGAACCGCGTAGGGCTCCGTCGCGCCGGCTTCGACCGCGAGCGCGTGCACGCGCTCGCCTCCGCCTTCCGCATCCTCTTTCGCGTGCGCACGAACCTCGCCCTCGCCATGGCCCGTGTCGAGGCGGAGGTCCACTCGCCCGACGTCGAGTATCTGCTCACCTTCATTCGCAGTTCGCGCCGCGGCGTCGGCTCCGGCCCCGCACGCGACGCGGCGGACGACACGGCCGACGACGAGTGACCTTCTTCACCTTGCACGGCCCGAGCCCTTGCCGTAGGCTCGCCCCGCGTCTTCGCCGGGGGCTCGCGTGCTGAATCGACGCCGCTTCATAGTCGGCGCCGCGCTGATCGCGGCCGCCGTCTCCTACCTGGTCTATGCGGGTATTCGCACCACCTCGATGTATTACTTCGAGCTCCCGGAGTTCGTCGCGCGGCGGGACGGGCTGGTGGGCGAGACGCTGCGCGTGAAGGGTTGGGTCAGGCAGGGCAGCGTGCGCTGGGACGCGCGCACCAGCGAGCTCGCCTTCGAGCTGGCCGCCAAGGATGGGGGCAGTCCCGTGCCGGTGGCATTTCACGGCATCCGCCCCGACATGTTCTCCGAGGGGCGCGAGGTGGTGGTCGAGGGCCGCTACCAGCAGGGCGCGCTCGCCGCGCGCCAGATCATGACCAGCTGCCCCTCCAAGTACGAGCCCGCCGTCGCCGGCGGCGCGCCGCGGGCCGGCTCCTGAGCCATGGCGGAGCTGGGCCGTCTCGCCGTCTGCCTGGCGCTTCTCTTCGCCGCCTATGGCGTGCTCGCGGGTCTGCTCGGCGGCATCCGCCGGCGCGCGCACCTGGCCCGCTCGGCCGAGCACGCGGCCTACGCCGTCCTCGCGCTGGTCGTGATCGCCACCGTCATCCTGCTGCGCGCGCTCCTCCGCCACGACTTCACGCTCGAGTACGTGGCCGCGTACTCCTCGAGCACGCTCCCCACGCAGTACACGGTCGCCGCGCTGTGGGGCGGGCAGAAGGGGTCACTCCTCTTCTGGAGCCTGCTCCTGACCCTCTTCACGACCGTCGTGCAGGTGCAGAACCGCGAGCGGAACCGGGCGCTCATGCCCTACGTGACCGCCACCCTCATGTGCGTCGCGGTCTTCTTCCTCTCCCTCCTGGTCTTCGTGACCGACCCCTTCGAGCGCCTGCCCGTCGCGGCGCGCGAGGGCGCGGATCTCAACCCCCTGCTCCAGAACTACTGGATGATGATCCACCCGCCGTCGCTCTACACGGGCTACGTGAGCGCGTCGGTGCCGTTCGCGTTCGCCATCGCGGCGCTCGCCAGCGGGCAGCTCGGCGACCAGTGGATGCGGAGCGTGCGCCGCTGGGCGCTCTTCTCGTGGGCCTTCCTCTCCCTCGGCAACCTGCTCGGCGCGCGCTGGGCCTACGAGGTCCTCGGCTGGGGCGGCTACTGGGCCTGGGACCCGGTCGAGAACGCGGCCTTCATGCCCTGGCTGGTGTCCACCGCCTATCTGCACTCGGTGATGATCCAGGAGAAGCGCGACATGCTCCGCATCTGGAACATGGTGCTCGTGCTGCTCACCTTCGCGCTCACCATCTTCGGCACGTTCCTCACGCGGAGCGGCGTCATCTCCTCCGTGCACTCGTTCACGCAGTCGGGCCTGGGGCCGTTCTTCATCGGCTTCCTCCTCTTCGTGCTGCTGGTCGCGGGCGGGCTGCTCGCCTACCGGCTTCCCGAGCTGCGCACGCCGGCCGTCATGGAGTCGTTCCTCTCGCGCGAGGCCGCCTTCCTCTTCAACAACCTGGTGCTGGTGGGGATCGCGTTCGCGGTCTTCTGGGGGACGGTGTTCCCGGTGCTCTCGGAGTGGGTGCGGGGCGTGAAGATCACCGTCGGGCCGCCGTTCTTCAACCGCGTGAACGCGCCGCTCGGCCTCGTGCTCCTCTTCCTTGCGGGCGTCGGGCCGGCGATCGCCTGGCGGCGTGCCTCGCCGCGGAACCTGCGGCGCGCGTTCACGGGGCCGGTGGGTGCGGGGCTCGCCGCGGCCGCGGCGCTGGCCGTGGCCCGCGTGCCCCTCGGCTACGCGTTCGCGACCTTCGCGCTCGGCGTCTTCGTGCTGGGGACGATCGTGCAGGAGTTCTGGCGCGGCATGCGGGCGCGCCAGGCGATGCTCCACGAGAGCGCGCCGCGCGCGCTCGGCCGGCTGGTGGGGAAGAACCGGCGGCGCTACGGCGGCTACCTGATCCACGTCGGGGTGGTGTCGATCTTCGTCGCCATCGCCGCCTCGAACGCCTTCCGCATCGAGGCGCAGGAGACGCTGAAGCCCGGCGACGAGATGGCGGCGGGCAAGTTCCGCCTGCGCTACGAGCGCATCACCAGCGACGAGAACGCGCACCTCTCGCGCGTCGCGGCCGAGGTGTCGGTGTGGCGCGGCGGGAAGCGGATCGCGACCCTGGCGCCCGAGAAGCGCTTCTACAAGAAGCCCCAGCAGCCGACCACCGAGGTGGCGATGCGCTCGACGCTCACCGAGGACCTCTACCTGGTGCTCGGCTCCTACGATCCGCCCACGGGGCTGGTGACGCTCCAGGCCTACGTGAACCCCCTCGTCTCGTGGCTGTGGCTCGGCGGCGTGATCATGGCCGGCGGCACGCTGGTCACCATGTGGCCGTCGGCGGCCGAGCGCCGCGCGCCGGCCTTCGAGCTGGGTGCGGGGCGGGTGCCGGCCGGGTGAGAGGGGCGGGCCTCGCGCTCGTGGCGCTCCTCCTCGCGCTGCCTGCCCGGGCGGCGACGCAGCAGGAGGTCGAGGAGTCGCTCACCTGCCAGTGCGGCTGCGGGCTCACCGTCCACGCCTGCAACCATCTCCAGTGCCCGTCGGGCGAGCCGATGAAGCAGGAGATCGCCGAGCGCCTCGCGCGGGGCGAAGACGTGGACACGATCCTCGCGGCCTTCCGCACGCGCTACGGCGAGAAGGTGCTGTCGGCGCCCACCTTCCGCGGCTTCAACTGGCTCGCGTGGGTGACGCCGTTCGCCGCTATCCTGGCCGGCGCCCTCGGCGTCTCGCTCGTCATCCGGCGATGGGTGCGCGCGCCGGCGACGGCGCCGCCGGCGCCGCCACCCGTGGCCGAGGAGCTGCGCCGGCGCCTCGCGCGCGAGCTGGAGGACATGGACCGCGAGACATGACGGTCGCCGTCTACCTGCTCGGCCTGGCGGTGATCGCTGCGGCCTCGCTCTTCGTCGCGGCGCCGCTCTTCCGGCCGCGGGCCGCGACGCCGGCGCGCGGCGACACGGAGCGCGAGCGCTGGGGGCGCCAGAAGCGCCAGGCGCTAGCCGCCATCAAGGAGGCGGAGCTGGACCACCGGATGGGCAAGCTCACCGACGAGGACCTGGCCGGCATGCGCGCCCGCTTCGAGGCGCAGGCGCTCGAGGCGATGGCCGCGCTCGAGCGAGGGGAGGGGTGATGATCACCATCGAGCAGTTCCGCGCGATCGACCTCAGGGTCGGGACCATCCGAGCGGCCGAGCCGCATCCCAACGCCGACCGGCTGCTCGTGCTGCGCGTCGACGTGGGCGGCGAGGAGCGACAGCTGGTGGCCGGCATCCGCGCGCACTACGACCCGCCGACGCTGGTCGGTCGCCAGGTGGTGGTGGTCGCGAACCTCGAGCCGGCAAAGCTCCGCGGGGTCGAGAGCCAGGGCATGGTGCTGGCCGTGTCCGAGGGCGAGAACGTCGTCCTCCTCCACCCCGACGAGCCGGTCGCGCCGGGAGCCGTCGTTCGCTAGTGGGCGGCGACCCCGTTCGCGCCGAAGGTCTCGTCCGCGCCTTCGCGGGTACGCCCGTGCTGGCGGGCGTCGACCTCGTCGTGCGCGCGGGCGAGGCGGTGGTGCTCCTTGGCCCCAACGGTGCCGGCAAGACGACGCTGCTCCGCATGCTGGCGCTGCTGCTCCGGCCCGGCGGCGGGCGGCTGGTGCTCTTCGGCGTCGACGCCGGCGCGGCGCCGCCCGCGCTCCGTCGCCGGATCGGGTACGTCGGGCACGAGAGCCTCTGCTACCCCGACCTGACGGCGGCCGAGAACCTGGGCTTCTACGCGCGTCTGTTCGACGTGCCCGACGGGGCGGCGCGCGTCGCCGAGCTGATCGCCTGGGCCGGGCTCGAGGCGCACGCGCGCCGCCCGGTGCGCGCCTACTCGCGCGGCATGGTGCAGCGCCTCGCGCTCGCGCGCGCGCTCCTCCACGGGCCGGACCTCCTCCTCCTCGACGAGCCCTTCACCGGCCTCGACGCCGAGGCGGTCGCGGCGCTCCAGCAACAGCTCGGCGCGCTGCGCGCCGCGGGCCACGCCATCGTGCTCACCACGCACGACCTCGAGCGCGCGGCGCCGGTCGCGACCAGGCTGGCCATCCTGCACCGCGGCCGCATCGCGTGGGCACGGGACGGCGCGCCCGAGCCGACGACGGTCGCAGCGGCCTATCGGGCCGTCGTCTCGGGACGGGCCTGAGCGTGCGCGGCGCGCTCGCCATCCTGGCCAAGGACCTGCGCATCGAGTGGCGCACGCGCGAGAGCCTGGCGAGCGTCTTCGTGCTCGGCGTTCTCCTGCTGATCGTGCTCGCCGTGGCTCACGACCCGACGCCCGAGGCGGCCCCCGCGCTCGTGC
>Ga0137388_10000816_pt1 | contig 18129 bp, 16 predicted proteins | sample 15con2h14AmetaG_FD_104644 | JGI IMG/M metagenome (GOLD analysis project Ga0137388, IMG submission 104644) | Vadose zone soil microbial communities from Angelo Coast Range Reserve, California, USA - 15con2h1.4A metaG | ecosystem: Environmental > Terrestrial > Soil > Vadose zone > Saprolite...
GAATCCCCTTGGTTAACTACAACCCCTAGGGCTTCCACGCACCCAACCCCATTCCCTCCGGCTTCGATTTTGGATTCCCCATGCCTTCGGTTTTGTGCATCAAAACCTCGTTGTAGGCTAAACTCTCTGTGCTGTTGGGTTTACCTTCACGATGTCGAAGCCGCTCGGGATTCGGAGGCTTCAGAGATCTTCGCGAGGAACTATGCCATCGTCGGTCTGGTCCGGTCACTTAACCTTCGGTCTCATCTCCATGCCGGTGCGCCTGTTCTCGGGCGCGCGCAGCTCAGGAATTTCGTTCAACATGCTGCACCGTCCCGATAAGCAGCGGGTGAAGCAGCAGTACATCTGTCCGGCGGAAAACGTGGTCGTCGATCGCAGCGAGATCGTCAAAGGCTACGAGTTTCGCAAGGACGAGTACATCGTCATCGAGCCCGACGAGATCAAGAAGATCGAGCCCCAGACCGCCAAGACCATGGAGATCCTGGAGTTCGTGAAAGAGAGCGAAGTCGACCCAGTATACTTCGAGTCGTCCTACTACATGATGCCGGAAGAGGCTGGACGCCGTCCGTACGCATTGCTGACCAAAGCGCTCGAAGAGAGCGAATACGTCGCCATCGCAAAGATCACGATGCACAACCGCGAGTACACCGTCTTCCTACGTCCGCACGAAGGCGGGTTGATGCTGCACACCATGTACTACGCCGAGGAAGTGAAGAAGGTGGAAGGCTTCGGCGCTCCCGACGTGGAATTGAAAGAAGCCGAAGTGAAGGTAGCCCACCAGTTGATCGAAGCGCTGGCCGACGAGTGGGATCCAGAGAAGTACAAAGACACCTTCCAAGAAAATCTGAAAAAGCTGATCGAAGCCAAGCTCGAAGGCGGAGAAGTAGCCGCGGTCGAGAAGCCCAAGAAACTCGCTCCCGTGGTCGACCTGATGGCGGCACTCAAACAGAGCCTGGCGCAGATGGAAGGCAAGAAGAAGCCTGCTGCCACGACGAGGGCCGATGCCCCGGCCGCAGCCGCCGGCGGGAAGTCACGGCGTGGAAGGGGGTAGAACAGCGTTCAGCTGTCAGCTCTCACCTTTCAGTTGGTCAATACCTCACGCAGATTCTCGGGTGGGCCCTCGTATCCCCGTCCAACTTCGCCTTGACTCTTCGCATCACAGGGTTTGGATGCAGCTGACAGCTGAAAGCTGATGGCTGACAGCTGGGTCTCTGGCGCGGATTCCCGGCAATCGTTACAATAATCGCTTCGCTTAATCCAGCAGAATCAAAGTTCCTTCGGGGTGCCGATGAGTTCTCGACGTGTGGGCCGATTTGCAGTCATGCTGGCGGCAGCTTTGCTGTGCGTGGCTTGCGGACAGATTTACCGCCCGGTGGTGATCCCCACGCAGCTTACGCCTCCGACTCCGGCTAACTTTCATACCGTTTTCGGGCTGGACGCAAACGTCCCCGGCCAGCCTGGCGCGGCGGTGCAGATCGACGTCTCCGGAGATTCGGTCGTTGGCCAGACCCCGACAGATCCCAACGGCAAAAACGTTGGCATCCTTCCCACTCACCTTGCCGTTCTTCCAAACCAATCACGCCTCTTTGTGGCCAGTGCCGGAGGCCTGTTTACGAATGGAACTGACCTGGTTGCCGCCTTTAGTCCCTCGCCCGCCTCGTCGGTAGGCCTGGGTCTGGGAACGGTATTTGACTTTACGTTACCTCCCGGCCAGACCTCCGGAATCAGCGCGATCAGCGAGTCAGGCGGCATCGTCACAGCCACTTTCAGTGCACCCCTGGGCAACAATCTTCAGGCCGGAGATCTAATCGCGATCGCCGGGGTGGACGTGAACCAATACAACGGGACGTTTCCTTTAGCCTCGATCAGCGGGACAACCATCCAGTACGCGAACCCGACAACGGGACTGGCGGCATCTTCCGGAGGAACGGCGTCAGTTCCAGCGCTCCCAGTCTTTCTGAACAGCACCCAGAACAGCGCGATGTACGTGGCCAACTACAACTCCAACTCAGTTGCAGTGCTCAACCTGTCCTTGAATGCCGTCAGCAATACCGTCCCCGTAGGGATACACCCCGTCGCTCTTGCCGAGACCCCGGACGGCAGAAAGCTCTACGTCACCAACCAAGGCGACAACAGCGTCAGCAGTCTGAATACGGTGGATATGTCGCCGAATACGGTCACAGGTTTTTCCGGGACCACGCCAGTTTGGGTCGTAGCCCGAAGCGACAGCCACCGGATCTACGTCCTCACCCAGGGAGACGGCCAACTCGTCACTCTGGACACGGCCACGGACAGCGTGATTGGGAGCATTTCGATTGGAGCGGGAGCGAACTTCGCCGCCTACGATTCGCATTTGACCCGGCTTTACGTCGCGAACCCCACGAACGGCACCGTGTACGTCATTTCTACGACAGGCGGCGCCAACGACACGCCCACGCTATTGAAGGCGATTACGATACCAGGACTGGTTTCGTGCGCAACATGCAGCGCCGCGATTCCGAACCAGGTCGCGGCCTTGCGCGACGGCAGCCGCTTCTACGTGGCCAGTTACCAAACGGCCACTTCGTGCCCTGATCCGAATATTGCAGACTCGCTCGGAAATCCGCTGCCCTGCGTGATTCCGCAGGTTGTTGTTCTCGATGCCAACAGCCTCACTGTGAAGACCAGTTTATTTCTGTTGGCGCCGCCCATTTTCAAAGCGAGTTCAACCGCTAATCCTCAGCCTTACGCAGTGCCCCCCATCACCTCGTGCGCGCCAGCTGCCACCTTCACGCCCGGGTCCACCCGATTCCGGATGACTACGGCCGCAGCCGCCGACAGCAGCCGCGTCTACGTGGGCATGTGTGACGCAGGGGCCATCGCAATAGTCAACGCGACCACGAGCGCAATCGGTACCGGCGGCACGAACACACCCGATACGCTGGTTACAGATTTGCTCGCGCCATTCAGCGCGCGCCCCGCCGGAGCTAACGGTCATCCACCGCCGCAGAATCCGATCTTTTTGCTGACTGGACAATAACGCGGCACGGATCTGTTCTGTGTACGAGTCCCGCAAAGCCAACGGAGTCAGCTCTCAGGTAAGATGGCAATAAAGAAGGTCCCGCTGGAGGATGTCCCTCCTATGAAGAAGGTGTTCCATTTCGACGCTCCCAGGGACAAATATCATTGCGATGCTGCCATTCTCTGGTGCTTCGACAATCGCTTTGAACTCGGCTTCCGCAAGTTCCTCAAGCGTATCGGCGTCGTCCACTCTGACCCTATCAAGATTGCCGGCGGAGCCAAGTGCATCGCTTCTCCTGATCACGAGAGCGATCGTGAGTTTGTCTTGGAACAGATCCGCAAGTCGATGCGCCTGCACGGAACGAAACGAGTGATCCTGATGGTGCACTCTGATTGCGGTGCGTATGGGGGCTTGGCGGACGGCTTTCATGGTGATTCTCAGGCCGAGGCCGTGCATCACCAGCGGGAGTTGCAGCGGGCGTCCGCTAATTTGTCCGAGGCGATTCCCAGCATTGACATACAAGGCTATTTCGTCGATTTCGAGGGGATTTGGGATGCTGAGGTTAGTATCGGTTCCCGGGAGCCGCAGACCCAGACAGCTTAACGTTTGCCGCTGATCTAGTCGGGTTACCTCTCTAGATTGCCGCGCTAGAGCTTCGCCGACATTTCTTCCCGCACGCCATCCCGTGCCGCGTAGTGCGAATCGACGTATTCATCGAGAATACCAATGAACTCCGCGACAATCCGATCCCCCTTTAGCGTGGTGAACAGGCGTCCATCCACATAGACCGGAGCCTTCGGCTCCTCGAACGTGCCGGGCAGTGAAATACCGATGTTGGCATGCTTGGATTCCCCGGGCCCGTTGACCACGCACCCCATCACCGCCAGCTTCATCTCTTCCACGCCGACGTAACGGCCCTTCCATGCCGGCATCTGTTCGCGCAGGTAGGACTGAATCTGCTCCGCCATTTCCTGGAAGAATGTGCTGGTGGTGCGTCCACAGCCGGGGCACGCCGTGACCTGCGGCGTAAAGCTGCGAATGCCCATCGACTGCAAAATCTGCTGCGCCACGCGCACTTCTTCCGTACGGTCGCCGCCGGGAGCAGGCGTAAGCGAAACGCGGATGGTGTCGCCAATGCCTTCCTGCAGCACCACACCCATCGCCGCGCTTGAAGCCACAACGCCCTTCGCTCCCATCCCGGCTTCCGTCAGCCCAAGATGCAGCGGATAATTGCAGCGCGCCGCCAAAGCGCGGTAGACGTCGATCAGATCCTGCACGCCGCTGACCTTCGCGCTCAGAATAATCTGATCGGGACGCAATCCGTACTTTTCCGCCAGCGCTGCCGAGTTGAGCGCGCTCACCACCATCGCTTCCATGGTCACTTCCCGTGCATCCTTCGGCTCTTCCAGGCGCGAGTTCTCGTCCATCATGCGGGTAAGCAGCGCCTGGTCGAGTGATCCCCAGTTCACGCCGATCCGCACCGGCTTCTCATACTTCACCGCGACTTCGATCATGGTGCGGAAATTCGAGTCGCCCGTGCGTCCGATGCTGGCGTTACCGGGATTGATCCGGTACTTCGCCAGATCGCGCGCGCACTCCGGATACTTGGTCAGCAGAACATGGCCGTTGTAATGGAAGTCGCCGATGATGGGTACGCGCACGCCTTGCTTGTCGAGTTCCTCGACAATGCGGGGAACGGCGGCGGCAGCCTCCTCGTTATTAACCGTAATGCGTACCAGTTCCGACCCGGCCCGCGCCAGGGCGGCACATTGCTGGACGGTCGAAGGCACGTCCGCGGTGTCGGTATTGGTCATCGATTGCACCACAACTGGTGCATCCGAGCCGACGCGGACACCTCCGACGACGGCCGTGGCAGTCTTTCTGCGCTGAATCGTAGGCATATGGGAACTAATAGTTTAGCATGCATCCCGACATGAAATCGGGTTCACGCCCAGCAAGCAAAAGGGAGCCAGGACGGCTCCCCGAAAGAAGAAAAATCTCACAGAAACATCAAGGCAATCGATCTGCTAGCCCCGGAATCGTCTTCATCAGGTCGTTGTAAATGACCATGACCGCAAACAACACCAGGAACACGAAAGCCGCCTGATAGACGCGCTCCTTGATGCGCAAACTGATGTCGCGCCGCATCAGGCCTTCGATCAGCAGGAACAGGATCACCCCACCATCGAGGATCGGAATGGGCAGCAGGTTGAAGATGCCGAGGTTCAGGCTGATTCCCGCGGTCAATTCCATCAAAGGCGTCCAGCCCTTTTGCCGTGCTGCATAGCCGGCTTCCTGGGCAATTCCAATGGGCCCGGAAACCATGCGTGGAGAAACTTTACCTTGCACTAGCTTCTTGGCCAGTTCAAGAAGCAGCAGCGAGTATTTCTTGTTCTGCTCCAGGGAAAGCCTGAGCGCCTGCGGGAGCCCAAGCTTGGTTACCTTGCTCTCGCCCTTGTTGAGAAATCCCAGCCGGTAGCGCGACTCTTTGGGATCTTCGGTCGGGGACAGCACCGGCTGTATCCGAAGATGCAACGTCTCGCCGCCGCGAACGATGGTGAGTTCGACCGGTTCATCCTTGGTCTGCTGCAGGCTCTCAATCATGCTCTCAATGGACGCCACCGGCTGCCCGTTGATCGCAGTAATCCTGTCGCCCTCTTTTACGCCAGCCTTCGCCGCAGGCATGTCGGCATCCAGTCGGCCGACAATCACCGGCTCAGCCCAATACCATCCCGCCGAACCCACCTCTGAAGAGGTGACCGCCTTAGGCACGATCGTCGTCTGAAACACCTTGTCTCCCCGCTGCACGGTGATGTTCAGAGGCTGGTTGGCGCTGAGCCACACCGCGGGCTGCAACTGCTCCCAGGTGGGATTGTTGATGCCCTCCACCTTGACGATGCGGTCGCCGGACTGCAGGCCGGCCTGGGCGGCGGCAGAGTCGTGCCGGATGCCGTAAATCACCGCCGGCTGGTCCATGAACGCGGGATACTCGTAGTGCACCATGTACACAATGGTCAGCAGGAAGACGGCGAGCAGGATGTTCATCGCCGGGCCCGCAATGGCGATCAGGAACCGATGCCAGCGGGAGTGCGACAGAAACTCCGCGGGATCGCCCGTGCGTTCGTCCATGGGGTTCTCGCCGCTCATCTTGACGTACCCCCCCAGCGGGATCGCGGCAATGCGGTAGTCGGTGTCGCCCTTGCGGAAGCCGAACAGTCGCTTGCCAAAGCCGATGGAAAACACCTCGACGCGAACCCCCAGCCACTTCGCTACGGCGTAGTGGCCGAACTCATGGATCAGGATCATGAAACCCAGGACTGGGATAACGTAAAGAAAGGACAACGAGCTCAAAAATTCAGGCATATTCGAGGTATAAACTCCCACCCTGTTGGATTCCAACAACTACACGAAAGATGTCGCCCGGGACTGTACAGTGTTCTTCAAATTCCCCTTGCGGATTGCGATCTGCTCTTCTGCACTTTGACGCGCTCCCGCGTCAGCTTCCAATACTCTTCCTATCGACTCCAGCGTCCCGGAACTTGTTCCTGACAGTACGTCTTCGATTACTTTGGGAATTTCATCGAAACGGATGCTGCCTTCCAGAAACGCGGCCACCGCGACCTCGTCGGCTGCATTCAGGGCTACCGTCTTTGCGCCACCCGCCTTTGCGGCCTCATAGGCCAGACGCAGACAAGGAAATTTATTCATGTCGGGAGGGGAGAAGTCCAGATGACGCAAGTCACTCAGTGGAAACCGCATATCCGATTGGATTCGCTCGGGATATGTTAAGGCGTAAAGAATCGGCAGCCGCATGTCGGTGACTGAGAACTGAGCAAGTATGCTGCCGTCCACAAATTCGACCATGGAATGAATGGTCGACTGCGGATGCACGATCACATCCACCTTGGCCGGCGGAATATGAAATAACCTGCACGCCTCGATCACCTCGAAGCCTTTATTCATCAGCGTGGCCGAGTCGATGGTGATGCGCCGCCCCATTTTCCAGGTGGGATGGTTCAAAGCCTCTTCGACCGTGATCGAGGAAAATTTCGAGGCCAGAGTGTTCAGGAACGGTCCGCCCGATGCGGTCAGCCAGATGCGCTCGATTTCTTCAATGCTCCCGCCGCGCAGGCATTGGTGGACGGCATTGTGTTCGCTGTCGATGGGCAGCAGCGGCTTGCCTTGTTTGCGTGCCTCGGCAGTGATCAGCTCGCCGGCAGCTACCAGGCATTCCTTGTTGGCGAGGCCTACAGTCTTGCCGGCCCGCACTGCTTCGTAAGTAGCCTCAAGTCCTGCCACGCCCACAATGGCGCTGACCACGAAATCAACCTCGGAATGCGTGGCAACCCGGACGGTACCTGCCGCACCGTGAACCACCTCGACTTCAGAAAGGCCTTCTTTTTTCAGGCGGGATCGCAATACGTCCGCGTCCGCCTCAGCGGCGATTGAGATCACTCGAGGACGCCAGCGCTGCGCCTGTGCGAAGGCCGCTTCCAGGTTGCTGCCCGCAGCCAGAGCCACGATCTGAAAGCGATCCGGATACGATTCGGCGACATCGAGCGTGCTGCGGCCAATCGAGCCAGTCGATCCCAGGATGGCAATGCGTTTCATACGCTGGAGTTCTTATTCTACGCGCTTCTCTTGGCGCTTTCGGGGGCGGGAGGCGGGGAGGTCACTGCATCACACGCCAAGCTGCATAGTACCACAGCACCGGCGCGGCAAAGAGCAGGGCATCGACGCGATCAAGCATCCCCCCGTGGCCCGGCAGGATCGTGCCTGAGTCTTTTACTCCAGCTCCGCGCTTGATCAGTGATTCCACCAGATCGCCGAGCTGCGCAGCGGCATTCAGAGTAATGGTCAGCAGGATGATGGGCAGCATGGCGGGCTTTTCCAGTTCGAACAACCAGTCTCGGCGCCCGATCAGCCCGGCACGGAGCATCGCCGAACTCAGCGGCAGAGCATAGTTGAAAAGCAGCCAACCCACGCCGACGCTCGCCAGCAGCGAGGCTGCGGCGCCTTCCCAGGTTTTCTTCGGGCTGATGCGCGGCGCCATCAGGTGCCGACCGATCGACTTGCCCACGAAATAGGCGAAGATGTCGCCCGCCCAGACCACGAGCAGCAAATAGAGCAAATAGAACGCTCCTTCCACCTGTTGACGCACCTGCACCAGCATTCCCATCGGCAACGCAACGTAGGCGAATGCAAAGACCGATGCGGCTGCTGCGGGATATCCGCTGCTCATCTGTTCCCGCCGCATGGCGATAGTCAGGAAGAAGAATGGAACGATGGCTCCGGCAAAGCCGAGCGCGTAAATAAAGATCGCCGTTGAGAGCAAAGGCTTGTCGCTACCCCCATTCAGCGCCAGCAGCAGAAAGAAAAGGCCCACAAAGAGATAAGTCGGCCAGCGCAGAGGCTGCACACCATAAGATTCTGTCAGTTTGAGGAATTCATGAATGGTAAGTAGCGCAACCACGGCAGCAACTACCGCCAGCACCGGCACCGGCGCCCGCAGCACCAGTACCAGCACTATCGGAATCAGGACGACCGCAGTCGCGATGCGTTTCAGCAATAGGCCCTCAGTGTGGGAGTAGCAACTGAACTATGGGTGAAGCGTAAAGATAGTGTCTGTCACACTCCAGCCGCGGAGCGGCGGAATATGTTAGCCCAGGGCGTAAGCCCTGGGAAAGTGCCACTAGATAGACGAGTCCCGAAGGGACGGCACCGGCGGCTTGCACGTGGCCTAACTCCGCGTGACTTTCGAGGCGTGCTGGTGAGCTTCGTCCGTGGGGTGGGCGCCTTCCCCATGGTTCAATCCTCCGTAGCGCCGCTCCCGCTTCTGATATTCCGCAATGCCTTCCAGCAGATGCAACCCGCGAAAATCCGGCCACAGCGTTGGAGTCACATAAATCTCGGCATACGCCAGCTGCCAGAGCAGAAAATTGCTCAAACGCATTTCGCCTGAAGTACGAACCACGAGATCCGGATCGGGCAGGTGTCGCGTGTAGAGATGGCGCGCGACCGCATCCTCATCGATGTGCAAATGCTCGATCCCGCCATTCTGCGAAGCCGCATTCACCATCGAGCGGAAAGCATCCACGAGTTCGCTGCGCGCACTGTAATTGAGCGCGAGCGTCAGCACCATCCCGGTATTGGATGCCGTCGCCTCGCGCGCCCAGGCCATTCGTTCCTGCACATCTTGCGGAAGTTCGTGCTGCCGTCCGATGTACTCCAGCCGGATGTTGTTCTTGTTCAGGGTAGGGACTTCCGCCTTCAAGTAGCGGCTCAACAATCGCATCAGGAAATCAACTTCGCTCTTGGGACGCTTCTTCCAGTTCTCTTCGGAAAATGCGTACAGAGTAAGAGCGGGAACGTGGATGCGCGCCGCCGTCTCCACCGTCGAGCGCACCGCCGCGACCCCGGCGCGATGCCCCGCCACGCGCGGCATATGGCGCCGCTTGGCCCACCGCCCGTTGCCGTCCATGATGATGGCGATGTGTTTGGGAAGCTGCGCGGGATCCAGATGCCGGTAGACTTCCTCTTCCTTACGATCCAGCCCCGCAGGAACTTTGTGTTGCAAAGTGAATGCCTCGACATGAGGCTAACACAGCCGGGAAGGTGCTGGCAACGGCAAGGATGCCGCGGCAAGGATGCCGCAGTGTGAATGTGGCGCGGGGCGCCTCGCCCGTGCAATGCCTGCGCGTCGACGGACGCCACACTTCACAGGGTGCCGTCCACGGGTATGCGGAGCCACAGTTCGGCATGTTTACCAAAATGGGAACGGTTTTTGACTGGGAGAAAGTTTCGTGGGCGGGACGCCCGTGCCACACAACGCTACTGCGCCTCCTCCGGCACCACCTTCAACTCCAACTTCTCCGTGTACCGAATCACCGTAAGCGCGCAGCCCACGCCCACCCGCACATCCGTCAACACGCGGTGCAGATCGTCAACACCAGCAACGGGATGTCCTTCCAGAGCCACGATGACGTCGCCTTCCCGCAACCCCGCACGCCTCGCCGGACTGCCATCCTCCACCGACAACACGATCACGCCCGTCTCCTTCGGCAGATCGTAAAAGCGCACCACGCGCCGATGCACCGGCACGGTCTGCGCCGAGACTCCAATATAGCTGCGGCGAATGCGTCTATCGCGCAGCAGGCGGCTGGCCACGAACTTGGCCGTATTGATCCCGATGGCAAAGCAAATCCCCTGCGCCGGTAGGATAGTCGCCGTGTTGACTCCCACCACGCGCCCGGCGGAATTTACCAGCGGCCCGCCCGAGTTGCCGGGATTCAGCGACGCATCGGTCTGGATCACATCATCGATCAGTCGTCCGGAGTACGACCGCAGGGACCGCCCGAGTGCGCTCACGACTCCCGCGGTCACGGTCGACTGAAACCCATAAGGCGCGCCAATCGCAATCACGACCTGCCCGACGCGAAGCTGCTGCGAATCGCCCAGAACGGCTGCCGTTAGCCCCGGCTCATCCACGCGAACCACAGCCAGATCGCTTCCCGGATCGTCGCCAATCGCGGTGGCGGCCATCCGGCGTCCGTCGGTCGTAGTAACCTCGATGCGCTTCGCATCGTGTACGACGTGGCTGTTGGTCAGGATCAGACCGTCAGGGGTAAAGATAAATCCCGAGCCTCCGCCCCGCCGCTCCCGAGGCTCTCCCGAGCGCGTGCGTCCCGCCGCTTGATGTACTTCAATATTCACCACTGACGGGCTCACCCACCGTACTGCGCCTGTGACGGCGCGGGAGTAGGCATCCAGCAGGGTATCGTCAGCAGTAGCGCCCTCTGGCGCAACCGCTGACTCCCCCGGAGATTCACTATCCCAGAGCCCGTCCGATACGAGTGGCGACAACGGGGCATCGGACTCAGAAAGGAAACGTCCAGCATCTTCCTGGTTCATGCTGGATAGATGCCGGTCAATCTACTCGGGATTCACCGCCCCGGCGGGACGGGACAAATGTGACAAGTAAAAAAAAGCCGGGACCAAGGTATGGTCCCGGCATTGAGTTGGCTGGTTGCCCGGATAAAACCTAATGTGGGGACAGCCGCCCTCGGCTGTCCGGCCCGGCAAGGCCGGGCCCTGTCATCACCACAAGCGCTCCATCTACCTACGCGCTTCTCCGCGGCCGCACCGTCAAATCCCGCACCTGCAGCAGGATGCTCGACATCTGCATTCCATTCAGTTGCGACACAAACGGCAATATTTCCGCGATAAACTGATCTTTCATCAGTTCGCTGATTTCTTCCTGGCGACTGCGTTCTCCGCCAGTGAGCAGGTCTGGCACGGTTACCTCCAATGCGCGCGCCAGCCGTTCCAGGGAAGACAGCGTGGGCGTGGCTTTCTCGTTCTCGATCTTGGAAACGTAGGTGCGTGGAACCGACATGCGTCCCGCCAGTTGACGCTGGCTCAGCCCATTACGCAGGCGCAGCGAACGGATCGACGCGGCCAGGTTCAAGTGTCCGCGGCCGGTGCCCGGCATCGGCATCATTACCGGCAGTGCGACGGCAACGGGCTCCGGTTCAGGCTCCTCGTCCATGGACGCGTGGCAACGCCGGCAATTGTTATTAGTGGTACGGAATTGAACCAACAGGCAGTGATCGCAACGAACGACTTCCCGTGAATCTACCGGGGCAAGAGTCGTGGCCATCGGGTTGTGGGAGTGCCAGAGCGGGCAACTCCTTACAGCCGGAAACAGGAACCGAATCTTTGGGGGAGAGGTTCCGACTGCAGGGCCCAATCTGCGGTACAACGCCTGTGGAAGTCAAGGGTAAAATGCACATAAACCAAGACTTCTTCGCCATGAAAACCAAAACGACACGGCAAGAAGCCCGAGGAAACAGGCCAAATCCATGATCGATCGCGAATCCGCGTGGTGTTTACTAACTGAGTTCACCCAATCCGAAAGTTTGCGTAAACACGCGCTCGCGGTCGAGGCCTGCATGCGCGCCTGCGTCCGCAAATTAGGCAACGGCTCCCCCGAGGACGAAAACTTGTGGGCCGTAGTCGGATTAATCCACGATTTCGACTACGAGCGCTGGCCAAGCCTCGACGACCATCCCTACAAGGGCAACGAGATACTCAAACAGCGCGGTTGGCCCGAGGTCATTACCCGCGCCGTCATGTCCCACGCCGAATACACCGGCGTCACCCGAGACACGCCCATGGAAAAGGCCCTCTTCGCCTGCGACGAACTCGCAGGATTCATCACGGCGGTAGCGTTGATCAAGCCCAGCAAGTCCCTGTCCGAGGTCGACGTAAAGTCGGTGCGAAAAAGGATGAAGGACAAAGCCTTCGCCCGCAAGGTGAACCGCCAAGACATAGTGAACGGCGCGGCGGAGCTAGGCGTCGATCTCGACGAACACATCTCCAATTGCATAGAAGCCATGAAGGGGATTGCAGTAGAACTGGGGCTGGATGCAAGCGCCCCGAAGCCAGTGTAATCGATGTTGAATGTGGGGACAGCCGCCCCCGCTGTCCGCCGGGCGAAGCCCGGTCGGGCTTTCGCCCGAATTGGCAAAGCCCATGCGGCGCGGGCGCCTCGCCCGCAAGACGCCGCCCCCCGAAGATCCATTTAGCTACCGCAGCGCTTCCGCCACCTTCCCACTAGCGATCAGCTCCGCAAGCTTCGCAAAATCCTTGTACATCACGCGGTCCTTCTCCATAGTCGGACACACCGACCGAATCGCCGCATGAGCCGCCTGCCCGCGCTTTGAAGTCTTCAGCGGAGCCAGAAAGTCAAGCGCCTGTGCCACTGCCATGGCTTCTATCGCCAGCACGTTGCGCGTGTTCTCGACGATGCGCTTCAGCTTGATCGCCGCCGTCATCCCCATGGAAACGTAATCTTCCTTGTTGCCCGAGGTCGTAATCGAGTCCACCGACGCCGGATGCGACAGAACCTTGTTCTCGCTGACCAGCGCCGCCGCCGTGACCTGCGGCATCATGAAGCCCGAGTTCAGCCCGGCGCCGGGCGCAAGAAATGGCGGCAGACCTTCACTGAGCGCGGGATTCACCAGACGCTCAATCCGCCGTTCGCTGATGCCTGCCAGCGCACTCAGAGCGATCGCGAGAAAGTCCAATGCGAACGCCACCGGCTCACCGTGGAAATTTCCGCCCGAGATGACATCGCCTTCCGCCTTCTTCGGATCGCCGATGAACACCAGAGGGTTATCGACGGCGGAATTGGCCTCAATCTCAAACACCTCGCGGCAATGGCTTAGTGTGTCGCGAACCGCCCCGTGTACCTGCGGGATGCAGCGCAATGAGTAAGCGTCCTGTACCCGTCCGCACTCGCGATGTGACTCGCGAATCTGGCTGCCCTCGAGCATGTGCCGCAGGTTCGCCGCTGTCTTCATCTGGCCGTTGTGCGGACGCGCCTGGTGAATGCGCTCGTCAAACGCCGCATCCGTTCCCTTGAGCGCGTCACAGCAGAGCCCGGCCAGCACGTCGGCGGAGTCAACCAGCGTCTCTGCCGCCAGCAGTGCCAACGTGCCCACACCGAGCATCGCCTGCGTGCCATTGATCAGCGACACCGCCTCTTTTGCCTCCAGCACCAGAGGCTTAACTTGCACCCGCCTCAGCGCCTCGGAGCTCGGAATTCGCGTGCCCTTCTCGTCGACGCACTCACCCTCGCCAATCAAAGCCAGTGCCAGGTGCGCCAAAGGCGCAAGGCCTCCGCTGGCCCCCGCGCGTCATTACGACGGGACATAAGGCGTGGCACCCCGGTTCAGCATCTCGCAAATCGTGTCGATGACCATCGCGCGCACGCCCGAATAACCTTTGGAGAGCGAATTCGCGCGCAGCAGCATCATGGCGCGGGTCTCAGCCATCGACAGCGGTTCGCCGACTCCCACGGAATGCGAGCGCACGAGATTGACCTGCAGTTCGCGAATTTGGTCGCCGACGATGCGCACGTCGCTAAGTTTTCCAACCCCGGTAGTAATGGCGTAAGCAAGTTTGTTCCCCGCGACCAGCGTGTCAACCACAGCCCGCGCCCGGTCAACCCCTTCGCGCGCATCGGAAGACAGCAAAACAGCGCGGCGTTCGGCAGCGACCTCGCGCACCGCCGCCAGCGTGAGGTCGTTGCCATTGATGTGAAGTGCGTTCAAGAAAGGCTCCAGCTCCCGGTTTCTAGTTTCTGGTTTCTAGTTTTCAATCTCCAAACTTAGTGTTGTCATTCCGAAGTGGGCGAAGCCCGCGAGGAATCTGCTGTTTGCCGCCACCAGCAGACAGCAGATTCCTCACCGGCTGAAGCCGGTTCGGAATGACAAATTATTGCGAACTTTTTCCCACCGCTTCTCGAAACACCTTCAAATATTTCGCCGGCAGGGCAGCCACCTTCATGTTTGAATCCGTAACAATGTGCGTAGTCTCGCCTTCCGCCAGCAGCGCGCCGCTATCAGCCCGAACCAGTTCATATCCAAAATGGACAACTGACTCCCGCACGTTCCTCAGCCGCGTGCGCACCACAACCTCGTCATCGTAGTACACCGGAGCGCGGTAGCGGCACTTCACTTCCGCCACGGCGATGAAGCATCCATCTTCGCGTTCCATGTCGCGATAAGAAAAGCCAAGCTGACGCAGCAGTTCCACGCGTCCCACCTCAAACCAGATCAGATGATTCGAGTGGTAAACTACGCCCATCTGGTCCGTCTCGGCATATCGTACCCGCAGCCGGGTTTCGTTTACTGCCGCATGATGATTCGAATTCATTTCCCGCTCCAGACCGGCCTGCGCTTCTCTAGAAACGACGAGACGCCCTCGCGGAAATCGGCTGTAGTGCGGATGGCGGCATTCTCCCGCACCGCCGCCTCGATCTGCGCGTCGAGCTCGGCGCGAGCGTGATCAGTGAGCAGTTGCTTGGTCGCTCGCAATGAGGCAGGACTGTTCTCCATCAGCAGCGCCGCCAATGCCCGCGACCGCTCCATGAGTTTGTCCGCAGGTACGACTTCATTCACCAACCCCATCCGCGCCGCTTCCTCCGCGTCAAAAATCCGTCCCGTCAGCAACAGATCACGCGCCTGCTTCTCCCCAACCTGGCGCAAAAGAAATGTGGACACGATGGCCGGCACAAAGCCGATACGGACCTCCGTATAGCCGAACTTCGCTTCCGGCACCGCCACCGTGAAGTCGCAGAGCAAGGCCAGCCCCGTTCCACCAGCGATCGCGGCGCCGTTGACGGCGGCGATCGTAACCTTCGGAAACTCGTAGAGCGACCGAAACAGCCGCACCATGGTCTCCGAATCTTTCAGGTTCTGCTCCGGAGAACGTCCGATCAAAGCCTTCAGATTGTCCAGATCCATCCCCGAACAGAAGGCTTTCCCCGCGCCAGTCAGGATGACGACGATCGCGTCCGATTGCGCCACCTCATCCAGCGCACGCAGCAGATCGTCAATCAATTCAAAGCTGATAGCGTTGCGCTTCTCCGGCCGGTTCAGCGTGATGGTAGCCACGCCGGAGTCATACGCGAGGTGGATGGTCGTGAAGTTCATACTGACCTGACGTTTATACCGACCTAACGTTCTGTCACGCTGAGCGGAGGAAATCGTTTCGCGACCAGCGAAGCGACTTCCGCAGTCAAAGGATACCTACCCTCATTAGTGAAGCTGGCAGGGATGCTTCCGCTCCGCTCAGCATGACAAAGTGTGACGGTTCCTGTCCGCACCTCTATCTCAATCCGCCGCGTGCGAGCCGCTGAATTTCGCGCCAATCCCAGCCGTTGCCTTCAAAAGCGAATCCAGAGCCTTCAGCGCAGGCACCTCCGCGCCACGGTGCCTCAGCGTCTCAAACACTGTCTCCGTCGGAATATTTCCCACCAAAGCATCCTGCGCGAACGGACACCCACCCAACCCACCGAGCACGGAATCAAAACGCCGGCAGCCCGCATCGTAAGCCGCGAGGATCTTCTCCGCCGCCTGCTCAGGACGGCTGTGCAGATGCGCTCCGATCTCGAGATAGTCATACTTGCTAATCACCGCGCCTACGAGTTCGCTGATCTGCTGTGTGCCGGCCATACCGACCGTGTCCGCCAGGGAAATCATGCGCAGGTTCTCGACCTCGAACAATCCGATGGCCTCAATTACCTCATCCACACTCCATGGGTCGCCATAAGGATTGCCGAACGCCATCGAGATGTAGACCACCACGTCGAGTCGTGCTTCGTCACCCTTCCTTTGGATCTTCTCAAGTTCGTCGAGCGCCTCCTCGGGCGACTGGTTCTGGTTCTTGCGCAAGAATGTCTCGGAAATCGAATAGGGGAATCCCAGCGTATTCACCGCCTCGGTTGCGATCGCACGCTCCGCACCCTTCTCGTTGACTACGATCCCGATGATTTCCACGTCGTCCGGAGCGTCAAGTTCTTTCAAAACCTCCTCCGAATCCGCCATCTGCGGTACTGCTTTCGGCGACACAAACGAGACCGCGTCAATGTGCTTGAATCCCACACTGATCAAGGCTTTTAAGTAGTCCGCCTTCAAGCCGGCAGGAATCTGCCCCTGTAGCCCCTGCCAGGCATCCCGCGGACATTCGATCAGTTTGACTTCAGACATACAAAATCTCAGCCACGGATTAACACGGATCTCCACGGATCAAAAACCGCGTTGATTTGTTCCTTATCCGTATTCGTGTTCATCTGTGCAAATCCGTGGCAAAAGAAAGTTACGTTTGCAGCACGCCCACCTTGAACTCCGGCACATCGGGATTCAGCGCAGCCGCTTCCAACGCCTGCGTGATCGCCTCACGCGTCTCGATGGGATCGATGATCTTGTCAATCCACAAGCGCGCCGCCCCATAGCGGGGATCTGTTTGCTCCTCGTAGGTGCGCTTCACCGATTCGTACAGTTCTTTCCGTTCTTCTTCGCTCAACTTCTTCCCGCCCCGCTCCAGTTGCTTTACCTTGATCTCAACCAGAGTCCCCGCCGCCGAGTCGCCGCTCATGACCGCGTATCGCGCTGTCGGCCACGCAAACACAAAACGCGGATCATAAGCCTTTCCACACATCGCATAGTGCCCCGCGCCAAACGATCCGCCTACAATCACGGTAATCTTCGGCACCACTGAGTTCGAGACCGCATTCACCATTTTCGCACCCGCTTTAATGATGCCGCTCCACTCCGCATCCCGGCCCACCATGAATCCGTTCACGTCGTGGAGAAATACCAGAGGGATCAAATTCTGATTGCAGTCCATGATGAAGCGCGCTGCCTTTTCGGCGGACTCGGTATAAATCACTCCGCCAAATTCGATACGCTTGCGACCTTCATGGTCCGTCTGCTGCGCGTGCAGCTTCTGATTGGCAACGATCCCGACGGCAAAGCCGCCGATGCGACCGTAGCCGCAGATCAGCGTCTTGCCATACTCCGCCTTGTATTCGTCGAAACGGCTGCCATCGAGTATGCGCGCCAGAATCTCTTTCATGTCGTAAGGCCGAGCCGGAGAGGAATCGTAAATACCATAAATTTCCTCCGCGGCCAGCAGCGGTTCAACGGGCTTCTTGCGGTCCCACGGAGAAAGCCGCCGGTATCCCCACTTCTCGACGATCGACCGGATCCGCGCAATGCACGCTTCATCGTTCGGTTCGCGGAAATCGATCGTCCCGCTGATGCTCGAATGCATAGCCGCGCCGCCCAGCTCCTCCGCCGAAACCTTCTGCCCGATTGCCGCCTGCACCAGCGCCGGCCCTGCCAGAAACAAGCCGCTGCCGTCCGTCATCAGCACGTGATCCCACATCACCGGAAGGTATCCGCCACCGGCCACGCACATCCCCATGATCGCGGCAATTTGCGAAATACCCATGGCCGACATCACCGCGTTGTTGCGGAAGACACGCCCAAAATCGTCGGTGTCGGGAAAAACGTCCTCCTGCAGCGGCAGGAACACGCCCGCGGAATCGACCAGATAGATCGTAGGAATGCGATTCTCAATGGCAATGTTCTGCGCCCGGATGACTTTCTTCGCGGTCATGGGGAAGAACGCGCCTGCCTTGACCGTGGCGTCGTTGGCTATGATCATCACCATTCGCGTATGAATGCGCGCCACGCCGGTGATTACTCCTGCTGCCGGTGCGCCGCCCCATTCTTCGTACATGCCGTGCGCCGCATAGAGTCCAAGCTCAAAGAAAC